>Ga0209343_10001703_pt1 | contig 29337 bp, 26 predicted proteins | sample RifCSPlowO2_02_FD_184026 | JGI IMG/M metagenome (GOLD analysis project Ga0209343, IMG submission 184026) | Groundwater microbial communities from Rifle, Colorado - Rifle CSP2_plank lowO2_0.2 (SPAdes) (version 2) | ecosystem: Environmental > Aquatic > Deep subsurface > Groundwater | place... | reverse complement strand
GGACAAATCCATGGCGCGCAGTGACGAACAACTCGCCTACTACGTGGCCCAGGCCCGTGAAATCATTGACCTGAGCCTGATGTCGCAAAAAGAAATTTTTGAAGAGCTGCGCCAACTCCCGGCCAAGCAAGCCCTGTTGGCCGAAGAGGTGCGCTGATGGAAGACATCGACGCGGGTGTTGAACAAACCGCACCGGTCTGGGCTGTTTTTGGCGACCTGATGTCGGGCCTGCTGGGCGCTTTTGTGCTCTTGCTGGTGGGGGTGCTGGGTTTTCAAATGGAGTTGGCAACCCACCTGGAAGCCGAGGTAAAAAAGCGCCAGATCGAAGAGCAGCGCCGCATCAGCCTGGAAAAAGCCTTGGCGATTCCCTTGGCCAGCGGGCGCATCACCCTGAACAACGGGCGTATTGGCATCAGCGGCCGCGTCTTGTTCTCGCTGAATTCGGACCAGTTGCAGCCGGACGGCCGGCAACTCCTGAACAGCCTGGTGCCGCCCTTGCGCGCCTACCTGGGCGCGCGGGATGAGCTGCTGATGGTGAGCGGGTTTACCGACGACAAATCGATACGGGAGGGCAACAGCCGCTTCGCTGACAACTGGGAGTTGTCGGCGCAACGGGCTTTGACCGTCACCCGCACCCTGATCGACGAAGGCATGCCCGCGTCCATGGTCTTCGCGGCCGCCTTTGGGGCCGAGCAGCCGGTCACGCCCAACACCGATGACGCGGCGCGCTCCCAGAACCGGCGGGTGGAAATGGCACCCGTGCCCAAAAGCGCCAATGTGAAAAATGCCGCCCCATGAGTGAATCCGGTCCCGGCGGAATCCCGCATTCGCCGGCGGATCAACCCCCTGAATTCAGCATGGCAATGGCCTCCTTGCGCCAGGCCGGTGCGGGGCAGTTTGACCCCGTGGGGTTCCATTACCTTGAAGTGCTGGCCCAGCGCACGCAGGCCCAGCAAGGCAGGGCCCAAGGCCTGCTAGAGGACAAGCTGGCGCGGGCGATGGCAGTGTTTAGAGCGCGCTTCGCGCAAGCACAAGGCGATGCGCAGGGCGCCATCGACGCCACGGTGCCACACCATCCACAGGCCGCGGACGCCTTGCAGCGGCTGTTCGAGCGCGGCGATTTCAAAGGACTGCATCGCTACATTGCCACCCTGAAGCCAAGCGGCACTGCTTCGTCCTTGGGGGACCTTGCCCGCTATATGGCGCAGCATGCTTCGGCAGTGGGAGAGGCCGGTGGGGCGGGGCAGGTGGGTTCGCGTTCCGAGTTGAAAACCATGCGGTATTTCAGAAACACCTGGTCCAAGCTCAGCGTGGAGAAGCAGGTGGCGCAAGCGCTGGGCCAAGCGCCCAAGAACGCCGGGCCGATCAACTCGCATATGCTGGTGGTGCGCTCCCTGGCGCTGATGCGGGAGATCTCGCCCGACTACCTCAACCGGTATATGTCCTATGTGGACACCTTGCTGTGCCTGGACCAAGGCGACAAAAAGAGCAAGCCGGTCCCCAAGAAGCCGCCGGTGGCGAAAACGGCCAAACGGTGAAAGGCCACTCAGGATGTCAACGAATGCAGCGCCAGCGGCCTGTCCAGCAGCCGCAGCCGGTTGGCCACATCCGCCTTCACGCGAAACAACTGCGCCGGCCGGTGTGCGCCGCCCACACGCTGGCCCTTGCACTCTTCCAGCACATCCATCTCGGCCAGCTTGCGCCGAAACGCGCTCTTGTCCAGCGCCACACCCATCACATGTTCGTAGGTCTCATGCACCTGGGCAAAGGTGAACTGTTCGGATAGCAGGTAACAGGGCAGGGTGGAGTAGGCGCTTTTGTCGCGCAGGCGCTTGAGCGCCATGTCAAAAATGCGGTTGTGGTCGAAGGACAGGCGCGGCACGGCGTTCACCTCCACCAGATCAAAACCAAAGCCGGGCGCCGCCGCCTGGGCGTTGGTCAGCACGGCTTCGTCCACCAGCGCAAAGTAGCTCAGGCTGACCGACCAGCCACGCGGGTCACGTGCGCCATCGGCAAAGCTGTAGAGCTGCTCCAGGTAGGGCGGGGCGATACCGGTCTTGCTGCGCAGCACGCGCAGGGCGGCGGCCAGGCTGTCGGCATCTTCTAGTCTGTGCACATAGCCGCCGGGCAGCGCCCACTGGCCCGCAAAGGGCTCGTTCGGGCGGCGCATCAGCACCAGGTGCAGTTTTTTGTCGCGCAATGTGAACAGCACCACGTCCACGGTGACGATGATGTTCGGGTCGGAATCAGGGGTTGGCATGGTTTTTTCATTTTAGCCCTTAACAAAACTCACTTGCGCTGCATCCGCTGTGCCATTTCGCAAAAAACGCGACGTGTATCCAATAAAAGTTATTTTGTAATCTTGTGAAAATAGTTATTTGTATTTTGCAATTAACTAATCTATACTGGCTCCATCAACACCACATATGGAGCCTCCGCCATGAAGACATCCACCCAAGTTCACCTGCTTATCATTGATCCGCAAAACGACTTTTGCGACATCCCGGCGGCCGAGCAGCCCGCCGACCCGATGGTCGCTGGCCGCAAGCTGGCCCCCGCTTTGCCGGTGGCCGGTGCCGACCAGGACATGAAGCGCCTGGCCGCTTTCATTGACCGTGTGGGCAACAAGCTGTTTGACATCCACGTCACGCTGGATTCGCACAACCCCATTGACATTGCCCACCCCACCTGGTGGACCAATGCCTTGGGCCAGGCGCCCGCGCCCTTTACCGTCATCACCGCCAAAGATGTCGCCGCCGGTCTGTGGCGCTCGCGCAATCCGCTCTTGCAGGAGCGCAGCCGCCAGTACGTGGAGCAACTGGATGCCGCCCAGCGCTACGCCCTGGTGGTGTGGCCCGAGCACTGCCTGATTGGCCACTGGGGCCACAACGTGCACGCCGCCGTGACGCAGTCGCTGGACGCCTGGGCGCGTAAAAAGCTGGACGTGGTGGACTACGTGACCAAAGGCTCCAACCCCTTCACCGAGCACTACTCCGCCGTTCAGGCCGAAGTGCCCGACCCAGCCGACCCCGGCACGCTGCTCAACAGCCGCCTGATCCGCACCTTGTCAGAGGCGGACGTGGTCATCGTCGCCGGCGAAGCCCTGTCGCACTGCGTGGCCAACACGGTGCGCGACATTGCCAGCAATTTTGGCGAAGACAACATCGCCAAGCTGGTGTTGCTGACCGACTGCAGCAGCAGCGTGGCTGGCTTTGAGCAACTGGGCCAAGACTTTGTAGCCGAGATGCGCGCACGCGGCATGAAGACGGCGCGGTCCACCGACTACATGCTTTAAGCCCCTTCGTTAACCCACCGGAGAACCACCATGAAACTGATGGACGCCAACACCATGCAGACCACGCAGATTGCGAACTTTTCGTTCTCTGGCGTGCGCCCCGACAAGCTGGGTTCCACCGAATACACGCTGGTGACCCTGGTCATCGACAAGACTGGCAGCGTCGGCGGCTTCACGCAGCAACTGCTGGCCATGAAGCAGGCCGTGGTGGAAGCCTGCCACCGCAGCCCGCGTGCCGACTACCTGATGCTGCGCAGCACCGAGTTCAACGAACGCGTGGACGAGGAGCACGGCTTTACCGAGCTGACCCGCGTGGACCCCGCCGTCTACCAGGCGCCGCGTTGCAGCGGCTCCACCGCGCTGTTCGACGCCACCCGCAACGCCGTGATGGCCACCAACGCCTACGCCCGCATGCTCAGCGACCAGGACTTCAGCGTCAACGGCTTGGTGGTGGTGGTGACCGACGGCGACGACAACTGCTCGCACTACACCCCCAGCGATGTGGCCGCCGAGGTGATAAACGGCGTGCAACACGAATGGCTGGAATCGCTCAACGTGATCCTGGTCGGCGTGAACGCCAGCCTCTACAGCGGCCCACTGCAGGCCTTTAAAAACGACGCCGGCCTCACCCAGTACGTAGACGTGGGCGACGCCACACCGCAGAAGCTGGCGCAATTGGCCCAGTTCGTCTCCCGCAGCATCTCCGCCCAATCCCAAAGCCTGGGCACCGGCGGCGCCAGTCAGGCGCTGGTGTTCTGAAGCAAAGGAGGGGGAACTTGCCTTCAAGCGCTGGCGGGTCAGTCACCTAGCTGAATTGGGGTCGGATCACCGACCGCGCAGCGGCCGTGTGCTCTGACCCCAAATCAGCGTACGCATACCAATCATCGGGACTTAAAAAATGCCCACCCTAACCGCCGACCACTACTTCACCCTAGGCACCACCCACGCCCGAGCCGGTGAACCCTGCCAGGACTACGCGTTATCCGGCACCCTAAAAGACACCCGCGTCTACGGCATAGTCACCGACGGCTGCTCCGGCGCCAACGCCCGCACCGACCTGGGCGCCCGCGTTCTGGCCCTGGCCATGGAAGTCGAGCTGCAACACACCACTTCATTGGAAGACTGCTTCACCCCAGAGTCCATCCAACGCATCCGCACCCGCCTGCAAGCCATGCCCCTGGGCGGCACACCACAAGACTACCTGGCCAGCATCGTCGCCTTCTGCGCCACCACCACCACCGCCAAAGTCTTCATGGCCGGCGACGGCGCCTACGCCACCCGCCACACCAACGGCAGTGTGCAAATCACCGAAGCCTCCTGGCCCGACAACGCCCCCTACTACCTGGGCTATTGCCTACAACCCGCAGTGGCAGCACAGTTCAGCGCATCCGCCGCCAAGGGCGCACTCAGTGTGCAACTCAGCACCCACACCACCGGCGCAAACAGCAGCACCACCCAAGACATCCCCGCCCAAGACTTCCTCCAAGGCTGGACCACCGAGATAGCCTTAAGCGACATCAGCGCCCTGACCATCTGCAGCGACGGCATAAGCCAGATCAGCACGCTGGACGCGCTAGACGCCGCCACCGCCTGCCTGGCCTTTAAAAACTTTGAGGGCAGTTTCGTCAAACGCCGCGCCATGAAAGCGCTGGCGCTGTGGGAGAAAAACGGACACATCCCGCAAGACGACTTTTCTATTGCCGCACTGGCCCGCGTGCAACAGGAGGGCGCATCATGAACACAGTAAGTTTGAACCTCAGCGCCCAATCCCCCCAGCGCGTATTCCTCCCCGGCAAGGGCGAAGTCGCCCTCACCCAAACCGACTACCTGGCCACCGGCGGCGAAGGCGTGGTCTATGCCAAGGGCGGCTACGTCTACAAGCTGTATCTGGACCCTGCCGGTGCCCGCGCCCGTGGCATTGAAGACAAACTCAAGCTGCTGCAGGCCATACACCACCCGCACATCGTGGCGCCCACCGACGTGCTGCTCAACGCCCAGCACGAAGTGGTCGGCTTCTACATGCCGCAAGCCAGTGGTGTGCCCCTGGTCAAAACATTCACCAACGCCTGGCGCGACTCCAATAACTTTGGCATCCGAGAATCGTTGGCGCTGGTCGAGAACATGCGCCTGGCCGTGGATGCCGCGCACCAGGCCGGCGCCGTGCTGGTGGACGCCAACGAGATGAACTACCTGGCCGACGGCACCGCGCCGCGCCTGCTGGACGTGGACAGTTGGCAGATAGGCGCGTTCAAGGCCAGCGCCATCATGCCGTCCATACGCGATGTGCACAGCGCGGACTTCACGCTGCTCACCGACTGGTTCTCGTGGGCCGTGGTCAGCTTCCAGGTGCTGGCCGGCATACACCCCTATAAGGGCGTGCACCCCGACTTCAAGCGCGGCGACCTGCAGGCGCGCATGCTGGCCAATGCTTCCGTGTTCGACCCGCGCGTGTCGGTCAACGCCGGGGTGCGCGACTATGCAAGTCTGCCCGGCGCGCTGCTGGACTGGTACCGCGATGTCTTTCAGCACGGCCTGCGCAGCGCACCGCCGGGCGTGCACGCGGCCCGCGTGGTGGCTCTATCCCCAACTTCCAAACGCGCCACGTACACAGCCACCAGCCAGACCAACCATCAGACAGTCATCCACGACCTGCTGGTGCGCCTGGACGGCGACGTGGTCGAAGTGCTGCGCTGCGGCGTGGCACTGTGGCGCGAGCGCGGCGGCGCTGGCAGCCTGCACGCTTTTGATCTGCAACGCAAACAAAACTTGCCCAGCCTCACACCCCTACAGTTGGAGGCGCTGCGCGAGGGCACGGCCGCACTGGTGCGCTGCGCGGGTGGCCTGTTTTACGCATCCATGATTGCCAACCCCGCCAACCCCGCCAACCCACAAAGCAGCGGCATCACCGGCCACCTGGTTCCCGCCGAGCGCGACCCTGCGCCCTTGGCCGCCACCCAAGACGCCAAACTCTTGCCCAGCCTGGCCCAACGCCTGCTCACCTTCGGCAACCGCCTCTTTGCAGTCAACGCCCACAGCGACCGTGGCCTGACGGAAATTGCGGTGGACCAGATGGGTGCCCACACCGTGCTGTCGGTGCGCGCCAGTTGGCCCTTCCTAGCGCAGGCGTCCACCGTGTTTGCCACCATGGCCATGTTCGACGCACTGGGCACGCCCTTCCTGGTGCTGCCTGCCGCCGACAGCGTGCGCATAGACAAAGCCAGCGCCCTGGCCGCCTACCGGCTGGTGGACGTCTTCATGGTGTCACCCGACTATGTGCTGGTGCTGGCCTATGGCCGCAAAGACGGCCAAACGTATCGCCTGACTTTGAGCAGAGGCGGCGCACAGCAAGGCTTTGAGATCGCCGCCGCCGAGCCTACCGATGAGCTGGCGTTGAACGTGGCTGTCAACGAGCAGGGCATTGGTGTGGAGGTGTTGGCCAATGGAGAACTGGTGGTGTTCAGCGCTAAGCAGATTGCCAGCAGGGGAAACAGCAAGCGGGTCGGCAACACCGGGCTGACGCAGGAGCATCGGGTGTTTGCGTTGCCTGCGGGGCTGCATTACGCCTATGGGCAGGAGGTGGTGAGGATTTCGATGCGGGCGTGAGGGGGCTCGATTTGTGCGGTGGAGTTCTTGATCAACACAAACGGCTAAGAACGGGGCAGCGGGTTCCGGGTGTGTGACTGATTTCACGGGATTGGAGGTTCCAATTGCATATCAAATGAGCACCTTAGTCCGTGGACTTAAAGTCCGCAATATTCGATGCTTTCGGTATGAAAAAGAAAGTACTAGAAGAACTGGGAATGCGCATCCGAGAAAAGCGGAAAGCGTGTGGATTAACTCAGGAGGAGCTCGCTTCGCTCGCTGAAATAGACCGCTCTTACATGGGCGGCGTTGAGCGAGGTGAGCGAAATTTGACATTTTCTGTGTTGTGTCAGATTAGTAATGCACTTAATTCTGATGTAGCGGGACTGACCGTTGGTTTACCGGAGAGCATTAAATGAAATGTCTCCGCACCATGGTGTTGTTTGACTGTGGAGAACTTGCGGCTTCGTCGGATTGGAAACAAATCTATTCGAGTTACGAACGCGCGATCGAACTTGTGGATTTTCCGGAAGGCTCTGGCAGGCTAACTCTGCGCAGGAAGGTGAAGCGAGAAGATGGTCAGTGGGATAGGAATGGCGTCAATTACCTAAAAAAGCGCTTTGCTGATCATATGGTGTCTTCAGAGGGATGGGTTTCGGAGGCGAGGCTTGGTCTAAAACAACATGCAAAGTCTCCCGAGCTTCGCCTTTACCCGTCCGGTGAAATCTACCAAGAACCTATAACTTCAGATTTTGGGGGCTTCGATCTTTCCACGTCAACACATGGCGGGTTGAAGGCTGCAATCGAATGGGAGACGGGAAACATCTCGTCATCGCATCGCAGTCTAAACAAATTGGCCATTTCATTGGCAACTGAAGTAGTCGATATTGGCGTGTTAATCGTCCCAAATCGCGAAATGTATGAACATCTGACTGATCGTATCGGGAATATTGCGGAGTTAGCTGGGTATCTCTCGATGTGGGCAAGTTTGGGAGCATCAGTGAAGCGCGGAATGCTCGTGATCTCAGTAGTCGGTCACGACGAACTTACTAGCTCAGAAGATCACCCCTACCTACCCTCTGGGAATGATGGTCGCGCAAAAGAAGGTAAGGCTAAGAAATGGTAGTTGCATTTTGCAATGGAGATGGGCACGCGCACTCTTCGTCTGCATCTATGCGGTAGTTTGCCGAAAGAGGCTTTCCATTCTTTATTCTCCGCTTCAAGTCAGTTCGTGTGAAGAGCGTATTTTTGTTCTCGTGAATCTCTGACAGGTGACCTTGGTCTAACTCTTGATTCGCAAATCGGTCGACGATATCTTGGCAATGCAATTCCGCACCGATCCATCTGCGACCACTCAATTCTGCCGCAATGTATGTCGTCCCCGAGCCGCCAAAAGGGTCGAGAACTAGCGATCCTGGATCGCTGGCCATCGAGACAATACGATCCATCAACTTCAGTGACAATGCATTTGCCTCTCGCTTCTTGTATTTAGCATGCCGTACTGGCGGGATGTCAGTCCATACATCTGAGAGGCTTACCCCCTTGGGATTCATCTTGTCTTTGTAGCCGCCGTAATCTTTGAGCTCACCGCCGCAGTGTCTGCAACACTGAATTGGGAGACGATCTGGATGGAAAATTGCAGGCTTTTTTCCCTTGACAAAGTACAGAAGTGAATAGTGGGAAGGGTATAAACGATTTGAAATCGGCAATGAATATTTGATATCTACCGAAATCCAATGGCGAAACGTGAGCTGACGTTGGAGATAGGCGCCCAGGGGCATATTCCATTTGGGCAGGTTCCAAAGGAACAACGAGCCCCCTGGCTTCAAAGTACGCACCATTTCGTTTAACCAGCTTTGGCACCATTGGATGTACTCGGTGTCACCGAGTGCATCGTTAATCTTTGAGCTGTACTTTTTACCGAGATTGAATGGCGGATCTGCAAATGCCAAATCGACGGACTCAGTTTCTACTTGTCCCAAGACCTCCAGACAATCGCCCTCGAACATTGCGCCGAGCGCTGTTGAAAAAATGGGTATCATAGTCATCATTATGCCTGAGGAGCGGCCCGCCAAGGCTCCTTCGGACTACGCTTCCTGCCGCGCAGCTCTCGCATTCTCCACTAAGGCAAGCAGAGCACTGAGGTCTTCGAGTAGTGCCTCGTGCGTAGGCCCATATTCAAGTGCTTTGACGTTGTAGGAGTCCAGCCAATCTCGCTTCGCATAAGCGCTATTCCGCCCATTGAGCGTTAACGCATAGTGTGGGCGAATTGCAGACGCTGTAATGCGAACGTCCTCCAATAGCAACAGGACGTCTGGATCATCCATGCTGCAACCGATAAAAACGCAGGTGTGAGTGAACAATAGCGCACGAAGCATTGCATAGAACTGCGCGTATTCAGCGGTGGCTCGGTGATACTGCGACTTGGTGAAAACCATCTTGCTCACTTCATCGATAGTGCCATGCGCCTTTATGATAAGACGAGTGTCTGACCGCAGTTCGTCGCCGAGCGATTGGCTGTAGTAAGGAAGGACCTTGAAGCCTTCAGTAGATACGTGTAAGCATAGTTTTTCGTAAATTTTGTCGAAGTTCGTCGTAATCACTAATCGCGAATCAAGATTAAAAATTACCCGATGCAAATCACTTGGTTCGTACGTTGGATCATTGAAATTCTCAGTCAAGAAGGTCTGGTAGTCGCCTTCATCGGCCTCCTGAGAAATTGCCTGTAACGCTAGGAGAAAGCGTCTTTCGGAAATCAGTCTCTCTATGATTTCCTTGCTGCTGTCCCTTTGTACAAGAGTAAGTGCTGCCGTAAGAAATTCGTCCCACTGTTTTGGATGTTCGCCCTTGGTATTCACCGAGGAAGCAGATGTTCCAGCTCCCAGGAAAAAAATGCAACGACGTCGCGCAACTTCATTCACCAATGTCTGCGGCCAGTTAATCATCTTGCTTCCAGATTTCGTAGCAATTTGTCGCAAATCTCAGACATCAAAACTTGATAGGTCTGGACCTGTGCATACTGGCTACCGACTACACCATCTGCACTCGTTAGCGAATGAATTGGTACTTTCGAAGCTTGAGCCATTGGGACAAGACTAAATACATACGGGATGTGGCCTAGTGCAAGCAGGTCATCGGTTAACACTTCATCGGTAAATGGCCGCATAGCGTCGCGAACTGTCGAAGGAATACGCTGCATGATCTCATCGTAGGACTTGACTGGTCGTGGTCCGGTCTTAAATTTCCGGCTGACGTACTGTTGAATAGAATATCCAAGAAAACGATGTTGGCGTCTTGAGTCTCGAATAATTAAGTATTGTTCAAAAGCCTCAGGATGGTCTCTCAGACCATCCACAACCGAGCGTTCGTACTGTGTATCCCATGTGGAAATCCACTGCGAGATATTCTTAATTCCCATCAGGCTGAAAATGTCGCAGCCGAAAGGCGTCACGATGTAGTTGCAGGCGAGGATGACGGAGCGGTTCAAAGCACCGAGAGACGGCCCGACATCGAAAACTACTATGTCGTAGTTGTCCTTGACCTGATCCAATAATTGATGGCACCAGTTTGTGACTCGATAACCTCGGACATCGCGCTTCTGGAGATCGGACCAAGCGTCACTGAGTCGGTCTTCAATAATGGACATACGCGGATGGCCGGGAATCAGGTCAGTCCCAAATCTGTTCAATCTTGCTTTGACCGGCTGAATAGGAAGCTGCAAACCAGATTCACCCATCTCTAGCGGTCGCATATATGAATAAAGCGTAGCGACAGGGCTGCTATCCCCCAAGTAGATTGTTTCGCAGTCTTCGTCTGACAGCATTGCTTGCGTGGCGTTGCACTGCGGATCAGCATCAATCAACAGTACTCGTTTTCCCTTGTATTGATTGAGGTACGAAACAAGGTTGCACGCAAGCGTCGTCTTGCCGACGCCACCCTTGTTGTTGAAAAAGACAATCGACTTCAAATGCATCCCCTATATGTACGGCTGAAAGTGGTTCACGGAAATTGGCTTCTGCCGTAGACTTGCGCTACGATGCGATGATAGCCACCCGTAGTTCACAAATGCACTTTTGCCTTGAAAAATGAGTAGATCGAATCTTTCCTCGTTTCTCGGTTGAATACCGAAGCACGTTAGTGAATGTTCGGTTCGAGCCAGCGTAAAGTGTACGGAAGACTCGATAAATGACCTAGATGCAGATTCGACCAAACAGCAATGAACCGCTCAAGTCTTCGACAGATGGCTAGTCCGATTGGCGGGGCATGCGGTGTGGTCGGCCACAGTGGCATTGAAGCAAGAAGCGTGCGCCAAGCGTAGTGTCGAAGCCGCCGTGTTTTCCGACAAGGTAGCCTTGCGCGGTGCAGGAGCCACAAAAAAGCACTCAGCGCTGGGCAAGCGCATGCAGTGCGTCCAATAGCAGCAAGTTTGCGGAATTACCGCCCCGCCGTCACCTTCTCAAACCGCGCGTGGTAATCCCCCCGCTCCGTCCCCATCCACCGGTCCCACCACGTAAACCACAGCCCATAGTTGCCCTGCGCGGTTTCGTGGTGCAGGTGGTGGTGCGTCGTGGTTGTGAAGCGCCCGCCCAACCAGTGGCGGGCAAAGCCGCGCGGCATGGTCTCTATGGACAAATGCCCATGGGCGTTGCGCACAATCTGGTGGAAGGTGAAGGCAAGCAGCACCAGACCGTGCAGTGGCGCCACCAGTAGCGCCAGCGGCGTCACCAGGCTGTTGACCAGTGCCTCGATAGGGTGGAACGCGTACGCTGCCCAGGGCGAGGGGTTGCGTGAGCGGTGGTGCACGCCATGCACGCGGCGAAACAGCCATCGGCTGTGCAGCAGGCGGTGGGTCCAGTAAAAGTAGAAGTCGTGCCACAGCAGCATGGCCGGAAAGCTGAGCGCCAGCCACCAGTAGCCGTACTGGCCGGGCTTGAAGTAGATGACCATATCGCCCCGAAGAATGCTGGCAAACACCACCAAACCCTGGGCCGAGAAAATCAGCAGCGTTGAGAACGAATACACCATCTCGCGCCGCACGTCGGTGCTGGTGGGCCAGCCTGCAATCACCCTATGGGCCAGGCGTTGGTGCAGCCATTTGTGCACCACCAGCCACAGCAGCAGGGCGGCCAGCAGGTAGTGCATGCCCTCGCGGACAAAGTTGCCGGTAAAGGCCCGGCCAAGCCAGTGCCACGCATTCGGATCGGTCCAGATGTTCATGGCGGCATTATGCGCAAGCCAACGCCTTACGTCGGCACAAACACAGCGGGGCTGATGCCAAAAAACTTGCCCAATTTGCCGGCCATGGTGGTGCTGATCTTTCTCTTGCCCGCCAAAATTGCCGACAGGTTGTTCTGTGGGACGATGGTCGACAGATCCTCCTGTTTCAGGCCCCTTGCATCCATCAAGAAACGCAGCATGTCCTTGGGGCTGGCGGCTTCAATCGCATGGCGCTCTTGCTCGATGGGCCATGGCGTCGAACGCCTGCCAAGAGGCTTGCAGCGCCCACATATCGAGTTGCGCGAATTGCGATTGATCTACTCTCATAGTTACACCTTGCCTTTGCGATAAAGCTTGTTCCAGTCGTCGTACTCGCGATGCGTCATGAGCGCTCAATTTCGAATCCGGCATAGAAAGTGCTGATCTGTATACACGTCGAACGGCATATGCATAGAAAAGCGCGTTTTCTATGCATATGCGTAAGGCGAGATCGGTATTGGGAGTTTGCCAAACACGGCATTGCGCGAGCGCGTTCAAAAACGCCCTCTGGGATGAAGGCCAAGCCTATCGTCACGCGTGAACTTGCCAACTGTGATGTCTGGCGTGGTTAGGTACGGATGCTGAGTAGGTTGGGGTTAAATTGGCCTTTGGCCCCCGCAAACAGTGCGTGAGCAGCTATAAATACAATAGCAGTTAGCTTGGCGTTTGCACCCGCGAGGCCTCGATTTTCCCAAGCAGCCACTGCAACCCCGCCAAGTGCTGCTGGTCGTGGCTGCACAGGTAGTGCAACAGACTGCGCAGCGACAGCGGGCCATAGCCCTCGAACACCGCCGTGCGCTCGAACTGCTCGGGCGCCAGACTGCCGATGAGCGCCACGGTCTGCGCACGCGCCGCGCGAAAGGCCGCAAAGGCCAGCGCCACGTCAGCGGTGCCGTAGCTGCGCTCCAGCGCCAGCGCTTCACTGTCAATGGACGCCAGGACCGGATGGTTTTCGTTCAGTGTGCGGTGGATGCGGACCTGGTAGCCCTCAATCTCTATGTCCCGAACATGGCAGACCTGCTCGATGGCGGTGAACGCCTCGCTGGGCACACCGTCCCAGGTGGGCGGCGCCCAGTGTTCGAACCCGGCCGGAATGGCGGCGTAGTGCGCCTCCAGCTGTTGGGGAAAGGCTTCAAGCGTGCGCAGGGTGACGGGATTCATGTGGGGATGGGTCGCAAGGGAAAAGAGGGCTGGCAATGGTAAGCCAGGGCCAGCGAGGGATGCCAATGGCATGCAGGCAAAGCGTTAAAGTGGAGCGTCAAATACGTGAGGAAGCAATGGTGAAATCAATTCTTCAGCGCTGGTTGCCGTGGATTTTTGGCAAAGCAGCGCAGGGGCGTCCCGCTCTGCCCGCCTCCAGGACCCAGGCGCCGGAAAGCCGGGGGCACAGCTTGCCTGCGGGCGAGGGCGTGCAAGCCATCCCTGGGCCGACCGTGATCGGCGTACGCCGACCCTTGATCTCGTCCGCTGGTGCCGTGGCCGGTTTCGAGTTTCGCATGGGCGAAGACGTGGTGCGGGAGCTCAAGCGGCAAGCGGACCCGCACGCGCAAGCGACCCGCTTGGCCGCTTTGTTGACCTCGGCGTCCGTGATGGCGCAAGCGGGGCGAATCGGCTTTGCCCGCATACCCGCCGAGTGGCTGCTTCATGCCAGGGCCCTGGAAGTCGGACCGGGCGTTCTGATCGGCCTTGAATCCACCCTGCCTGTAGTGCTGCTTGCGCCGGCTACGGTCGCCATGGAACAAGCCGTGCTGGCCTTGCGGGCCAAGGGCGTACAAGTCGGGTGGGGGCTGGAGTTGGGCGCCAAGATCCTGCCGGATTTTGTGTTGCTGCGCCAAGGCGCACACTCCATGTCCACCTTGCTGGACTCTCTGGGCGCAAGGCCCGTTGAATGGAAAGGCCTGCCGGTGCTGGTCACCGATATCGGCAATGTGGAAGAGCTGGAAATGGCCTTGTACAACGGCGTTACCTATGCGTGTGGCGAGCTGGACAGCGAGCCCGTCGTCGCCGAACCGGCCGGAAAACACCCGGTGCCACCTGAGGTGCGGCGTGTGGGGCTGCTGTTGAACCAACTGGCATCGGGCGCCGATACCGCCGTGATCGTGGATCAGATCAAAGGCGACGTGGGTTTGTCTTACCGGCTGCTGAGCCGCATCAACAGTGCCAGTTATGCGCAGCTGGGCAGTTATGCCAGCGTTGAGCAGGCCGTCTTGCTGATGGGCCGCCATGAGCTGTACCGGTGGCTGTCGCTGCTGCTGGTGCAATTTGCCGGTAGCCGCAAGACCTCCTCGGCCTTGCAGGAGATGGCCTTGTGGCGCTCACGCCTGCTGGAGCTGCTGGCCATCGAAAACCATGAGGCCTCGCCGGACCAGTTCTTCACCCTGGGCCTGGCCTCCATGCTGGGCCAGATACTGAAGATCAGCCAGGCCGAGGTGGTCAGCACGCTCAGCCTGCCTGCCTTTGCCACGCAGGCCCTGCTGGAGCATTCCGGGCCGTGGTATCCCTACTTGCACATGGCGACGCGGATCGAAACCCACGCGCTGGAGCAGTCGGCGGAGCTGGTGGCACAGTTCGGCGGAACGGCCCGCCTGCTGATGCTGTCGGACCAGGCCTGGCGCTGGGCCGCCGAGCAGGCATCGCATGCCAATGTGCCCGATGCCGCCAAAGCGGTTTAGCGCCCACAGCGCCCATGGGGGCGGCAAGCTACCGTAGCGACTTGCCATGCTCGGGCGCAGGCCACAGACCACGCGGGCGCAAGAGCATGACGCCGATCATGGCCAGCGCGATGACCTGCTGGCGCAGGATGCCCGCGTCGAGTCGGCCGTCGGTCAGGGTCTGCAGCGGACCGACAAGGTAACGCAACCCCTCGGGTAACACGGTCAGCATCACCGCCCCCAGAATCACCCCTGGAATGTGGCCGATGCCGCCCAGCACCACCATCGCCACCACCAAGACGGATTCGTTCAGACTGAACGCTTCGGGCGACACAAAGCCTTGGAAAGTACCAAACAAGACCCCGGACACACCGCCCAAACTGGCGCCCAGACCAAACGCCAGCAATTTCATGTTGCGCGTGTTGATGCCCATGGCTTCCGCGGCAACCGCATCGTCGCGGATGGCCATCCATGCCCGGCCGATGCGGGAGTCCTGCAAGCGATAACAGAAGACCACCGCGAGCAGGGTCAGCACCAGAAACAGGTAGTAGTACAGGGTGACCGAGGCGATCTCGTAGCTGCCGATGAACAGGCGCTGGCCCAGGTCCAAACCGAAGAAATGGACCGAACCAATCGGACCCAGGCCCCTGGCCCCGTTGGTGAGGTTGATCGGGTGGCCCAGGTTGTTGATCAGTATGCGCACAATCTCGCCGAAACCCAGCGTCACGATCGCCAGGTAGTCGCCCCGCAGCTTCAAGGTGGGCGCGCCCAACAAGACCCCCAAAAAACCGGCCAACAAGGCGCCCACGGGGAGGGTGATCCACCAGGGCGTATCCAAGCCGGCGGGGAAGAGGGTGGCAATCCAGCTGAAGTGCTCGCTCAGGTGTGAGGACGTCAGCAGGGCGACGATGTAGGCGCCCACGGCATAGAAGGCGACGTACCCCAGGTCCAGCAGACCGGCGTACCCCACCACGATATTCAGACCGAGGGCCATCATCACGTACAGCAGGGCGGTGTCGGCAATGCGCACCCAGTTGGCGCCAAAAGGCTGCAAACACAGTGGCAGCAGCAAGAGCGCGGCAAACAAGATGTATTTCGAAGCTTTGCCGTATGCCTGCAGGAAGTCTTTGCCTTCGCGCGACCGGCCAGGAAGCGGCGCACTTGTAGCGGCAGGAATGGACGTGGCTATTGGCATGGGGCTCTCATTGCGGTGTGTTCCACCAGTTTAGACTTGCCTGAATCACCAGTTGGATGGCAATAAATCCATTCATAGCGGAACAAAATGCCGCAATCAACGCACCGGAATCCCCTTATGGACAAGTTAAGCGGCCTGCTGGCCTTTGTGAAAACGGCCGATCTGGGCAGCTTTGTCGCGGCCGGCCGGGCACTGGAGATCTCGGCCTCGGCGGTCGGCAAAAGCGTCGCCCGCCTGGAGCAGGAAGTCGGTGTGCGGCTCTTGCAGCGCAGCACGCGGCGGGTGCAGTTGACCGAAGAGGGCCGCTTGTTTCACGAACGCTGCCGCCCCATCCTCGACGACCTGGACGATGCGCAGGCGATGCTCTCGCAGGCCAGAGAAGCGCCGCGTGGGCGGCTGCGGGTGAGCGCGCCGATTGTTGGTTATAAATTCCTGCTGCCGGTGATTCCGGACTTTCTGGCCCGCTACCCGGCGGTAGAACTGGACATCAATTTCAGCGACCGTTCCGTGGACCTGATCGCCGAAGGCGTGGACGTGGCCATCCGCAGCGGTGACTTGCCCGATTCCCGCCTGGTCTCACGGCCGTTGAATGCCTTCCGGCTGTTGCTGTGCGCGTCGCCCGCCTATTTGGCGCGCCACGGCACGCCCCTGCTTGCGCGCGATTTGGAGCGGCACGCCACGGTCCGCTTTCGCCACCCGGACTCCGGCAAAGTGCTGGATTGGCCCATGCTGCACGCTGCAAGCGACGCCATGCCGCGCCTGCGCACCGTGCTGGCCTGCAACAACATGGAAGCGGTGCTGGACGCCACGGTGCGCGGCTTGGGCATTGCTTGCCTGCCGGATTTTTTGGTCTACAACCACCTCGCAGACCACCGGCTGCAAAGTATTCTGGAAGATCAGCTCAGTGCGGGCGGTCAGTTCAAAGCACTCTGGCCGTCGAGCCGGCATTTGTCGCCCAAGGTGCGGGTGTTTGTCGATCACCTGGGGGCGCAGTTGGCCAGTCCTGGTGCTATTCCCCTTTGAGCGCCATCGCCAGCAAACGGTCATGGTCAAAGGCCAGGCATTGCGGTCGGCGTGACAAGGGCACAAAAAAGGCGCGTGAGGCATCGGTGCCGGCCACCAGCGTGGCGTGGGGGGCCGGGGCGCGCAGGTGCACCACAAACAGGTGGGAGCGCACCCAGCGCTCGGCGGTGTCACGTGGATCGCGCCCGCCTCCTTCGACCACCCCCACCGCTTCCAGGGCTTGCGGTGCAAGGTGCAGCCCGGTTTCCTCGGCCAACTCACGCACCGCCGCGGCGGGCAGTGTCTCGCCGGGCAGCACAAAGCCGCCGGGCAGGGCGAAGCGGCCGTTTTCTGCGGGGGCGTCGTCGTGGCGGCGCACCAGCAGCAGTTCGGGCTCTTGGCCGTCGGGGCCGTGGCGCAGCACCACGAGGTCGGCGGCGTCGTTGGCACCGGCATGGAACAGGGGCTGGCGGCGCGGGCCGCTGGCCAGCAAGTCCAGCACGCGCTGCGCGGCCTGCGCAGGTTCGTGCAGCGACACGGCGTGGGCGGGGTCCCGTTGCGCCGCCTTGGCGCTGGCGCCGGGCAGGTCGGCCAGCAGGCAGTAATGCAGCCCCAGGTTGCGGGCGGCCTGGATTTCGTCCCCCACGATGACGCCGCCGCCCGCAAACAAAGCCAGGCCCGCGCACTCCTGCACCAGCGCATACAAGGGCGCGGCCTTGTCGTACAGCGTGGGGGAGAGCACATGCAGGCCGCTGAGGCCCCGTGCGTCCAGGCTGTCCAATGGCACTTGGGCGCTGACCAGCGCAATCACTTCGGCGCGGGGTGGGGCCATGCGGTGGGCGCACTGGTGCAGCAGCCCTTCCACACCTTCGCTGGTGCCGCCGGTCAGGACCACACCACCCAGCTGCCGCACGCCGACCAGCAGCGTTTGGAAGAAAACCGTCAGGCGGGCGGTGTCTTGCGCAGTGAACTGCGCAAAGCTGTTGCGCCAGGCACCCGCCAGATTCAGCACCGGCCGCTGCGCCAAGTGTGCGCGCAAGCCTGGCGCGTCGAACAGCGGCAGTGCCAGCGCGTGCAGATGCGCCCTCAGTGCCGCATGCGCCGCCTCCTGTTGCACGCGTTTGCGCTGGGCCACCGCATCGTTAAAGTGCAAGGCCGGGGTGGGCGCCGGCACGGCAAAGCCGCACCAGGGCGGCAGTTGTTCCTGTGCTGCACGTTTGGCGGCCAGCAGGCGCTGCTCGGTGGCGGCGATCCAGCCCATTTCTTCATCACCCAGCCCGGTGGCGCGTGCGGCCTGGGCTTCGTCCTGCGCATGGGTGCGGTACAGGCCCTGTCCGTCGGTGCCCAGCACCACGTCCACACCCGCTGCGATGACGCGGCGCAGCGGCACATCGAAGGTGGTGCGGATATTGTTCAGCGCCAGGTTGCTGCTCAGGTTGAACTCGAAGACGGCGCAGCCGCCATCCGGGCGCACCGCCGAGGACAAGGCCGCCACCTCGGCCAAGGTGGCGTCGTCCAGTCCGTACAGGCCATGGCCGATGCGCAGCTCCAGGCCGTGGTCTTGCACCCAGGGGCGCAGCGCCGCCACCGCCTCGCGCACGTTTTCTGGAAACGCGGGGTTCTCCCCGGCGTGCACCCGCAGCACCCAGCCCGGCCGCTGGCGTGCCAGGGCGGCTGCGGCCATGAGCTGGGGCAAAAAGGCGCGGGTGGAGTTGGTCTCGTGGCCCATGAAGTCGATGCCCACGATGGCGCGGCTGCCCAGGCAGGCCTGCACCCGGCGCAGCACATCCAGGTCCCACTCCCGGTCGTCGTGCCGCGACAGGGCCACCAGAAAACGGATGCCCACGCCCAGCTGCGCCTCAATGGCGGGCAGAACGGCATGCGCCTGCGCCAGCAGCGCACTTTCCAGAATGCTGGACAGGGACAGCTCCAGGTAACGAACGCCCACCTCGGCGGCGCGCCGGGCGATGCGCCAGAGCTGCGGCGCAAACAGCGCCGGGTGCCGGGTCAAGGGCGCGCGCAGGGCGTAGAGGCGCTCCATGTCCAGAAAGGTCACTTGGCGGTCCAGCGGGATGTCCAGCGCGCAAGCGAACCGCTCGCGTGCAGCTTCTTCCAGCGTGGTCAAAGGCATGTCGCCCGCGCAGTAGATACCCGCCTGGGCCAAGGCCGCTTGGGGGAGCACGGCGTCCACCGCCAGGCCCAACTCCACCAGGTCGCGGCCAGACAGGCCGCCGGCAAAATGGCTGTGTAAATCGGTGTGCAGCAAGCCGGTTTGTGGGTGGCCTGCCATCGCGGCCAAGGCCACTCCCTTTTGCAAGGGCCCTCCGGCCAGGGGCACGCCGTTTTCGGCTAAAAAGCGGGCGCCGAAGGCCGTCAGCGGCCGGTGCTCGGTCACCGCGCCGGCGTGCACCCGCGCCACCACACTGTCACCCACACACACCTGCAACCCATTGCCGCTGTGCCGCACCGTGGTGTGGCGGCCCAGCGCCGCGCCCAGGCGGCTGCGGCCATCCGCGCCGGGCTGCGCCCGGGCGTCAAACTCCACGCGCGCCGCGTGCGGCCGGGTGGCATCAAGCACCAGGCAAAAGGCGTTTCCGGGGATCAGGCCGATGTGCAGCGGGGGGCGTGTGTTCATGGTGGGGTGGCTGGCATCGTAGCCGGTCCATGGCCCAGGCGCCATCGCATTTTTGGGGAATCGAATAGTTAATTGCAATATGCAATTAACTAAACTACAATGCCATGCAAGGAAGCACCACACCGCCCATGCATACTGTTTTACAACCTTCGCAGCCGTCCACCGTTTTCAGGAGATACACCATGACCGCCACGCCAAAAATGTTCCAGCCGGTGATCCGCAGCTTGCTGGAGACCGACCTCTACAAGTTCACCATGCAGCAGCCCATGCTGCACTCCATGCCCACCAACCAGGCCGAATACCATTTTGTCTGCCGCAACACGCCGGCCTTTCCCCTGGCCGAACTGCAGGCCGAGGTCAATGCGCAACTGGACGCCTTGTGCGCGCTGCGCTTCACCGAAGACGAGCTGGCCTACCTGGGCGCGCTGCGCTACCTGTCTTCGGACTACATCGACCTGCTGCGCCTGTTCCAGTTCCAGCGCCGCTTCATCACCGTCAGCACGCGGGGCGATACGCTGTTGGTGGTGGCCCAGGGGCCGCAGGTGCATGTGATGGGTTTTGAGATCTATGTGCTGGCCATCGTCAACGAGCTGTACTTTCGCCGCCTGGCGCAAGGTGCGGGGGAGGGCGAGGCGCTGGCCGAGGCGCGCAGGCGCTTGCAGGCCAAAATCGCCTTGCTGCGCGACTGCGCCAGCACCGGTCCGGCCCGGCGCAATCCGTTTGAGTTTTTTGACTTTGGTGTGCGCAGGCGCTTTTCCGGCGCATGGCATGAAGAAGTGGTCACGACCCTGGCGCGTGAGGTGCCGCAGTTTTTCAAAGGCACGTCCAATGTGTACCTGGCCAAAAAGCTGGGTTTGACACCCATAGGCACCATGGCGCACGAGTACCTGCAAACCTTTCAGGGCGTTGGCGTGCAGCTCAAAGGCTTTCAAAAGGCGGCGCTGGAATCCTGGGTGCAGGAGTACCGCGGTGACCTGGGCATTGCCCTGACCGATGTGGTGGGCATGGACGCCTTTTTGGCGGATTTTGACCTCTACTTTGCCAAACTCTTTGACGGCCTGCGCCATGACAGCGGCGACCCGGTGGTGTGGGGTGAAAAAGCCCTGGCCCACTACGCCAAACTGAAGATCGACGCCCACACCAAGCGCCTGGTATTTTCGGACGGGCTGGACCTGCCCACCGCGATCATGCTGCACCGCCACTTTGCCGACCGTGTGCAAACCGGTTTTGGCATAGGCACCAACCTGAGCAACGACACCGGGCTCACCCCCTTGAACATCGTCATGAAACTCGTGAGCTGCAACGGCCAACCCACGGCCAAGCTGTCGGATTCACCGGGCAAGACCCTGTGTGATGACGCCACCTTTTTGGCGTACCTGCGCCAAGTGTTCAACAAGCCTGCATAACCCACCGCAAGGAGCCACCATGTTGCGCATCACCACTGCCCAGATCAACCCCACCATTGGCGACATTGCGGGCAATATCGCCCTGATGCTGCGCGCGGCGCGCCAGGCCCGTGACGAGGCCGCGGATTTGGTGGTGTTCCCCGAGATGAGCCTCACCGCCTATTACCCCGGTGACCTGCTGGACGATGCCAATTTCCAGGCGCGTCTGGAGCAGGGTTTGGAGCAGCTCCAGCGGGCCACCCGCGAAACGCCCAAGCTCTTGTGGGTGGTCGGCGCGCCGGTGCGCCGCACAGGCGTCGGCAAGCCTTTCCACAACGCCTTGCTGGTGCTGAAAAACGGCGAACTGGTGCTGCAGTACGCCAAGCAGCTGCTGCCCACCTACAACATCTTTGACGAGCGCCGCCACTTCGAGCCCGGCCCGGATGTGGCGCGGGTGCTGCGGGTGGGCGAGGTGCAGATCGGCCTGATGATTTGCGAAGACGGCTGGAACGACGAAGGGCAGGACTACGTGGTCAACCCCTTCCAGCGCCTGGCCGACGCCGCGCCGGACCTGGTGGTCTCCATCAACGCCAGCCCCAGCAACATCGGCAAACGCGAGCAGCGCCATGCGGTGTTCTGCAAGGCCTGCGCCCACCACCAGTTGCCCCTGCTGTACGTGAACCAGGTCGGTGGGCATGACCAACTGGTGTACGACGGCGCCTCGTTTGCGGTGAACGCCCAAGGGACCGTGGTGTATGAGGCCCAACGTTTTGCCGAGGAGGTGCGCACCCTGGGCTTCGATGCGGCCCGCCAGCAATTTGTGGGCGCCAGCGGCGCGGACTTGCCCGCCGCGCCCCTGGAGGGCCTGCCCACCATGGAGTTTTATCGCCAGCAGATTGTGCTGGGGCTGAAGGACTATGCGCGGCGCTGCGGCTTCACCCAGGCGGTGGTGGGCTGCTCCGGCGGTATCGACTCCGCGTTGACACTGGCCCTGGCCGTGCAGGCCCTGGGCGCAGAGAATGTGGTCGGCATCACCATGCCGTCGAAATTTTCGAGCGAGGGCAGTGTCTCGGACTCGGTGCTGCTGTGCCGCAACCTGGGTATCCGACTGATGGAGCACCCCATCAAGGCCATGGTGGCGGCCTTTGAAGCCACATTTGGCGCTACGTTTGGTGAAGCACTGCAAGGCCTGCCGCTGGAAAACCTGCAGGCCCGCGTGCGCGGCACCACGCTCATGGAATACTCCAACCGCTTTGGCCATTTGCTGCTGACCACGGGCAACAAAAGCGAGGTGTCGGTGGGCTACTGCACGCTGTATGGGGACACCAATGGCGGCCTGGGCCTGATTGGCGACTTGTACAAGACCGAGATTTTTGAACTCTGCCGCCACCTCAACACCACGGCGGGCCGGGAACTGATTCCGGCCGCCATCATCGAAAAACCCCCGTCCGCCGAATTGGCCCCGGGCCAAAAGGACACCGACAGCCTGCCACCCTATGAGGTGCTGGACGAAATCCTCAAGCACCTCATCGAAGGCGACCGGCTGCCGCAATGGGAGCGCGCGCGCGCGGATGCCGCCATGGAGCGCCTGCGTGCCACGCCGGACGGCACGGCCCTCATCACCCGGGTGCAAAAAATGATCGCCCGCAACGAATACAAACGCCGCCAGGCGCCCCCGGTGCTGCGGGTGCGGGGCCGCGCTTTTGGCAGCGGCCGCCAGGTCCCCATTGCTGCGGTCCAATACGCCTAGACCCACAACCGCCCGGAAAGCCCTTCACCATGCAAGACATCCAACACACCCCTCCCGCAGGCACCGCCGTCATCGTGGGGCGCTGGCAGCTGTTCCACAAAGGCCATCAGACCTTGCTCAAAGCCGCGCTTGCCACGGCGCAGCAGGTGATTGTGGTGATCGGCTCCGCCCACCGCTCGCGGGATGTGCGCAACCCCTTCACCTGGGAGGAGCGCCAGGCCATGGTGCAGGCCACCTTGTCGGAAGCTGACTTGGGTAGAGTCAAGTTTTTGCCGGTGCGGGACTATTTTGACGACGCACGCTGGAACGCCGCCGTGCGTGAGGGGGTCCGGCAACACACCGGCGGCCAGGGCCGCATGACCCTGGTGGGCTTCAAGAAAGACCACACCAGCTACTACCTGGACCACTTCCCGACCTGGGCCTCGCAGTCCGTGCAGCAAGAGTTTGATATCGACGCCACGGCCTTGAGAAACGTGTTCTTTGAAGGCTCGGACCCGGATGCCCGCCTGGCGGTGCTGCGCCCCCATGTCAGCCCGCAGGTTTTGGCCTACCTGCAGGCCTGGGCCCGCCTGCCGGTGTACGCACAGCGGGTGGCCGAACACCTGACCGTTGCCCGCTACCGCAAGAAGTGGGCGGCCGATATGTACCTGACGGCCGACGCCGTGGTCGTGGCCAGCGGGCATGTGCTGCTGGTGCGCCGCGGCGGCGAGGTGGGCCACGGCCAGTGGGCCATTCCCGGCGGCTTTGTGGACAAGGGCGAGCGTTTCTACACGGCCGCATTGCGTGAGTTGCATGAGGAAACCGGCTTCAAAACCCTGGACTCCACCATGCGCCACGCGCTCCAGGCCAGCCAGGTTTTTGACCACCCCCTGCGCAGCCCGCGCGGGCGGCTCATCACCCAGGCCTTCCACTTCGACCTGGGCCCCATCCGCTTGCCGGAGGTCCGGGGCGCGGACGACGCGCTGGAGGCCAAGTGGGTGCCGCTGGGTGAGCTACCGCAACTCGAAGCCCAGTTGTTTGAAGACCATGCGGCCATTTTGGACCGCTTTGTCGGGGTGTACCACTGAAGGGAACGGTGTGCCGCAGGGGCCAAAATTACAATTGGCTACATGCACGTCACACCTGCAACACACAGACCGGCGTGGCTGTCACGATAATCAAGTGTTCTTTTTCCCGGTGCTGGCCACCCCAGCGCTCCAACCGAGGCCGCCCAGGTCTTTTCTATTTTGAAGCATCCCATTCCCGGTTTTCTCTTGCGCCTGTTACTGCTGTGGGGCGCTGCCGTGCCCTTCGCGCCTGCCGCCACACCTTTGGATTTGCCGGATCTGAGCGCCTTGATGGACTACCGGCCCAAGATGCCCTTGCGCGTGTACACCAGCGACAACGTGCTCATTGGCGAGTTTGGCCAGGAGCGGCGTGACTTTGTTGCGATCAAGGACATTCCGCAGATTCAGAAACAAGCGCTGCTGGCCATTGAAGACTCGCGCTTCTACCAGCATGGTGGTGTGGACTTCAAGGGGGTGGCACGGGCCGTGATTGCGGACTTGAGTGGCGGCCTCAAGCAAGGCGCCTCCACCATCACCATGCAAGTGGCGCGTGACTTCTACCTGACCCGGGAGAAGCTGTTTTCCCGCAAGCTGACGGAGGTGATGCTGGCCTACAAAATCGAACGGGCATTGAGCAAAGACCAGATTTTGGAGCTCTACATGAACCAGATTTATCTGGGGCAAAGGGCCTATGGATTCAGCAGCGCGGCCCGGATTTATTTTGGCAAACCCCTCAAAGACCTGAGCATTGCGCAGGCGGCCATGCTGGCGGGTTTGCCGCAGGCGCCGTCGCGCATCAACCCGGTGGTCAACCCCCAAGGCGCCAAACAACGCCAGCACCTGGTCTTGAAGCGTATGCGTGACCTGGGCTATATCACCGAGGCGCAATTCAAGTCCGCGCTGCAGGAGAACGTCCATGCGCTTGGCGAGGGACAAGCCTTCAACAACCATGCGCAATACGCGGCTGAAATGGTGCGCCAGACGGTCTATGCCCAGTTCAAGGAGGAAACCTACACCCGGGGCATCAATGTCATCACCACGCTGGTCCAGGCCGACCAGGACGCTGCCTATGACGCGGTGCGACGCAATGTGCTGGCCTACGACCAGCGCCACGGCTACCGGGGTGCGGAGGCCCAGGTCGCCTTGCCGCGCAACACTGCCGAGCGCGAAAAGGTGATTGAAGCCACCTTGCAAAAACACCCGGCCAGCGACAAGCTGCTGGCCGCCGTGGCCCTCACCGTGACCCCCAAGAGCCTGCACGCCATGTTGGCCAACGGCAACGAGATCGAGATTTCCGGCGACGGCCTGCGCCGGGCTGCACCGGCACTGGCACCCCAAGCGCCGGCTGCGTCCAAGCTCAAGCCGGGCTCGGTGATCCGCGTGGTGCAAGACAGCCGGGGCCGATGGGCCATCACGCAATTGCCCAACGTGGGGGCCGCCTTGGTGGCCTTGAACAACCAGACCGGCGCTTACCGCGCACTGGTGGGCGGCTTTGATTTCAACGCCAGCCAGCTCAACCATGCCACGCAGGCGTGGCGCCAGCCCGGCTCGTCCATCAAGCCCTTTGTCTACTCGGCGGCCTTGGAGAAAGGTTTTTCACCCGGAACGCTGGTCAACGATGCTCCACTCACCCTCAGCGGCGCAGAAACCGGGGGCCAGCCCTGGCAGCCGCAAAACGACGACGACGTGTACGACGGCGCCATCACCCTGCGTACGGCGCTGGCCCAGTCCAAAAACGTGGCGGCCGTGCGCCTGCTTAGGGCCATCACGCCGCAGTATGCCCATGACTTTTTGCCGCGTTTTGGCTTCGATGCCGCCAAGCACCCGGTGAACTACACCCTGGCGCTGGGCACCGGCGCGGTCACTCCGCTGCAAATGGCGGGGGCGTATTCGGTCTTTGCCAACGGCGGTTTTCAGATCACCCCTTACCTGATTCAAAAGGTGGTGGACACGCGCGGCAATGTGCTCTTTGAGGCCAAACCGGTGGTGCCCGGCCAGGAAAGTGCGCGCGTGCTGGATGCACGCAACGCCTTTGTCATGGACAGCATGCTGCGCGAAGTGACCACCTCGGGCACCGGCGCCGCCGCGTCGAACAAGCTGGGGCGCCAGGACCTGGCGGGCAAAACAGGCACCAGCAGCGAGGCCTTTGACGGATGGTTTGCGGGCTACAGCGGTACCACCACCGCTGTGGCCTGGATGGGCTATGACGAGCCCCAATCCCTGGGCGGGCGGGAGTTTGGCGCCACGCTGGCGCTGCCCATGTGGATCGATTACATGCGCACCGGCTTGGCGGGCAAGCCCACCAACACGATGGCGCAGCCTGCCGGTGTGTCGCAATCGCAAGGCGATTGGATGCTGGACGAGTTTGTAAGCACGGGCGCCATCCGCACGCTGGACCTGGACCTGCTGCAGCGCCTCAAGGAATGGGGCAGCTTTTGAGCGCCGGGCATTCGGGTGTGCCGTAAATACCCTGGGATTTATCATCAAAAGTGCCTCTAGCCCTTGTAGGATGTGCGTAAACAGCTATAAAAAAGATAGCATCTCCTTCAAAAAGTCACGCCCCAGCACCACCCTGACGTCCACATCCGCCACGCCGCCGGGCTCGGTGGCCAGTGCGACGCGTTGGGGCATGCGTTCGGCCAGCGCCTGGGCGGCTTCAAAGTAGCCTGCGCGGTAGTGGACCACGGTGGTGGCGGTGTTGAACGGCAGCGCATTGCGCAGCAGTGGCTTTTGCTCCAGGCCACGCGTGCGCAGCCATCCGCGCAGCGCGGTGGCCATGCCGTTGATGCCATTGCCGTTGGCGATTTCGATGCGCGGCTGCAACGCTGGCGCGGTGTGCAGGGTGGGCGTTGGCGCTGGTGTAGCAGGCGCTGGCTTCGCTGTTTCTGCGGCTGCCAAGCCCGTTTGGCGCAGGGAAAAGGGGGCCACATTCGGGACGCTTTGCAGGTTTTGTGCAGGGGTTGAGGGCTCCCTGGGCTGCGGCGGCGCCTCTGCGGCGGGGCTGACGTTCTGTGCTGGTTGCTCCAGGCGGTGGAGGTTGACCATGGCCAGGAGATGGTCCGGCTTGCGCAGCAAGGCTTCTTTCAGGACGATTTTTGCTTCCTCCGGGTCGCCGTTCAGCAGCAGGGCATAACCCAGGTTGTTCAGCAGCTGGGCACTCTGGGGGGCCAGCGCCACCGCACGGCGCAAAGCCTCGACCGCCTTGCCATACAACCCTTGGCCCGCTTCTGCCATGCCCAGTGCATTCAGGGTATCGGCGTCCTGGGGTGCTGCCAGTGCGGCCTTGCGCCAGGCATCCCGCGCTTCGCGCCAGCGGTGTTCCCCTTCGTATTGGCGGGCCAATGCCTGGTAGCCGTGGTCGGAGCCTGCATTGGAAACATGGTAGAGCGGCGCCACGCGCCAGGCCTCGGGTGCGGGCGTGGAACATCCGCCCAAAACCGACACCAGGGTGATGGCCGTGAACACGTTGCGTTGCAAACACAAGGGGTAAGAAAGCATGGTGGCGCTCCTGTCAGTGCCCGGCGCCCATGGTGGGCAGCAATACGCGGTAAACCTGGATCATGGCGGGGCCCATCAGGACCACCATCAGGGAGGGGAAGATGCAGAAGATCAGCGGGAAGAGCAACTTCAGCGCGATCTTGGCAGCGGCCTCCTCGGCGCGCTGGCGTCGGCGGGTGCGCAACATTTCGGCGTGCACGCGCAGCGACGCGGCGATGCTGGTGCCAAACCGTTCGGCCTGGCTGATCATGGTGACGAAACCGTCCACCTCCTCGACGCCGGTGCGTATCGCCAGATTGCGCAAGGCCCGTTCCCGGGCCGAGCCGGCACGCAGCTCCAGGTTGACGATGCGCAACTCGTCGGCGAGGGCCGGGCTTTTGAATTGCAAATCGTCGGCCACGCGATTCATGGCCGATTCGGTGCCCAGACCGGCTTCCACACACACGGTCATCAGGTCCAGCGCATCGGGGAAGGACTCGAATATCTCGCGCTGGCGCACCATGACCAGTCGCGACAACACCAGATTGGGGCCGTAGTAACCCGCGGCCGCCAGCGCGAGCATGGCAAAGAGCATGGTGTTGCCCTTCAGCGGTGAGCCCGACAACGTGGTCAGTACAAAGCCGGTCAATGGCAGGCCCACGGTCAGCAGTGTCTTGATGCCGAAGTACGCGGAGGTGGCCGATGCGCTGCGAATGCCCGCATGGGCGAAGCGCAACTTGATCCGCGATTTTTCAAAGCCTTCGTCCGGCATCGAGAGCTTGCTGACCGGGCGCGTCAGATCGGCGACCCAGCGCATCCAACGGTCTTTGGCAGGGGCTGCGTGTGTGCTGTCGATCGACAGGCCCATCAGGCGCTGGCGCGCAGAATTCGGGCTCATCAGGGAAGACACGCCATAAAAAGCGGTGACCACCACGACAAAAATGAGCGAGAGAAAGAGAAGTTGAACAAAGGTCATGGTCGTTGTCTCCCTTACACCCGGATGCGGATGATGCTGCGCATCCACAAAATTCCCAGCAGCATCATGAAACATGCCGCGCCGACCATGCGCAAACCGGTCGGATCGGTCCAGAGGATGTCCATGAAGGTGGGATTGACGAGGTTCACCACCAGGGCCACACCAAAGGGCAGGGCGGTCAAAATGATGGCCGAAAGCTTGCCTTCGGCCGACAAGGTGCGAACCTCGCCGAGCAGTTTCAGGCGGTCCCGCACAATGGCGGAGATCTTGTCCAGGAGTTCCGCCAGGTTGCCGCCCGATTCGCGTTGAATGAGAACAGCGACCACAAAGTAGCTCACATCCGGCACCGGAACGCGCTCGGCCAAATGGGCCAGTGCATCGTTGGTGGATACGCCGTAGTTCATCTCGTCGAACAGAATACGAAAATCCCGCCCCAAAGGATCGGGCAACTCGTCAGCGACCATCTTGACGGCCGATGGAAAGGCGTGACCGGCGCGCATGGCACGGCCCATCAGGTCCAGCGCCTCGGGCAATTGGCGCTCAATGCGCTCGACCCTGGCACGCCGCCGAACGACCACACGCCACCAGGGCAGAAGGGACAGCGCCAGTCCCAGTGCGGCGCCAAAAATGGGCGGTTTGCCAAACAGCTCCGGCAGCAGCAGGCCGAATGCCCCCAGCGCCAAGGACATCATCAGCAATTCGGCCAGCGAGACCGCCATGGCCGACGCTTTGACAAAGCGCTGCATGCGTTGGCCGATCTGAACGCCGCTCAGCAAGGCATTCAGGCGCGGCATGCGCGTCTCTTGCCGCGCCCGCTCTATGCTGGTGGCGACCTGTGGGGCGCCAGAGAGCGCGGCCAGGCGAGCGGCGATGCGTTTGGCTTCGGGGCTGCTGTGCGAGGCCCAGATGTTGTACATGCCTTCGAGGGACAGCACCACGGCCAGAAAGGCCGCGACCACAAAGAGAACGAGGGACAGGTCCATACCGGCTCCTTCAGCCCTCGCGCCGCAGGGGCTCGAAGATATTTTGAGGCAGTTGGATGCCACGGGTGACCAGGCGGTCCCAGCAACGCGGCCGCACCCCGGTG
>Ga0209343_10001702_pt1 | contig 29338 bp, 25 predicted proteins | sample RifCSPlowO2_02_FD_184026 | JGI IMG/M metagenome (GOLD analysis project Ga0209343, IMG submission 184026) | Groundwater microbial communities from Rifle, Colorado - Rifle CSP2_plank lowO2_0.2 (SPAdes) (version 2) | ecosystem: Environmental > Aquatic > Deep subsurface > Groundwater | place... | reverse complement strand
GCTTGACGCGCAGGCTTCCGGTGAAGACATGCGCGTGACGCAGATCAAATCTGCCCAGCACACCACAGGTTCGGCCTATCCGGCATTGATTTCCGGGCTTAAGCTCTATGACGGCTCCACCGAGCTTGTCACCTCCAATGATCCGGATCCGACCTCGACGACCGCGGCCGCATCAGCCACCTCCACCTTCACCTTTGTGAATGCGCTGGTGGTGCCCAAGGGGACGTCCAAGACTGTGACGATCAAGGGGAATATCTCCAAGAGCGTGACGTCCGGATCAGTCGCCTTTGGCTTGCAAAACGATGCGACCAATGCAATCTCTGCCACGGGGGTAGATACGGGCAATAGCATCACGCCCACCTACAACTACTCGGACGGGCAGAGCATGACGCTGGCTTCCGCCGGCACGCTGTCACTTTCTCCTGACGCCTCCACGCCTATCGCAGGCCTTATTCCCTCGCAAACCACGGGGTTATCGGTCGGCGTTATTGCGGCATCGGCACAGCATGAGAATGTGAATATCGAGAAGATATACGTCAGCGTTACTGACGTGAACTCCGGCGGCCCTGACCAGTTCGACAAGATCTGGCTCACGGACGGCACCAAGACGGTAGGCGTTACGCCGACATCTTCTGATTCGGCGACGTCTCCGACGACGATGCTGTTCGATATGTCGCTTGACCCGTTTGTGGTCGCGGTAGGGAGCACTAAACTGCTTACCATCAAAGTGGATACGGCGAACGTTGACCGTTCGAACGCATCAAAGGGCTCATCCGGCGAGGGCTTCCAGCTCTCGATCAATGCGACCGGCGATGTCACGGCGCGCGGCGCCTCGTCCGGCACCGATGCGACCGTCTCCGGCGCACCGACTTTCAACGCATTTACGCTCTATCGGTCGACTCCGACCTATGCGGCGGTTGCGTTGAGCAATGCCTTCGGCAGCGGCTTGCGTGAACTTTCCAAGTTCACCTTGAGCGCTGATCCGAAAGGCCCTGTCGCCGTGTATAAATTCACCTTTGGGGTGAGCACGGGCTCGATCTCTTACGTGAGGGACTTCTATGTCAACGATAGCGGTTACGCGCAAGGACCGGTGACTGCGATTACGCAGCACGATACCAGTGCAGTGACCAATCCTGACATTCTTGAGTTCCTCTTTGATACGGACTCGGGCGGCATCGCCAACGGCGGTGAAATGCGCGAAATACCGGCAGGCGGCTCGCGCACCTTCACTCTGTTTGGCACGGTGACCGACGACGGCACGGCAGGCGGCTCTGTGAGCGTCAGCTTGCTGGGCGACCATTCATTCCCCAGCACCGTTGTGGAGTGCGCCGGTACCACGACAGGCGACAATGCCTGCACCGGCGTTGATTCGGACGACCAGAATGACTTCATCTGGGGCGATCTTGCGTACACGGTGCAGTACAATTCGTCGACTGCGACGAACACTGCAGAGTGGACGAACGGATTCCGGGTGAAGGGTCTCTTGACCACAACTACTCCCCAGTCGCTCTAAAAAAATCTAGGGCAGATTGGACCGATTAGGAGTTTGTTGAGAGGCAAACACGCATACCCCTTCCGGTGTTATACCGGAGGGGGTTGTGTTTTTCAGCATGTTCGCAGATAATAGGACAGGTATGCTTATTCAGATTTACTATGGCTCATATGGCGTATAAGGCCTATTTTCAAGGGAAGCGCGGAATGATTGCAGGTTTAGTTCTCGCGATTATACTGGCGGCGGGCGCGTGGTGGTATCAGGCGCAGAAACAGGCTCCGCACGTGGGCGATCCGAGCTTGCGGCAGGAATTGCAGCCATACGCGCATCTCTTTGCATTTGAAAATGCCGATCCCAATTTGCCAAACGCAGCGCAGGAAGCGTATTTCGAGCGGTTTACTGCCGCGACGAACGCATTGAAGGCAGACCCTGAAACATTCAACGCATGGCTTGACCTGGGCAAGGTGCACAAAAACATGAATCAGTTTGAAAAAGCGCGGGACGCGTGGATCCGCTTGGGCGAGGTAAGCCCTTTGAATTCCATATCATTCGGGAACCTTGGCGACCTCTATGCGTGGTTTTTGCATGAGCCGGAGCAAGGAGAGCAGGCGTATCTGCAGGCGCTCAAAAACGAAGACGATGACATTAACTTCTATCGCAATCTTGCGGAGATTTACGAAAAACTTTTGCCGGTGAAGCGCGGCGAAATAAGGCCGCTTCTGGAGAAAGGAATCGAAGCGGCGAAAACGCCTGTCGAAAAGGCAGAGTTGCTGTCCTTGCTCGGAAGTTATGAGCGGAATTGGTATCAGGAGAGCAAGGGAGACAACAAACAGCTGCGCGAGGACGCGCTTGGGCATTTTCGGGAAGTGCTCAAGACCGCTCCTGACTATCCGAATAAGGCGATTATACAGGCTGAAATAGAAAAATTGGAAATAGAGAAGTTGAAGGAGAGGCAGGGAGGGTAGCTGGGGTGGTTATCCACAGGTTGTATTTTTTCCCGAATTTGATATTGTTAATTCACTTATCCACATCATTGAGGGCATGCTCGCTCAAAGAGATGGGATGCAATTTGAAATATTAAATATTCCTCTGGGAGGGGGGATAACTTTGAGGACGCTGCGAGGCGTCTTTTATTATTAAAAATCGTATTATGAGTATTCATACTCGTTTCAAAACTTATATCACAGGAGCGGCAACCATCGTGTTGGCTACGCTCTTTACGGTCGGCGTGGTAGTGGCCGCGACCACCATCGGTGCCAATATCTACTCTACGGGAGGGGCGCTGTTTAACCAGGCGTCTACCACTGCGTTTCAAGTGGAAAACGGTTCGGGGACGGATGTGCTGAAGGTGGATACCACCAATAGCGGCATAGTGATGACGGGTGCTGCTACGACGACGCTCTATCATTGGCTCGGCACGGGCGGCACCGCGAACTTCGTAGATTATACCGGCGGTGACCTTTATGTGCAGGATGATGCTGAAATTGATGACAAGCTGTTTGTGACGGGCAACCTCACGCTGGCGGCGGACGTGTATTCGTCCGACGGCGTGCTTCTCAATGTCGCCTCGACCACTGCGCTTGAGGTCCAAAATGGCTCAGGCACCTCGGTATTGAAGGTCGATACCTCAAATCTGGGCGTGAAGGTCACTGGCGCCGCAACCTCCACGATTTATCTGTGGGTGGGTTCAGCAGGCACCGCGAACAACTTGGGCTATACCGGCGGCGAGCTTTACGTGCAGGATGACGTTGAGATTGACGGTATTGCGTATATGAACCGCGCGACCAGCACGTCCGCGACCAGCACGGCGTACCTCTATGTGGGGCCGGATTTCACGGAGTCGGGTACGTTTAATTTCAGCGGCGGCGATTTGGCAGTGGCGGATGAAGCGACTATCGCCGGGATAGTAACCTTGTCGTCAAACGCGTATTCGAGGGGTGGCGCACTGTTTGACAAGGCCTCCACTACGGCGTTTCAGCTTCAGAATGGTTCGGGCACGCAGGTGCTCAACGTGGATACCTCAAATCTGGGCGTGAAGGTCACTGGTGCCGCAACCTCCACGATTTACCTATGGGTAGGAGCGGCAGGAACGGCAAATAACCTCGGCTATACCGGCGGCGAGCTTTACGTGCAGGATGACGTTGAGATTGACGGTATTGCGTATATGAACCGCGCGACCAGCACGTCCGCGACCAGCACGGCGTACCTCTATGTGGGGCCGGATTTCACGGAACCGGCAGGATTTGATTTCCAGGGAGGCGACCTGGGGGTGGCAAATGACGCGGCGATCGGCGGCAATGCTACGACCACGGGCAATTTCACGGTGGGCGACGCGCAGTCAGGTGCAACCTCGACCATAGAGATTGGAGATGCGAATACCGCCGGGTGCTTGAAGATCCGCGATGCCGACGCGAATGCCTGGAGTTACTGCTACATTGAAGACGGCACACTCACCTGCAGTGCCAGCGACAACTGTCTTAAGTAACTTTAATCTAATCGCGCGCAGGGGCGAACACTGTTCGCCCCTCCCCCTGTACTTATGAAACGATGTGCCTTATATCTTATTTCGTTTCTCGCTCTTGGAATTTTTGCGGCGACAGATGCCTACGCGCAAAATTACAATGTAACGGCGAGTCACGTCATTCAGATACCCAGCAGCGGCCTCCAGCTCACCGTGATGTCGGGGAGCAATGCCAATTCATTTACCGTCAATGATTCAAGTTTTGAATTTGACATGTCGAATGGCCAGACGGCGACTTTGCAGTCGACGCAGGGCTTCGAGATCAGCGAATCGCCGGAGCATGCCGGCACGACCTGTACGGGAAGCGGCGGCGGCACATCTCAATTAATTTTGGCGCCCACGGGAAACCAAGTATTTACTATTACGCTCTCTACTGCCAATGGAAAATGTGTCGCATCAACCAGCACTGGCAGCAGTACGTCAAGCAGTTCGAGTAGTAGTTCAAGTTCGAGCAGTTCAAGCAGCAGCGCTGCGGCACCAGCACCGGCAGTGCCCGCGGTCACTGCGCCGAAAACCACCGCAAATGCAATTGCGAAGACGGTAGCGGGTGCAACAGGAGGCACGGTAGAGGTGCTCGATAAGAGCGCAGCAGTAGTGATCCCGGCGGGAGCGGTGACGGGGAATGCGGACGTGAGCATCACGCCCACGCTCTCATTCGTTTCTCTGCCGCGCGCGATTGGCGCGGTGGCAGGACAAGCGTTTGAAGTAGGCATCAAAGTGGGAACTGCGGCCGTAAAAACGTTTGTAAAACCCCTCACCCTCACGTTTGCCTACAGCGATGCGATGGTAAAGGGGTTGAAGCCGGGAACTCTCAAAGTGCAGTATTATGACGAGACAGCGAAGAAGTGGGTGGCACTCGGAGGGAAGCTTGATGCCGTGAAGAAGATTATCACCGTGGAGGTGACGCATTTGACTCTTTTTGTGGTGACAGGGGATCGCGAAAAAATTGCGATGGCAGGCGATCTGATCAAGCTCACATGCCCGTCCGGCGCCGAGGTAACCCATGCGTGCAGAAGCGTGTATTTTTTGGGGAGCGATCTGAAACGTTATGTGTTTCCCAATGAGGTAACCTACAAGTCTTGGTATCCTGATTTTTCAGGCATTATAGAACTGCCGCAGGAAGAGTTGCAATCCTACCCCATTCGTGCAAACGTGACGATGCGGCCTGGCACGTATCTGGTGAAGATCACCACCGATCCGAAGACGTATGCCGTTGAGCCGGGAGGCGTACTGCGGTGGGTGCCTTCGGAAGAAATTGCCTCTGCGCTGTATGGCGCGCAATGGGCCAAGCGCATTGTGGACGTTGCTGACCCGTTCTTCATCAATTACGCGTTTGCCAATGCGGTCGCGAATCCCCTCAAGGCAGGGGAATATCCGCAGGGGAGCGTGATCACGTACGCGTCGGCGCCCGCCGTGCAGTACTATGTCGAAGGAGGAAAGAAGAGGAAATTCGCTCCCGCCGCCGCCGCCGCAAACGGAGTCCGTTCAGAGTTTGTCATCACCGCGCCCGCATCGGTCACGCCGGGGAACGGCACCGACATTGCCGCGCGCGAGGAGACAATCGCGAGTATTCGGTAACGGTGTGTTCAATCATTGAGGAGACGGTACATAATCTTGAGACTTTACTGGAGAGAGGGATCACCCCTCTCTCTTTGGTTACGAACGCCTCAATCGCCTCCACAAGTGCGGTGGGAGAGTGGGGCGGTATCAGTCGGTACAGGGCTTCAACATTTTGCGATCGCAAATTCTTGAAGCCATCAAAAACTTCAGGAATGCCGCCGACATGCGTGGCTATGACGGGAATGCCTGCGAGGAGCGCTTCCAGGATCGTATAAGGCATGCCTTCTTTGCGTGAGGGGAGCACGAAGACGTCGAACGCCTGCAGGTAGCGCGCGGCGTCTGGGAGGCTGCCCAAGAGAAATACAGTATGAGTAAGTTTTTTCGTTTCTATAAGCCTCTGAAGCGTGGGGCGTTCGGGACCTTCGCCGATTATAATAAATTGTAGGGGCGAATAGTATTCGCCCACGGCGGGCGATCGATAATCGTCCCTACATGAGTGTATTAGTTGATATGCGGCTTCGACGAGCGTGTCAAGGCCTTTTGTTTTGTAGAGGCCGGCGATGGCGCCGATCCAAACCCACCCCTGTTCCTGGGCGTCCACTGGACGCCCGTCGCTCGGCGACCCCTCCCGAGAGGGGGCTGTTGATGTATTCCCCTCCTGCGGAGGGGTGGATGCGAAGCGGACGGGGTGGGTCGGGAGAAGTGCCATAAGCTTTTTACGCGCCTCTTCTCGCGTGAGAAACGGAATGTGCGGATCAATGCCGATTGGGATTGTTACCGTACGCGCAGGCGGTGCGATGCGCTGCGTAATGACGGCGCGGCGGTCGTTTTCTGACACGCAGATCGTAAGGTCGCGAAATTTACCGGCGATCCATTCGGCGAGCCAGTACGCGCCTTTCGCGGGGAAGGGAAGCGGTTCTTTGGTCACCAATCCGTGGACGGTGTATATGATCTTCTTCACGCCCGCGAGGCGCGCGCCAAGCGCGCCCACGACGCCTGCCATTGAAGAGTTCAGGTGCACCACGTCTGGTTTGAGTTCTCTACAGAGTGCGCGGATTTCAAAGATTGCCTTGAGATTTTTGAGAGGGTTTACTGCGCGACCCAGCGACGGAAGTGAGCGCGTGGACACGCCGGCGGCGTTCAATTTTTGAAATAATTCGTCTCGCGCGCCACCCCCGCTCGCGACCGTCACCGGCCACCCGTCGCGGTGCAGGCTGATCGTCGCATCATGCACATACCGCTGCGCCCCGCCCCAAGGAGAGGCTTGGGTGATGATATACAAAACGCGCATTGTGTGGGCTGGTAAATCCATGAGGTTAATGATAGACTACCCTTACGGTAGTATGCAAGAAATCAAAGAATCAAAGATAGAACTTTCGCGATTGGCGGGTAATCGCAGGGTCATTCCGACCCCCTCGGTTTTGCTCGGGGTAAACTCCGCGGAGGAATCCCTTTCTGCAGGAGCGCACCACATGAGAGGGATACCTCGGCAGGGCTTCGGTATGACGTGAAATGCGAAAGTCCTGAAAGAATCAAATTGGCCTTGTTTTCTTGTTTTCTTGACTATGCGAGTTTTGATTACCGGCGGTGCGGGATTTATCGGCGCGTGGACAGGCAAGGCGCTGCGGGAACGGGGCGATGAAGTGATTGCGGTTGATGATTTTTCGGAGACTATTTACGGCGCGTCGCTCAAAGAAGCGCGGGCGAAAGAATTGCTGAAAGGCGCTGAAATCGTACGGATGAATATTCTGGACGCAGTTCAGTTTTCCGCGCTTGTGCAGGAAACGCGCCCGGATTTCATCGTGCACTTAGCCGCCATTGCCGGCATCAGGTACGCGCAAAAGGACCCGCACGCCGTTATGCGCGTCAATGTTGAGGGCACTGTGGCGGCCTTTGAGGCGGCGCGCGCCGCGGGAGTGAAGCGGGTGGTGTATGCGTCATCGTCTTCCGTCTACGGGACGAATACGAAAACGCCGTTTCAGGAAGACGATCCGGTGCTCCTGCCGGTGTCGCATTATGCAGCCTCCAAGCGCGCGTGCGAGCTGCTTGCAGAAGTCTACCGCGCGACGGCAGGAATTGCTTCGACGGGAATACGCTTTTTTACGGCCTATGGGCCGTGGGGCAGGCCTGACATGGCGTATTTTTCTTTTACACGCGCGTTGTTTGAAGGGAAGACGATTGCGCTCTATGCGGAGGGCAAAGCAGGGCGTGATTTTACTTCGGTGCATGACATTGTGCGGGGCGTCTGTGCGGTGATTGACAATCCAGTCAGAGAATGTAGCATGCTCAATCTCGGCAATTCGCACCCGGTCACTAATGGGACGTTGTTGTCAGTCTTGGAAACTATCACGGAAAAGAAGGCGCGGGTTGAGATGAAACCTCTCCCGCCGGAGGACGTGCCGCTGACGTATGCGGATATCATCCGTGCGAAAGAATTGTTTGGTTGGGAACCGGAAATAAAGCTGGAGGATGGATTGAAAGAATTTGTAGAGTGGTACCGGCAGTATCATGAATTATGAATGACGAGTTATGAATTAGGGGATTTGTACTATCGGCTCATAAGTCCCATAATTCCTGATTCCTAATTCTATATTCTTATGCGAAAACTCGGCATCATCGGCGTCGGCATGGTCGGCGGAGCAGTGTACGCCCATTATCCCGACGCGATTCCCTACAGCCCTCGGAAGTTTCCGCAGAACAAGGAGAAGATAAACGAGGCAGATATCGTCTTTGTCTGTGTGCCGACGCCCTTTATGAAGCAGGGCGGAGGATTTGACCTGTCCTATATGCATGACGCGATATCGAATTTGAAGGAAGGGAAAATCGTGGTCATCAAATCCACAGTGATTCCGGGAACGACTGTGAAACTCCAAGCGCAGTATCCACAGCACAAATTTTTGTTTAATCCGGAATTTTTGCGCGAAGCATCCGCAGTGGAGGATTTCAAGCATACCGACCGGCAGATTATCGGCACGACGCCACAGAGCGCCGCTCACGCGCAGGAATTAATGGATCTCCTGCCGCCGGCTCCCTTCTCAAAGATTATTCCAGCCGCCGAGGCCGAGATGGTGAAGTATTTCGGCAATACGTTTCTTGCCGTGCGCGTCATCTTCGCCAATCAGATGTTTGACCTCTGCCAGAAGCTTGGGCTTGATTATACCTTGGTGAAAGAGGCGGCAGGGGCGGACCCGCGGATCGGGCCTTCTCATTTCAATGTTGATCAGGACGGCTATCGCGGCTACGGCAAGAAATGTTTGCCCAAAGACACGCGGGCTCTCATCCAGCTTGCCGACTCCGTGGGCGTTGATATGGAACTTTTGAAAACCCTGGAGGCAATCAATCACGAGCTCACGGGAGGAGAAGACAAGGAAGCAGACCCTTACGGCTTGTGATACAAGCCGCAAGGAATTTCAAATGTCAAAGTCCAAATTTCAAATCCTAAATTTTGAATTTTGAACTTGGGATTTTATTTGGCATTTGTCATTTGAGCTTTGGATTTTAAATGCGGTGTTTATATAAACTGTTTTTAACTCATTGAGTATGAGGGCACTCGTGACTGGGGGAGCGGGGTTTATCGGCTCACATCTTTGCGAAGCGCTTCTTGTGCGGGGCGACGAGGTGGTGTGCCTGGACAATTTTATTACCGGCAGCGAGGCGCATATTGCGCCGCTGAAGGCGCACGCGCGCTTTCGTCTGGCGCGTCACGATGTGGTACAGGCGTTTCCCTCGTCGATTGGGGAGGCAGATGCAGTCTTTCATCTTGCCGCCATTGCCTCGCCCTGGCATTATCTGCAGCAGAAATTGACGACCCTGAAGACCAATGTATTCGGTACGGTCAATGCGCTGGAATATGCGCGCGCGCACCACGCGGCATTTCTGCTCGCCTCCACTTCCGAAGTCTACGGCGATCCTGAACAGCATCCGCAAACCGAAGCATATTGGGGACACGTGAACCCCGTCGGCCCCCGCGCGTGTTATGACGAAGGGAAACGGGTGGCAGAAGCGTTTGCGGTGAATTATGCGGATGAGTTTGATCTCAATATCGCCATCGCGCGCATTTTCAATACCTTCGGGCCGCGCATGGACTTCAACGACGGCAGGCCCATCATCAATTTTATCGTAAAAGCGTTTGAAGGGAAGCCGCTCCCGGTGCATGGCACGGGTGATCAGACGAGGAGCTTTTGTTATGTGGACGACCTGGTGCGGGGCCTGCTTGTGCTTGCGGAAAAAGGCGCGGGGGCAGGGCCGGTCAATCTCGGCAATCCAGACGAGCGCTCGATTCTTTCCATTGCAGAATTGGTCAAGCACACATTGAATTCAGACGTCGCCATCGAGCATCTCCCGCGCTTGCAGGACGACCCTTCGCGCCGAAAGCCCGACATAGGCAAGGCAAAACAATTGCTGGGCTGGGAGCCGAACGTGAGTTTTGAAGAAGGGGTGGAGAGGACGATTGCGTGGGTGCGTAATGAGATTCAAAAGTCAAAAATCAAATATCAAAATGGAGGAATGTCGTCCCGCTAAGCGGGACTCCATAATTTTGCATTTTGAGTTTTACAGTTTGCATTATGGCCGTTGCGGTGCCTCACATTCTCGTTTTCTCCCTTGCCTATGATCCCTATTGGGGCGGGGCGGAGATCGCGCTCAAAGAAATCATGCGGCTTCTGCCGCGGTTTCATTTTACTGTCATTACCGCACGTGCGCTGAAACATTTTCCTGCGCACGATTTGAAAGAAATTGAAGAGCAGGGGAACGTGCGCATCGTGCGGGTAGGGGCCAAAAGCCGTTGGCGCGGGCAATACGGCTATCCGTTCGCAGCCGTTAAGCGCGCCTTTGCAGAGGCGCGGTTTCAGCGACCTGATGCGGTGTGGGGCATGATGGAGTCGTACGGCGGCATGGCTGCTTCTCTATTTCATCAGAAATTCAATGATATTCCTTACCTACTGACCATGCAGAGCGGCGATTCCGAAGCGTTCTGGGCTCTGCGCACCTGGTTTTGGAAGCCGTGGTATCAGAAAATATTTACCCATGCATCCGCCATTCAGGCGATTTCAGGCTATCTAGCCGAACGCGCACAAGCGTTCGGCGCGCGCGGCCCCATTGAGGTAATCCCGAACGGCGTTGCAGAGGCATTTTTTGCCGCGCCAATCTCGCAAGAAGAGCGCAATGCATTGCGCGAGCAATGGGGGGTGGAAGCAGAGGGCAAGGCAATTATTACCGTATCGCGCCTGGTGGAGAAAAATGGCGTGGACACGTTGATCCAAGGCTACGCGCTTTGGCGGAGACAATATGCGCATCCCGCGTCTCGGTTGGTTATCGCAGGCAGGGGGCCGCAGGGCGCGCGCCTGAAGAAATTGGCAGCACGAGAAGGCGTGGAGAAAGAGGTGCGGTTTTTGGGCGAGGTTCCCAATGAAATACTGCCTCGCTATTACCAATCCGCGGACGTCTTCGCGCGTCCTTCGCGGTCCGAAGGGCTGGGTATTTCTTTTTTGGAAGCTCTGGCCGCGGGGATGCCTCTCATCGGCACCGCCGTGGGGGGGATCCCCGATTTTCTGAAAGACGGAGAGACCGGATTGGCGGTGCGCCCGAACGACGCAGACGGCATAGCGAGTGCGATTGAGCAAATCACGGGCAATGAAAATCTGCGCGCGCGGTTGGCTGAAAACGGAAAACGAATGGCGCGGGAGCGGTACACATGGGATCAAATTGCAGAACGTATCGGCATACTTTTTGATCAGCTTATCACCGAATCCCATGCTCGCATTCATTGATAAGGGATTATCCTACGCCACGTCTCTCGGCGGGCGTGCGCCCACGGAGATCCGTCTGTTTTTGCGCTACTCGGTAGGCGGGGGATTGGCGGCGGTTGCGGATTTAATGGTGGTTTGGGCGCTGGTGGAGCATGTGCGCCTCTCGCCGCTTCTCGCGGGCGCGTGCTCACTCGTGGTGGGCATCATAATTAATTTTAGCGTCGCGCGGTATTGGGCGTTTCAGAGCAGAGACCCGTTGTGGAAGCAATTCAGCGCATTCGTCACCGTAGCGCTCGCGGGCACCGCGATCAATTACGGCTCGTATGCGCTCATGGTGGGGGTTTTCGGGTGGTGGTATTTCCTTTCTCGCGCGCTCGCTATCTGCGCGGCTTGGCTATGGAATTACGGCATGAACCGCCGTATCACATTCAAAAATCTCACCGCGGGGTGAGCGGCTACTGTTTTTGTCCTTGACACGAGTGCGCAGTGGATACTATAGTATTGATACTATATGGCAGAAGAAGTGATGAAAAAACTCGAAGAACACGATACGCAGCTTGAGATAATAGCGCGGACTGTTGTTAATGCTCAAAAGCAGCTTTCGGGCGTTGAAACCAGAGTCGTGAGCGTTGAGAATAGACTTACCGGTGTTGAGAATAGACTCGTGCGCGTTGAAACTAAGCTTGATCGGGTAGAGCAGAGGATGGAAAATTTTGTAACGAAAGAAGATCATCAGGAGGTGATGAATGCCTTGGACGCGCTTATCGTCCTTGCCCAGAAAAAAGACCAAGAGCTCACGTTTGTGGGCCACCAAGTGAAGCGTAATACTGAAGATATTGCGAAGATCAAACCGCTTGTCGGATTAGAGGCATTGAGTTAACGATCGCGCCACACCAACATTCGCGCCGCTCAAGATTAGGGCGGTTTTTCTATTGCGTAGAAAAAATTTGGAACGTATAATGTTCGCGTGTATGCGATATTCACTGGCTGTATAATATCACACGAAGTGCGGTACAGCCAGTGAATATGGGCGGAGGCTTGCGGAGATACGGAGCAAGCCGTAGCCGCATACACGCTGTTATATGATGTGTGATTTTCTTTTTGTTCCGTCTTAGCGGAACCACTTTTCTGTAATGAACAAATTTTATTATTTTTCCACAATACCTATCTTCCACACGCCTTTCTCGAGAAAGGCCTCTATCGTTTGTCTGGTGGCCTTGTTTATTAGATTAGAATGCGATATTTTATTTATTTTTCCATATTCCGCGAGCGTGACAATACGCGCGCCCTCTAAATATGCAAGGCGCTTATGGTAACTGTTGGTAAGCGCCTTGCCCACGATCTCTTCCATGATGTCAGTCGCGTCTTTTTTATCAAATTCTTTAAATGCTTCATAGTATTTTTTTCGGTCAATGAATTTGATGTTTATCGGTACAAAACCTTCTCGTATCAATAAATAGTTATTTATAACTCGCCCAATACGACCATTACCGTCGCAAAATGGGTGAGTGTATTCAAAAACAAGATGCAGTTTTGCTATCCTTTTAATTATATTTTCATGATTCGTCGCGTTATATTCAGACAACATCTTTTCCAGACGACCCAACACCTCTTTGGGGTTAGGAGCAATATGGCTGCCGACACGCACAAATTCATTATCTTTTCTAAACCGGCCGGCAATTTCATCGCGGATATTTGAAATTAACATTTTATGAAGTGATAGCATCACCTCAAGAGTAAGCTCTTGCTCCCTGGCTCTTTTGTCTGTATACGACACAACTCGCGCCAGATTTTTTGTTTCAAAAATTTCTCGCTCATTAATGTATCTATCCAGGTCAATTTGCAAAAGTATTTTTTCGGTCTCCTCAAGCGTAAGAGTGCTATTTTCAATAGCGTTGGAGTTGTAAACCTGTTCTGCCACCTCTGCTTCACTCAGCAATTTTAGCAACGCCTGCTTGCCCACTGCCGCAGTATAGAAGCGCTCTCTTAAGCCTGAGGTCGTGTTAAAAATATGTAATGTTTTGGGCATATTTATAGAGTATTATAGAGTATGTGAATATTGAGTAAACTAAACCTATTTTATATCTTTTTCACTCTTTTGCCAAGATAAACGTGAAAAATTGTAAAAAAAGAGTAGTTTTCACTGTTATATTGAAAATTTAATTACACATAACGTATCGGCATAAGCGAAGTTGCATAGCAATTTGGGTGAGGTCTTTCGGAAAAGACCGAACCCGATATTCGGTGTTAGCTGATGTAAATAAATTCCGAGCGATAGTGAGATTATTCGGGTAAAATTATTTTCCTTTCAGTTCTAATTCTAATAGAAAAGGCGAGGAGAGCGCAGCGTGGCACGAAGCGTAGCGGAGTGACTTCAAACGTCCGCGAAGCGGGCAAGCGAAGCTTGTAAAGTTTGCAAGTGCCACGGCTTTAGCCGTGGGTATCTACAGCTGCCCCGCATTTTGCGGGGCAAAAGGAAAATATGTATTTCATATAACGTTAGGGATATACGAAGTTTTTCTGAAGCGTAGCGGAAGAAAAATTTGGGTGAGGGGCGAGTCGAGCCCCGAACCGTATATCCCTTGTTATACGCCCCGAGCGAAACGAAGTGTAGCGAGAGCGCAGCGGGGCGCGACTGAAAGGAGTGAGTTCAAAAAATATTTTTCATTCAGTCGTATTTTGATAGGCTTAATTTTTAAGAATAAATTTGTTTTTGTTTTGGGTGAGGGCAGAGGGGATTAAGGGGTGAATGCCCGAACCCAAAATTCCTTATCCTCATTTGTTAATTCCAGTAAGTTCTTTACGATAATATCTGCGACATTTAAATCTTGTCCGTCATTATTTTTCACACCTATCACTCTCATCTTAGCTTTTTTCCCTGCAAGTACGCCAGTTTCAGCATCTTCTAACACCAAACAATTTTCCGGTGGAATTCCCAATTTCTTGGAAGCTGCCAAATATCCCTCTGGACTGGGTTTGCTTGACGTTATGTCTTCACAGCTCACGATCACATCAAAAAGTACTCTAATTTTCAGTTTATAGAGGATGATATTAATCTGTTTTAATGTACTTCCGGAAACCAATCCCAATTTATAACCCTGTTGTTTTAAAAATTTTGGCAATTCACTTGATCCCGGGAACGGGTTCAGTCTTGTTTTTAGTAATTGCTCGTAGAGAGAAAAATGTTTTTTCAAAATTTCATGTACATCGAAATCGCAATTTCTGTTATCAAACAATTCTTGGTAAAATTTTTCATCGGTTACGCCAATAAAACTTTTCTGTTCGGCCTTGGTAAGCTCTATGCCTAATTCTTTGCAAACTTGCACTGCTATCTCAATACCAAGTGTTTCGGTATCAACCAAAAGGCCGTCAAGATCAAAAATTACAGCTTTTTTCATAAGACCTCTTTTAACGCATTAACAATAATTTTGTTTGTTTGTTCGTCTTTTACAGCGATTCTAATAAAATCATTGTTAAACTGTGTACTCATTGAAGTGCAGTCGCGCAAGTAAATTTTCTGTTTTCTCAGTTTGAGTACAATTTCATCCGCTTTCAATCCTTTGCCCAATAATTCTATGAGAAAAAAGTTTGCGATTGAATTATACACTTTGATTGAATGTATATTTTTAAGTTCAGCTACCATTTTTTCACGCAAATTGTCCGTTTCCTGATACTTTTTTCGGTAGTAGATAGGGTCATTTAGTGCTTCAACGCCGGCTATTTGCCCAATTAAGCTGACAGACCACGGTGGAATAAATTGTGAGATTCTATTAAGAATATTGGAATGTGCAACAATGTATCCAACACGCGCGCCGCTCAAAGCATAAACTTTGGACATTGATTTGATGATAACTAAATTTCCGCGCCTTGCCACTTCTTTTTCTAATGACTGTAAGGTGCCAACGTATTCAATATATGTTTCATCAATTACGACAACGATATTTTTGGGTATGGATTTAATTAAATTTAAAAGATCAGATTTTTTGATAATCTTGCCGGTCGGGCTATTCGGATTTACCAAGACGACCATCTTTGGTCGGTACTTTAGAATATCGTGCAGTAGCAATTTTATATTAATGCAAAAATCATTGACCGCAGTTAGGCGATGCCTAATCAAATTTGCCACAATGACATTCTTAAAAATATGCGCATATTCACCGTACATTGGATCAAGAATTAATACTTTCTCGCCTTTTTTAATCATGTTGGGAAAAAATGCAAACATCAAATCCGAAAAACCGCCACCGACAATTATATTCTCAATTTTTAATCCGCGGCACTTCGCAATAACGCGCATCAGACCCTCACAATGAGTGGGTGGCGAGGATTTTAAAATTTCCGGCAAAAATTTTCTAATTTTTTTGAAAACTTTTGGCGAAGGGCCAAACCATGCGTCGAGAACATCGGCATTAATTACTTTTCTTAAACGGCCCAGGTCTTTGAACTCTTCTCCAACCCAGCTAAAAAATGATCCACCGTGGTATGCTTTTTTTTCTGCTCATAAAAAATAAAATTTCATTTTTTTATTTTTCGCTGTCTTGTCCGATTTTTTAAGTATCGTTCAACAGCTTCTTTAGTAGTCAACCAATCCCGACCCTCTTTGTACGCCTCCAATTTTCCTTGTCTAGCCAATAAGTTTAGATACTTGGCAGAGAATTGGGTAGTTTTAGATATTTCAGCCAGAGATACAAACTTTTCTTGTTTTGTGGTTGCTGGGGTTAAGGTTTTTAGGTACATATCAAGCGATCGTTCTATGGATTGAGCGACAAATTTAATTAGAGGCTCATATTTGCCACTATCCGCTTTATCCAGCACATCGTAATATTTTTTTCGATCGGTTTTCATAATGACTACGAGCGGGTATCCAGCTTGCATCAGAAATAAGTTCATTGTCAAACGCGCTGTTCGGCCGTTGCCGTCGAAAAAAGGATGGATATGGACTAATTTATGGTGTAGCAGGGCAGTCAGCTCAATAACATTTAGCTTATTTTTTTGAGAATTTAGCCACATAATTAAATCCCGCATTTTATTTGGCACTTGTAGCGCGTCGGGTGGAGTATGGTTAGATCCACCAATAATTACATTGGCGTTTCGGTATCGACCGGCCCACTCTTTATCAGTTTCCTGTACGATAATTTGATGCAAATTTTTTATGAGCATTTCAGAGACGGTATGCTTTTTATCTTTATCTATCAAGTCGTATAAATATTCCAGCGCGGCATGGTGGTCTTTGGCTTCTAAGTGATCTTTTAAAGGTTTGCCTTTTACCGTAATACCTTCGTTAATAACCAAAAAAGTCTCTTTTAAGGTTAAAGAGTTGCCTTCAATAGCATTTGAATTGTAGGTCATTTCAATCTGGAACTTTTCTCGAAGTTTTTGTACAGCGGATTTTGGTAGGGGACGGAGCTTGTTTAGTTTGGAAAATTTTTCTTCCAGACGAGTCCTTATAATTGATGAAAGATAGGACATAGGTAAAAATGCTTAATATGGTTTATATGAATATTTACAGTATGCCATATTAAGGAATTATGGTCAATATTTTAGATAAAATCGGTTTTTGGCCGTTTCGCAACGGACAAAAACACCTGGCACCCCTTTAAAAATAATAAAAAACAAATTTATCACCTTACAAAAAGCCTATCAAAATTCCTTTATTATCAGAAAAATATTTTTTGAATTGCGTATAACTGGTTGATATGCGAATAAAGTGTATTTAATATGCTTGATTTGGTATCTTGTACGAATAAGTGTTATTATTTGTCTGTCTGTTGATAATGTTATTTTAACTGAATTATGGCGATTGGACAATCAAATTTACAATCAAATTTACAGCCGTATTTGCAGAAGCTGACAGAGGAATTGAAATTGCGGAATTACAGTCGGAAAACACTTGAGAGCTATGTATCGTGCGTGAAGGAATACGCTACGTTCGTGAGCAGACTGTCAATGGCCGGCACACTTACCGCCGAAGAAAAGGTGCGGCGCTTTTTGCTTGGCAGACAGGAGAAAGGCCAGTCGGGGCAGACTCTTAATCTTTATTTGCACGCAATCAAATTTTTCTATCAGGAAATTTTGAAATCCCAGGAAAAGATTGATTTGAAATTTGCGAAGACGAGCAAGAAGCTGCCGGTCGTGCTATCGCGCCAGGAAATAAAGGAAATCATCAGCACAATCGCCAACGCCAAGCACCGGACCGCGGTTGCCTTGAGCTACGGCGCCGGCTTGCGGGTCAGCGAGGCAATCAACCTTAAGGTGCAGGACCTGGATTTTGACGAAAATTTAATCCACCTGAAAGAAGCCAAGGGCAAGAATGACCGGATTACGCTATTGCCGGAAAATTTAAAAAGCAGCCTGGTGAGACTCACGGCCGGTCGGGCAGGCGATGAGGTGCTGTTTGAAAGCAATCGCGGCGGCAGACTGTCAGAACGTTCTCTCCAGAGTGTTTTCTATCGCGCGTTGAAAAGGGCGGGCATCAAAAAACCCGCATCGTTTCATTCACTGCGGCATTCGTTTGCAACGCATTTGCTCGAAAACGGGGTGGATGTGCGGTATGTGCAGGAGCTTTTGGGGCATGCCAATATAAGGACAACGCAGATTTATACGAAAGTGACGAAACCGAGCTTGAAGAATATCAGGAGTCCTTTGGGGTAGATCTGTGAGATCATGGTAAAGTGGTGGTACACCCTCTCTTTATCCCTCCCTTTTAGGGAGAGAGTTATGTGAGATGATTATGACGCAGGCGAGCAAGAACATTGTTATTACCGCGGAGATTTACCCTCCCGACATCGGAGGGCCGGCGACATATGCGTTTGAATTGAGGCATGAATTATTGTCATGCGGTTATACAGTCACCCTGCTGACGTTGGGGGACGCATCACGGGGAGCGGACGAAGGGGTAGTTGTGATTGGCCGAAAGAAAAATGTTTTACTCCGCTTACTTCAATATTTTTTCAAGTTGAAAAAGTTATCACAGAGTGCCGACGTCATTTATGCGATGGGGCCGGGGGTGAGCGGGCTGTGTTCCGTTATTGCAGGAAAATTGACACAGAAGAGAGTGGTGGTGAAAGTGACGGGCGATCGCGCATGGGAGGCGGCGCGTCTGCGAGGAAGCAAAGAGGGGATTGAGGAGTTTCAGTTAAAACGGCATGGAGGATGGATACGAGTATTAGAGGCCGTTGAGCGGTTCGTGGTGCGCCACGCGGATGTGGTTATCGTGCCGGGAAATTTTTTGAAAAAAATAGTTGAGGGATGGGATGCAAAAAGTGAGAAGGTGATAAATATCCCTAACGCAATTTCTCCTCTTCACACTGCATCTGATCCTATGATGGAGGAAGGGATAAGATTTGAAGAGCGGAAATATATTATTTTTGCGGTTGGGAGGCTGGTGCCGTGGAAAGGGATGGATGATATTATTATGGCGTTGCCGAAAGTGTGCACGCATATCAAGGAAGCGAGGCTTACGATTGTGGGGGACGGGCCAGAGCGGGAGCGCCTGAAAGGTGTTGCGTTGGAGCACGGCGTTGCTGGTATAGTGGATTTTCCCGGCAGTATGCCGCACACGAAGTTGCATAATTATTGGCGGCGGGCAAAGGTATTTGTGCTGGTGTCAGGGTTTGAAGGGTTTCCGCACCTTGTTTTGGAGGCGTGGGCGGCAGGCGTGCCGGTGGTTGCATCCGACATTCCTGCGATTCGTGATATAATAATAAATAGAGAGACCGGCATCCTCGTGCCGTATAAAGATGTCCAGGCAATAGCCGATGCATTGGTTGAGGTGGTGCAGAATGAGGAGCTGGCGCGGAAATTAAGGGAGAACGGGAGAAGGGAACTGGCAAAATATCGTTGGGAAAAAATATTCACTGAAACTATAAACCTGCTTTTGTATGGCTAAGGCGTCACGCATGAAATTCGATTTTATCACGATCGCGTCGCACCAGCTGCGCACCCCTTTGTCAGCCATGAAGTGGTTTTTGGAGATGCTGCTGTCGGGCAGCGGGGGGAAGCTCACGCGACGCCAGCACGATTTCATCAATGAAATTTATCAGTCGAATGAGCGCATGATCCGGCTGGTGAATGATTTATTGATCGTGTCGCGCATTGCACAAGGCACGCTCAAAGTGGTGTGCCGGCCGTTTACCTTGCAGACACTCTTGTGGGGGGTGATGAAGGAGTTAAAGCCGCTGACCGACGCCGCCAACATCACGGTCGTCACCAAGTTTGACGTAACAGCGAGAACAGAGATCAATGGCGATGAAGACAAGGTGCGGCAGGTGGTGCGCACCATTCTTGATAATGCAATCCGGTATATGATTCACGGCGGGCTTATTATTGTCAAATGCGTCGCTACCCTCACGTCCGTCACCATTCAAATTCAGGATACGGGAGTGGGTATTCCCGCACAAGAGCGCGCAAGGGTGTTTCAGCAATTCTACCGCGGCAGCAATGTGGTGCGCATGCGCACCGACGGATCGGGTTTGGGGCTCTATATTGCGAAGGCCATCGTGGAGGCGTCGCGGGGAACTATCGGCGTGAGTTCCGCCGAAGGCAAGGGTTCGCTGTTCTCGGTGACCTTGCCGCTTGATTGCGCGGTGCCAAAAAAACAAAAAATCGAGAAAACAAAGAAGCAATTGATTTTTTGATTTTGTGTTTTATTGATTTCTTGATCGAAAAATGAAAGCATTCATCATCGAAGACGAACGGATGCTTCTTACGGCGCTGACGGCAGAATTTAAGAAGCGAGGATGGGAGGTCGTGAGCGCGGCAGACGGCGCGGAGGCGCTCGCGCTCATCCGCAGGCGTTTCCAGGCACACGTCGTGGTGCTTGATTTGGTATTGCCGAAAGTGGACGGATTCGAAGTGTTGCGGGTGCTCAAGGGCGACCCTCTGTTGAGGAAGATCCCGGTGGTGGTGCTGACGAATTTGTCGGATGAAACGACGATTGCCGCGATCGTGACGGCGGGCGGCACCGATTATATGGTGAAGGCTGATTATTCGCTGAAAGAAACGGTGGGCAAGATAATCGAGATTGCGCAAAGACCAAAATTGAATGGAGAAATCAAATCTCAAAAACCAAAATGAAGGTATGCCGATCCGGCGTTCCGTCGGATCTCCATAATTTTGAATTTTGTTTAGAGTTTCGCATTTAGAATTTAGAGTTCTGCGCTATGCGTGTGTTTATGATTTCATTTGACCGCGCGCTGGTGGGCGAAGGCGGGACCGATGCGGTGGAGCGGCACCGGAGGTATGCGGATAAGACTGATAAGCTTAACATAGTGGTGGTGACCTCGCCGGGCGCATATCAGCATCTTGCCCTGGGAGACCATCTCGAGGTGTATCCGACCAATGCCAAGACCCCCTGGGGACACGCGCGCGCCATCTGGGGCTATTTTTTTTCGATCCGAAAGCATGAAGGAATTAATCTGCTGGTGGCGCAAGACCTCGCCGCGCCGGTGGCGTTTCCTCTCGCGCGCATTGCCCGCATCCCGCTCATTGCAAGCGTACACGGCGTGTGGTGGGACGCGTGGTTTGCGCGCCGCCGCTGGTGGCACCGCATATATTTGCCGGCGCTGACGTGGACGCTGCGGCATGCGGATGCGGTGCGGGCGGTGTCGCAGAGCTTGAAGAAACTTTTGATCGCAAAGGGAGTTGCCGAGGACAGGATTACCGTGATCCCCACTCCTGTGGTGCTTGCGCGTTTTTTGCACGCGGATGAAGAGAAAGCCCGGGAGATTCAGGTGAAGTATGAGTATCCGATTGTATTGTCGGTGGGAAGATTAGAGAATGAGAAAGGGTGTGAGGCGCTGCTTGCCGCCTGGAAAAAAGTGGTGTCGTCGGGGCTGAAGGCGCGTTTGCTGATCGTGGGCGAGGGGAGCGAACGCAAGAAGTTGGAAGGCATTATTGCAAAAGATTTTAAGGACAATTCAGTCGCGCTGCTCGGCGCCCTTGCGCCCACAGACGTGCCGCCGTATTACCGCGCCGCCGCGGTATGCGCGCTTGCGTCGGAGAGCGAGAGTTTCGGCAAAGTGCTGGTGGAGGCGGGCGCCTCCGGCATTCCTTGCGTGGCGACGGCAACGAAGGGAGCATCTGAAATTATTCAGGACGGGAGGACAGGGTATCTGGTACCGGTGGGGGATACGGGTGAAATGGCGGAGAAGATCGTCGCGCTGCTGAAGGATGCGGCGCGCGCAAAGGAAATGGGAGAACATGCCCGTGCGCGGTGCGCGGCGTTGTATGACGGAGAGAGAGTGACAGAACAAATAATCGCGCTTTGGCGCAGGATTGCGCGGCGCACGAAGCAATGAATCTTTTGTTCATCACCAGAAGAATCGAGTCCGTGCACCCGCTTGCGGGGTTTGCCGCGTCGTGGGTGAAAGAGTTCGCGCAACAATTATCCGCGGACGGCGGACGATTGGATGTGATTACGTGGCAGGAGGGGAGTGCGGAGGGATTGTCGGAAAATGTGAAGGTATATGCGTCGCATGGGATGAGGGAAATAGGACGTATAAGACATACAAGACTGATAAGACTTATACGGTTTATAGGACTGATGGTAAGGCTCGTTCCCAAGAGTGATGTTGTTTTTGCGCACCAGCATCCAATCTACGCAATTATTGCCGCGCCATTTGCGAAATTTTTCCGGAAAAGACTGTATCTCTGGTACGTGCATAAGCATGTCGATCTGAAATTAAGAATCGCAACGGCGCTCTGCGACGGCATAGTTACCGCCTCGAAGGAGAGCTTCAGACTGAAGGCACATACGCCCGTTTCGGTGGTCGGGCATGGCATTGATACCGGTTATTTTAAACCGGCAGAAGATTCGTCTGCCAGTATTGAATTCAAAATAATTAGCGTAGGAAGGATCTCTCCCGTCAAAGGACATGAAACGTTGATTGACGCGATGCAGATAATTAACCGGCGTTCTCCTCATGCGACTCTGACGATTATAGGGGGCCCGGGGCTGCCCGCGCATCAGGCATACTTTGAAGAGTTGCAGCGTTTGGTACGGGAGAAAGGCCTGGCGGGCGTTATTGAGTTTGCCGGACCGCGGGCGCATGCGGATGTCGTATCAGTGTATCAAGGGGCTGATGCGTTCGTGAATGTGTCCGATACCGGTTCAATGGACAAAGCGGTGCTCGAGGCCTGCGCGTGCGGCGTGCCGGTTGTCACGTCAAATGAAGCATTTAAGGAATTTCTGGGCGCCGTCGATTCCCATTTGTATACCGAGAAGCGCCCTGCAGCGGTTGCCGCGGCGCTGGAGAGGATTATTGCAATGCCTCTTGCGGCGCGGCATCAGTTAGGTGGCATATTGCGCGCTGCGGTCGTGCGCGATCATGATTTGAAGCGGCTCGTGGCGAAAGTGCTCGATGTCATACAAGGGGATTTATAGCATTATGATTCTTTTACTCGGCGTGCAGGGGCAATTGGGTGGGGCGTTGCAACGCGTGGTGCCGCCGGATACGTGTTGCTGGGGAAGACGCGATCTTGACCTGCGGCAGGTGAAAGAAATCGCGCCGAAAATCATTGCCGCACAGCCGAAAATAGTGATTAATACCGCCGCCATGACCGACGTAGATGCGTGTGAGCGAGAGCCTGCGGCGGCGCGCGCGGTCAACGGAGAGGCGCCCGGCGAGCTTGCGCGCGCATGCATAAAAATCGGCGCGGCGCTCGTGCACGTCAGCACCGATTACGTGTTTGGACGGGACGAGGCGAGAAACGTGCCGTATGTTGAATCAGACGCGCCTGCTCCGGTCAACATGTACGGACAAAGCAAACTGCAAGGAGAGGAGGCGGTACAAGATTCAGGATGCGCGTATCTTATTATCCGTACCTGCGGATTGTATGGAGGAGAGGAAGTGAAGCAGAACTATGTTGAGCGCGTCATTGAGCGTGCGCGACGCAGGCAGGAAATTCGCGCAACAGTTGATCAAATATATTCTCCCACTTCCGTGGGCGAGCTCGCGCCCGCAATCTGGCGGCTGATACAAGAACAGCGGCGCGGCATACTGCATGCGGCCAATACGGCACCCGTCAGCCGGTACGCGTTTACGAGAGCGATTGTGGAGATATGCGGGCTTGCGGTCCCTGTCGTAGAGGCGCGGCGGGCAGACTTTGGCGGCGCCGCGCGGCCGGGATACTCCGCGCTCGACAGCGAACGCATTGCATTGAAAGACTATATGAGCGATTGGAAGACTGCGCTCGCGAACTACCTCTCTTGAGACACGAGCGTGCCGCGCCACGCAATGCGCAGTGCGTTGCTGCCAATGGGGTAGCAGGTCACGAGGGTCAGCGTGGGAGTGGGAGTGGGGGAGAGGAGCGACCGGTCAGTGGGCGCCACGACCAGCATTTCATTCAGTGAGTAGGTTACCGTACGCTGCTTCCCGTTCGCGTAAGAAAAAGAGAATATCACTTCATCGCCTTCCTTGAGTTGAGGAAGGTTTTTGAATATGTCGCGGTACGGGCCGCGCTGCCAGAGATAGTCAGACGAGTGGCCGGTGACGAAGGCATTGCCGATGTGCCCCGGTACGGCAGTGCCGGGAAAAAGAATGACGCCGCGGGCAAGGTCCTGCTCGATCGTTTTTTCATCTGTGGAATCGGTCCATACGAGGGGCGCACGCACCTTGATCGCGGGTATCGCAATTTCCACGCGCGGCCGGCCCTGACCGCCGGGGTCATAGCCGCGCGCCACCTCCAGGCCGTCCGGAAATCCATCGCCGTCCGTATCGGGACTGTCGGCGTTCGTGCCGAGCGCTTCTTCTTCTGCATCGGCGAGATCATCGTGATCACGGTCTGCGCCGCGCTGCTGCGCCGCGGCGCGCGCGGGGAGCGGCCCTTCGCCGAGGGGATTGCGCCCGTTGGTTACTTCATCTCCGTCGTTCATACCGTCACCGTCGCTATCCGCGGCATAGATGCTCGTATGATAGGCGGACTCTTCGAGATCGGAGAGTCCGTCGCGATCGGTATCCGCGATGCGGGTGGGGATGGCGTCAGGTGCGCGCACCGTTGCCGCGACGGTCTGCCATTGCAGAAGCGCGGTGGCCACGAACCCCGTTAACACCGACGACACGAGCGCAAGCGCAAGGCGGGATATGCGCGGCAATTCGTAGGGATTTATTTGAAGCGTTTGCATGAGCGTGTCGTTCGGATTGTCCGCAGAAAAAGACGCCGGTCATTTCCTCTGCGAGGAAATTGCCGCTTGGCCCTCGGCCGCGCTCGCCCTTCGGGCACCGTGCCCGCGCGGCCTCCGAGACACTTTTTCTTGCGGCCAATCCTCACTAAGAGAAATGTTGCGGAGAGTTGCGCAAGAGCAATCCTCACTTCGGGTTATTGTGATAAGAGTTTTCGTCCGTTTTTAAGATATGTCGCCACTCCTGCCAGTGCGCTTAAGGCTCCGATGAGCGGGAAGAGGGTCCCTCCGGTGCGGGGGAGTTCATAGGTAAAGCCCTTTACCCTTACCTCTCCTTCCGTGACGGTAGCCACGACTTCCGCCGTAGCAACCGCCGCATTGCGCGCGCTGGCCGAGGCAGAGACGCCGGTTGTGCGATGCAAAGGCGCATCCATGCGCGTGCGCAGGGTGATTTGGAAGGTGCGCGATTCTCCCGCTTCCAGGCGCGCGATCTCCCATGACGCATCCGTGCCGCTGTCTGCCGCGCCGCCGCGATCGTAGACTGTGAAGAACAATTCAGGATAGTCGATCGACACCAACACGTGATCGCCCGGCTGCATCGTGCCGTTGGTGACGGTGATAGTGAGCGTGATCAGCTCATTGCGCCGCGAGGAAAGCACCGAAGAGAAATATTCGTCTTCATCGGACGCCAGCGCGCTGATGCGCAGTCCGGTCGTGCTTCCTCCCGCGCCGGCGATGGACGTCGTAATAATCTGATCAAAGTTTTTGGCGTTTGCCGCAGTGATGCGTACGAGATTTCTCAATTCCGCTGCCGTTGCGGACATGCGCACACGGAGCGTCACCGTCTGCGATGACGATTGTCCTGGATAAAAAGCGCCAAGTTCCCAGCGCAGTCTTCCCCCTTCATGCACCGGGCCGCCGGTTGCCTGTACGACATCCATATTGGTTTCATCGAAATCAAAGTATATGCGTGCCGCGTCAGCGATGCTGTTGCCGTGATTTTGGTACGCGAGCGAATACGATACGATGTCGCCTCGGCCGACCGCTGTCCGGTCGCTCTTCACGGAAACGACCAGGGTCGGGCGTGCGCCTACGACGGTCTGCACGCTGCGGCTGCCCTGGTTGCTCAATTCTTGCGCGACAAGGGTGGCGGATGCCATAAGCGTGGTTTCGCCGTAGGGCATCTGCTCACTCACCCGAAACCAAAACGCGCGCGTTTCCGTCTGTCCTTGCACAATCTTGTCTTGCCGAAAGATCAGTCGCCCGCCGTCAAGATATCCTCCATTCAGTTCAGTCGCGACAAGGTAGCGCTCGTCGTAATCAAGCGTCATTATCGCATTTTGCAGCTGGCGGTTCGTGCGGTTGGTAGAGGTTATGAGATAACCAATCGCATCGCCCGGACTCGCCTCCCGCGCCGTTGCGGCAAGATCGAAGAGAAACTCTTCGGCAACCGTCACCGTCAGGGTGTCCACCGAGGTCGCGCATCCGTCAGACACAGAGAGCGTCACGGTATACGTTCCCGGCTGATATCCCGCCCAACTCGTCCTGGCGCCGCTGACGTCGCTGCCAATCCCGTTGGATGCATCGAAATCCCACCGGTAGGAGAGCGGATCTCCGTTGGCGTCATACGATGCGCTGGCGTCAAAACGCGCAGTATCTTCTCTGGTCATCACAATATCATCTCCGGCGCGCGCAACGGGAGCGCTGTTCTGACTGCAGTCTGCGGCAGATACGTGCGCAATAGCGGCAGAAAAGACGCCCGTACATATAAAAGCCGCTGTGATTGCAACACGCGCAAAACTTGTTGATTCTTGCATAAATCATTAGATAATTGAATAAGTTCTCTATTTTACCCTTTTTTTAATTTTTGTCAAGATTTGTATTTTACTAACAGATTTTGTATTTTTATTCAATGAAACACAAATTCTTCTTGACAAACATATGATATTATGCTATTTTTTTGACGATTGGATAATATTATTTTTATGTCATCGATTCTCGACCGCGTATTGTTATCACAGGAAATAAGCGAGCGGCAGCGTTTAAGCCCGGTAGATATCAGCGGACAGTGTTTGAAGCTGATTTCGGCGCGGGAGGCGGACGTGCTGCGTCAACGTTTTGGGCTTGACGGAGACGAGCCCAAGACGCTGGAAGTCATCGGCAAGCGCTATGCCGTCACGCGCGAGCGCGTGCGCCAGATTGAGCGCCAGGGGATAGAGCGCATCCGCCACGCCAAGGCTTTCGCTGCCATCAGCGAGGGGATTTCAAATTTAGTGCATCATTCGCTGGTAAGCCACGGGCATATCCGTCGCCAGGACGTGCTTATGGATGATCTATTGTCGCAGTCGGGAGACTCTCCCGCGAATAAGAGTTCGCTTGCGTTTATCATCGAGCAGCTGCTGACGCACGTCGTGGAGGAAGTGGACGATGCCGACCGGCATCCGAGCTGGAAGCTGAAAGATTCAGCGCTTGAGCTGTTTCACGACGTCATTGACGCGGTGAGGTCCATATTAAACGATCACACGCAGCCGCTTGAGTTCCAGAAGCTTGCGGAACGTTTCTTGGCGCACCCGACGGCGCAGGCGCGTGCGCATGAATTCCGCGCTTTTTCTCCGTACGGCGCCGCCGCGGACGATGAAGACCAGGAGATTGTCGCGCGCGTCATTCAATCTTACTTGGAATGCTCGCGCCACATCCAACAGAATCCGTTCGGCGAATGGGGGTTGAGCACGTGGCACAGCATTCGTCCGAAGCGCATGAGCGACAAGATTTACCTTGTACTCAAGAAGCACGGCAGTCCTTTGCATTTTACCGTCATCACGGAACATATCAATCATACGAAATTCGATCACAAGACCGCTCACGCCCCTACGGTGCACAACGAGCTGATTTTGGATGCGCGGTTCGTGTTGGTCGGACGCGGCATGTACGCGCTGCAGGAGTGGGGATACGAGCCCGGCGTCGTAGCCGATGTCATTGAAAAAGTCTTGACGCGCGCCGGCGGCCCGCTCACTCGCGATGAGATTGTCGACGCTGTCACCACGCAGCGCATGGTGAAGCGCGGCACGATATTGCTCGCACTCAACAATCGCGGCCGTTTCGCGCCGCTTCCCGACGGGAGGTACGCCTCCGCGCATACGCCGCAGCCTTCTGATACTATCCCTCCGCCGCAATCCGGCGATGCTTCGCCCCCTTCACCGTAAAAGCTCTCCATCCTCAATGCTCAATCCGAAACAAGCACCATCCTTCGACAGGCTCATGATGACATTCCGGTTGTCATGGTGAGTTTGTCGAACCATGTGCAGGATTTCGTGTTTTAATGTTCGGATTTTCTCGCTTCCCCATGCAACTCACGCTCGATTTCAGTAATTTTCTCGCTGCCGCGGCAGAGGGCCCCTTGACCGTCGGATGGTATTTGTTTTTGCACGGCGGGTGGGCGATCGCGTTGGTGGTAGTGGTGCGGCAGTTATGGAGGGCGCGGCAGGTGAACATCGAACATGCGTATCTTCATCGGATGAAATATCAGCTCCTGGCCATTGACGTCCCTCGGCTCAACGAACAGTCCACCAAGGCGGTCGAGCAGATTTTTGCGCAATTGGCGGGGGCCGAGGATAAAGCCACGCTGTGGGAACAATACGTGCATGGCGTGAATCAGGAGAGTTTTTCGCTTGAGCTAGTGTCTCTGGGCGGCTACATTCAGTTTCTCGTTCATACGCCGGCGCATTTTAGAGATTTGATTGAAGCGTCCGTGTATGCGCAGTATCCTGACGCCGAGATCACGGAAGTGGATGATTATACCGATCGGATTCCGCATAAGTTCCCCAATGAAGAATATGATTTGTGGGGGACGGAGTTGAGGCTGGTCAAGCCGAATCATTATCCCATCCGCACGTATCCTCATTTTGAGCATACGCTCACGCAAAAATTCGCCGATCCCATGGCGGCGCTTCTGGAGATTTTGGGCCATATGGGGCCCGATGAACAGGTATGGATTCAGTGGGTGCTGACGCCCCTTCATGACGTGCACTGGAAAGAAGAGGGTATGCATGAGGTGAAGAAACTCATCGGCGCGCGCGTCGCGCACACAAAATCGCTCATGAGCCGCTACGTGAACGATCCGTTGAATGCGCTGTACGGCGGGACGGGAGAAATATTGCTGCACGGCATGGGCATCACGCCGATTCACGCGGAGGCGCACGCAGAGCCCGATGCGCCGCCATCGCTCATGCAGCACTTATCGCCCGGCGAACGGACGACTGTGGAAGCGCTTGAAGCGAAGATCGCCAAAGTGGGGTTTCACGTGAAGGGGCGTGTGATCTATGCCGCAAAGAAGGAAAAATTCAGCAAACCGCGCGGCGTGTCCGGCGTGTTCGGCTCTCTGCTGCAGTTTAATGATCAAAGCCTCAATGGGTTTGCGCCGAATAAAAAAGTTACCACGAAAGCGAAGTATTTCTTCACGAAACGCAGGGTTGCCGCGCGGCAGAGGAAGATCGTCTCCGCCTATCGGCAGCGCAGCAAACATTTGGGATACGGACACGGCATGATTTTGAACACCGAAGAGCTTGCGACCGTGTGGCACTTCCCGGTCATGGACGTCAAGGCGCCGTCGGTGAAAATGACCGAAGCGAAGAGGGGCGAGCCGCCGGTGGAGTTGCCGATGGCGCCGGAGGAGCTCGAAGCAGTGGTCGGGCCGGTGCAAACCGAGGGTGCACATGCCGCACCGCCGTCGGAAAATCTGCCAGTGTGATAAATTCTAAATTCGAAGCACGAAATCCTAAATAAATCTCAATATTCAAAATTCAAACGTCCGCGAAGCGGCAGGAATCCACGGGCTTGCCCGTGGAGGAATGAGCCCCCGCGAAGCGGGCAAGCGAAGCTTGTAAAGTTTGCAAGTGCCA
>Ga0209343_10001699_pt1 | contig 29372 bp, 25 predicted proteins | sample RifCSPlowO2_02_FD_184026 | JGI IMG/M metagenome (GOLD analysis project Ga0209343, IMG submission 184026) | Groundwater microbial communities from Rifle, Colorado - Rifle CSP2_plank lowO2_0.2 (SPAdes) (version 2) | ecosystem: Environmental > Aquatic > Deep subsurface > Groundwater | place... | reverse complement strand
ACGGCAGACGGTGCTGCGGGAGTTCACCATCGCGCGCAAGGTACCGGAGGTGGCGGCCGAGCTGCTGGCGACTCTGGGTGAGCCGCTGCCGGGCGTCGTGCAGATCATTGGGTTTGGCGTCTATATTTGGAACGTGACCCAAACGACGGAAGTGGTGCGCTTGCTCAAAAACCAGCGGCCAGAGGTCAAAGTGGTGTTGGGCGGGCCCGAGGTCAGCCACGAACTGGGCGAGCAGGAGATTGTCCGCCTGGCCGACCATGTGATCACCGGCTGGGGTGATGTGGGTTTTCCAAAGCTGTGCCGCGCCTTGTTGCACGGGCCGCAGCCGCTGATGAAGATCATCGCGGGCGAAGAGCCGCCGCTGGACCAGCTCGTGCTGCCTTACGCCGAGTACACGAATGCCGATCTGGCGCACCGTCTGCTCTACGTGGAAGCCTCGCGCGGCTGCCCGTTCAAGTGCGAGTTTTGTCTGAGTTCGCTCGATAAGACATCGCGCGCCTTCGATCTGGACGCCTTTCTGGACGAAATGCAGGGTTTGTACCGGCGCGGTGCGCGCAATTTCAAATTTGTGGATCGCACTTTCAACCTGAAGGTCGATTCCGCGGTTCGCATTCTGCAGTTCTTTCTGGACCGGCTGCCCGCGCCCGATGCGCTCGGCAATGAGCTATTCGTTCATTTTGAAGTGGTGCCCGATCATCTACCGGACCGGCTCAAAGTCCTGATCGCGAAATTCCCGCCCGGCGTACTCCAGCTTGAAGTCGGCGTGCAGAGTTTTAGCACCGCGGTGCAACAGCGTGTCTCGCGCAAGCAGGACAATGCAAAAACCGAGGCCAATTTGCGCTGGCTGGTGGCACAGTCCAACGCGCATCTGCACGCCGACCTGATCTTTGGTCTGCCGGGTGAGACGCTGGAAAGCTTCGCTACCGGCTTTGACCGCTTGCACGGGCTGGGCCCGCACGAGATTCAGCTCGGCATCCTCAAGCGCCTGCGTGGCACGCCGATTGTTCGCCACAGCACACCCTACGGCATGGTGTATGACCCCGATCCGCCCTACACCGTACGCCAGACCGGCGCGGTGGATGCCGCCACGCTCCAGCGCTTTGCTCGGTTCTCGCGCTATTGGGACATGATCGCCAACTCGGGGCGCTTCACGCGCACCTTGCCGGTGTTGTTGGCTGGTCCGTCACCGTTTTATGCATTTCTCGATTTTGCCGACTGGCAGTGGCTTCAAAGCGGCAAGACCAGCGGCTTGACACCGGAGGTGTTGGTGGACGCGCTGTTCGACTACCTCTGCACCCAGCGCGGCCTGCCTGCCTTGACCGTGCAACAAGCGCTGCTGGCCGACTACGTTGCCAGTGGCGCGCGCGCCAGTCCGCAGGCGCTCAAAGGGCTATTGCCAGAACGCGAAGCGCCCCAATTGCTGGGCGCCAAAACGCTGGCGGACCGCCAAGTGCGCCACCTGGCGGTGCGGCAGACGGTGGACTGAACCTCCTTGTAGTTGAAAGGAGTTCAACTCTCCCGCCTTTTGGTTACCGTGACCAGTCTGATGAGCGGCTTTGCGGCATGTAGTCTGAAGTTTCAAATCGACATCAATAATGGCAAGCGGCCACCCAAGCCACACGCTCGCACGACTCTTTAAGACATATTGCCGACTTACAGATATCGGAACTGCCCACCCCATAGCCGACATTGAAAACGATGGTTCGATCTCCGAAATATGGGAATTTGCTCCCCGGCGGGCAAGCGTAACCCGACTACGAGGTAAATCGGCGCGCAACTGGTGACAGATTAAGCTGACGCGTCAGACGCGCCGCGGGGCGCCATGTGTGGACGTACCCAGGGCATTGAAAATCGCTCTCGTGGACAGCGGATTTTGGGCGGGGGCCTGCTCCACGCCCGAACCGGCATCGCTACTTTGGAGCGCTTGCATCGAACTCGCCACTTCGGGCAAGCAATGCCTGCCCTGGCTACTTCCCTATAGCGGTGGCAAGCCCTTCCGGATCGGCGACGCTCACCCATAGCGTCGAATGCCTTCTGAACCCGATGACACGTGGCACTTTTTGGACGAACTCGATGCTCAGCCCCCTTTTATGATTGGTGCCAAAGGTAATGCTGTCGTCAGTCAAGCTCAGACGCAGTCCAACGGCGGTGTACCAACGGTGCGGACCGGTGACAAGTGTGCGGCTAACGTTATCTCTTGTCGTTTTCACTTTGAATCGTCCAAAGGTCGCGACAAGGTCGCCGTTGTCGTAGATCGACAAGCCGTCGTTCTTACTGACGCCAAGTGCCAAGAACAGCGCGCACCAACGTCTGTCGAATCGATAAGGGAAGTGCATTGTGACGACGGTTGTGATTTCTTTCATAGTCTGGCAAATCAATTAAGGGGCGAGACGCCCTCAAGCAGCGTCAGCGAAAGTTCGGCAACTGGTGGGTGATTATGAATTGAGCGGTTGATCGAGGTATAGGGAAGTTGTGCGGTCATGACGGCGATTTCACGCCTCGGACTGGCTGCACCAAAGCTGTCGCCGCCGATGAAAATTTGACCAGGTGTGCCGATTTCAGTTTGACGAGTGACTCCCTCAATGAATGCCCTGGTCAGTCCGTGATCGGCACAGCGAGCAAAAACTGGCCACGACGACATCGGCGCCAACAGTCCAGAACTTTTCTACTTATATGTGCCAGCGAATCGCCTATTTTGGCCGCGGACGAAGCAGCTTGGGCTGCACCGCCTGCAGTCGACCAGCACGCAACTCGACCACGACCTGGGCCAGCGCGCGCGCCACGTTGCGGGCTTCTTCTTGCACCGCCGTGTCCCGGTCCAGCGCCTCGTGACTGGTCGCATACGGCTCGAAGTAGCCGATGTAGCGATCCAGTCGTGCCTGCGCACCGGCGTCGATGAAGCCCATCCAGTCCAGCCAGTCCGACAGGGCACGGCGCGAGCCTTCGACACCCGCCACGTCGCCATGCACGATCAACCCGTAGGCGCGCCCGGCCAGATGCTGGGGGTAGTTCCAGCCGGCCATCTCCAGCGCCTTGGCCTTGCCCGCCTTCTTACCCGAGGTCGAGGTCGGGTCCGGGTTGCCACCGTCGGCGCACACCAGGCGGTCGATCATTAGCTTCAAGGGGCTGGGGCTTTGGTACCAGTACACCGGTGAAATGATGAGTACCGCATGCGCAGCGGCCCAGCGTTCGTAGATCTCGGCCATCCAGTCATGCGTCTGGCCGAGCGCATGGTTGGGGTAACAACTGCACGGCCAGTGACACAGCGGCATTGCGGTCGATACGCAGCCCTTGCAGGGGTGGATATGACGGGCGTAGTCGGAGGTGAGCAAGCTCAGGTCCAGCACATCAACCTCGATGTCGGCCTGCTCCATCACTTCGCGGGAGATTTGCATCAATCGAAAAGATTTTGATATCTCGCCAGGGCAGGTGCCGTCGTTGCGCGCCGAGCCGCAAATCAGCAACGCCCGGGAGGGACCGGACGGGTCAGCCCAGCGCTGTTGCGCCTCCAGGATGCGTTCCTTCGTGGCAATCCATTCGGTGGACAGGTCGTAGTCGGGATCGGCATAGCCCGGACCCGCCTTCTGCGTGAACGGGGCCTTGCGGCCCTCGGTGTAGGCCGCCCACGCAAGCTCTTCAAGACGTGCAATCGACTGATCTTCTGCGCGGTACGCCGGATCAACGTAGGAGGCACGAAACCGGACACTGAACTCCGCTCGCTCGAGTGGGGCCGGTGCCTGGCCTTTACGAATCTCAATCACAGCCGACTCCGCTGAGCCACCCGGGAGGAAGGTAGGGATGGATAAGGCTTCATGGGTGCTCCTCACAGGTGACAATTTGTAGCAATCAGGCATGAGTCGATGCCACATGCCGTCAACGCTAATGAAAGCAACAATAACTGAAGATTTTCTGGCCGTCTGTTCGGTTTCCAACATAGTGCGCGTGCCGGTCTGTGTTGGCAAGCGCACAGACGAAAGATTTGGCGTCCCCTACGGTATGGGGTCAGATTTTGGAGACTTCATGCAAAACGTTCTCGCTCCCATCACTGGGTTATCGCTCGAGGGTTCACTGTTCAACCCTGCGACTGCGACTGCGGCAGCGACTTGGCGCTATTCATATGCACCGCAGAGCTGCATCGGGAGGAGAATCTGCTCGCTTTGTCCAGCCGCCGCTGTGGGCTCGATGCAGATACTCTTGCCAACTGGATCGCCGAGCGGTAAGTGATAGGGTTCGAGTGGCAGTCGCGAACATGGCTTGCGATTTTCCAGTTCAACCTGTTCGACATGACGCGGCCACCGGCGCTTGGGCAGGTCCTCGCGGAGTTGATCCCCGTCTACGACCACTGGGAGCTGGCGAACTGGTTTGCGCAACCCAACCCATGGCTTGTTGGCGCCGATGCTGATTTGACCACCCCTGCCAATTTTGACTGACCAGGGGCAACAGTTCGGCAACCCGCTAGAGCATTGAGTTTTGATACTCCGAGGGGTGATCACTGAATTCTGGCGCCACTGGTCAAATCCGTATCCGCGGAAACAGACGTCATTCAGGTTTGCAGGCGTTGGTTCTCGGCTGTGAAAGATCGCGTAAATCTGGCTACCTGGATGCCCTCCTAAAGTCATGAATACCGGTCCATCAGAACAGAAATACAACACACCAGCGCTCGAATTGACATTTCGTAACCCTGCAATGCCAGCCAGACCGCCGTCTCTATAACAGAGATACCGCATCAGCCAGTTAGCTGATCATGGTGCCCACACAAACTTGTAAATGATCAAAAATTTCGTTACTATGAATGACTTTGTAAATTTGTATACATTCCAATTTCACACCCGTTTTAACTCTAATGGCAACATTTCCTGGCAATCCATCGATGGCACACCGAATTGGGCGTGCATTGCCGAAGCTGACACGTTCACACCGAGAGATGGCCGACTATGTGCTTGCCCACCCCTTTCAGGCGGCCATCATGCCAATCGATGAGCTGGCCGCCACGGTAGGGGTCTCGGTGGCCACCGCCAACAGGTTCGCCCGCGCGCTCGAATTTGACGGATACCCGCAATTCCGCGCGGCGCTTGTGATGGGTTTTGAAGCCACGCTGGCCCCGGTCGAAAAGCTGCGCAGCAAACTCGAACACCCTGCCACAGTGGCAGATGTATTTGCCACCGCTCTGGCGGAAAGCCAGCGCAACATCGACTTGACGCGCCGATCACTTGATGCCCACAGTTGCGAACAGGCGGTGAATATCATTCTGAATGCACGACGCATCTACATCATGGGCTTTGGCGGCAGCAGCTGGTTGGGCGGCTTGCTGCAGCGCTGCCTGGATCCCTACTGCGACAACGTTCAGTTGCTGGCCAGTATCGAGAGCTCGTCCTATGGTGCACGCGTCCTGACACGCCTTCAGCCTACGGATCTGCTGATCGCCATCGCCTACCCGCGGTACTTCGCTGATACTGTTCTACTTGCGCGCCGTGCGCGCGACGCCGGTGTGCCGGTGCTCGCGCTGACTGATCGCGTGACTTCGCCGCTGGCGCCGTTGGCCACCGTCTCGCTCTATGCGCACACTGATAGCCAATACTTTGCCACCTCGGAGGCCAGTGCCCTGGCGCTGATCGAGGCCCTGTGCAGCGCCGTCGCTCACCGCGCCAAGGGGTCGCTCAAGGCGGCGACGCAGCTGACTGAGTCGGTGCTTCCCTGGCTGCACGGCAATCACCCTGGCCGATTGCGACCCATAGCCGATGCTGCAAAGCCTGCGCGGCGCAAGACGCGAGTTAGCTCCAAATTGCCAAAGGTCCCCAAGTGAAATCGTCTAAGCCCCTTCCCCTCATTGCCATCCACGGCGGCGCTGGCACCATGGGCCGCAGTAGCATCAGCGTAGAGCAGACTATGACTTACAACGATGCTTTGCAAAGCATCCTGCGAGCCGCGCAGCAATTGTTGGCCGACGGCGCAACCGCACTCGATGCCGTGAGCCTGGCCGTCGACTTGCTGGAGGATTGCCCACTTTTCAACGCCGGGCATGGTGCCGTCTTCACCCATGACGAAACTCATGAACTGGACGCAGCCGTGATGGATGGTGCCACTCTGCGTGCCGGAGCGGTAGCCTGTGTAAGCCGCATTCGCCGTCCCTTGCGCGCAGCACGGGCGGTGATGGAGCACAGCGAGCATGTCATGCTCGTGGCCGCTGGCGCAGAAGCCTTCGCCGAAGAAATGGGACTGGAGATGGTTTTGCCCGCCTACTTTTCGACCGATGCCCGCCGTGCGCAATTGCGACGCGCGCTTGATACCGACGCGACTTTGCTGGACCACGACGGTGCCTCCTTGGCGTTCCACCCATCAGCCGTTTCCATGACACCGTTGGATGAGGGCAGCAAGCTTGGAACTGTCGGAGCCGTCGCTCTTGATGCGCACGGCAACTTGGCGGCCGCTTCTTCTACAGGGGGCATGACCAACAAACGGCCCGGCCGGGTCGGTGACACCCCCTTGATTGGTGCTGGCACTTATGCGGACAACCGCACCGCAGCGATTTCCTGCACAGGCACTGGTGAAATGTTTATACGCATCGCAGCGGCCTATGACATCTGCGCGCGCATGGCATACGCCGGTCAGTCGCTGGACGCGGCGGCTCAGGAGGTTGTCATCAACGTGCTGCCCACGCTTGGCGGCCGAGGCGGTCTGATTGCAGTAGACGCTCAAGGCAACCTGAGCCTTCCTTTCAACACCGAAGGCATGTACCGCGGCTACGCCCGCGTTGGCGTCACTCCGTGGACGGCGATCTTTCGCTGAGGTGAGCAGACTACTCCTTCGCTCGACCCAATTTTTCATGACCCCCACCAAACGCGACCCAATGAAATCTTCCTTGGCTGAGGCTGCGAAGTCAACTGCTTTGCCGTTGCGGGCAATGCCGGGCAATCGAGTACTGGCCGTCGACAACCTGTCAGTGCGGTTTACCACCTCTGAGCGTACCGTTGACGCGGTGTGCGGGCTATCGTTTCACGTTGACCAGCGCGAAACGCTGGCCATTGTGGGTGAATCAGGCTCGGGCAAATCAGTCACCTCGCTGGCATTGATGCGACTGGTCGAGCATGGCGGCGGGCGCATCATCAACGGCAGCATGATGTTAAGGCGTCGTAGCGGCGATGTGCTTGACCTGGCACAGGCGCGCAACGCCACGCTGCGCAGTATCCGCGGTGCTGACATTGCAATGATTTTCCAGGAGCCGATGACTTCGCTCAACCCAGTATTCACAGCCGGTGACCAGATTGCAGAGTCCATTCGGGTGCACCAGGGAAAAAGCGCCTCGGCAGCAAAGGCCGAGGCATTGCGCATGCTGGAGTTGGTGCGTATTCCGGAAGCACGCAACGTGCTGGATCGCTACCCGCACCAGCTCTCGGGCGGCATGCGCCAACGTGTCATGATTGCCATGGCGCTGTCATGCAAGCCCTCGCTGCTGATTGCAGATGAGCCAACCACCGCCCTTGACGTGACGATCCAGGCGCAAATTTTGCAGCTGATTCGGGCGCTGCAAGAAGAGATGCACATGGGTGTGGTCTTCATTACGCACGACATGGGCGTGGTGGCCGAAGTGGCCGACCGCGTCCTGGTGATGTACCGCGGCAACAAAGTAGAAGAGGGCTTGTCAGAAGAGATTTTTGCGCACCCTCGCCATGCTTACACCCGCGCACTGCTGTCGGCCGTTCCCCGGCTGGGTGCCATGGCAGGCACCGAACTGCCGCTCAAATTTGAATTGCTGCGCACCGAAGAAGCCGACGCAGCGCCGACCGAGCCACCCCGCCGGCAAGACACCGTAGTACCTGGCAGTGCACCAATATTGCGAGTGCAAGATCTGGTGACCCGATTTGATGTGCGAAGTGGATTTTTTGGCCGCGTTACGCGCCGGGTGCATGCGGTTGAAAAGGTCAGCTTTGACATTCGTCCTGGCGAGACGCTGGCGCTCGTCGGTGAATCGGGTTGCGGCAAATCCACTACCGGTCGATCGCTGTTGCGTCTGGTTGAAAGTCAGAGCGGCGTGATTGAGTTTGGCGGACAAAATATCCGCGACCTGCCCACCAGTACGCTACAGGCATTGCGGCGCAACATCCAATTCATCTTCCAGGATCCGTTTGCCTCGCTGGACCCGCGCCTCACTGTTGGGTTTTCCATCATGGAGCCCTTGCTGGTGCACAAGATTGCCAAGGGCAAGCAAGCCCAGAAACGCGTCGACTGGCTGCTTGAAAAAGTCGGTTTACCGGCCGAGTTTGCCCAGCGCTATCCGCATGAGTTCTCGGGCGGACAACGCCAGCGCGTCGCCATTGCGCGCGCGCTGGCGCTCAATCCCAAGGTGGTGATTGCCGATGAATCAGTGTCGGCGCTCGACGTCTCGATTCAAGCCCAGATCGTCAACCTGATGCTGGACTTGCAGCGCGAGTTGGGCATCGCCTTTCTCTTTATTTCGCACGACATGGCGGTGGTCGAGCGCATCAGCCACCGCGTGGCAGTGATGTTTCTGGGCCAGATTGTCGAAATTGGCCCGCGCCGCGCAATATTTGAAAACCCCCAACACGCCTATACCCGTAAGCTGATGGCCGCAGTCCCCGTGGCCGACCCGAGTCGCAGGCATCTGAGCCGTCAACTGATGTCGGATGAAATTCCAAGTCCGATTCGCGCCGTCGGTGACGAGCCCGTTGTACCACCGCTGATCGAAGTGGGCCCCGAACATTTTGTCGCCAGGCACCGCATCGCCGGTGCGTACTGAACGACCTCCACGATCTGTTTCCATTGTTTCCGTTGTGTTTTTTTTTAACCTTAACTAGGAGTTCTGCCATGACAAAACCTATCAAACCGCTTCACGCCAAGGCCTTGGCTGGCGGCCTGCTGACACTGCTGGCGTTGGCGTCTGCTGGCTCGGCCCTTGCCGCGAAGGATGTGGTGCTGGCCATTGGCGGACAACCCGAGACCCTGGATCCTTACAACACCAACACCACGCTAACCACAGCCGTCACCAAGTCCTTCTACCAGGGGCTTTTTGAATTTGACAAGGATCTGAAAATTCAGCCGGTGCTGGCCGAAAGCTTCACTGTTTCCAAAGACGGCCTGGTGTACACCTTCAAGCTGCGTCATGGCGTGAAGTTTCACGATGGCACCGATTTCAATGCCGAGGCGGTGAAGGTGACACTGGATCGCGTGCTCAATTCCGAAAACAAACTCGCCCGTACCAACCAGTTCAACCGCATCGAAAAAGTGGAAGTCGAGTCGCCCTTGACCGTGCGCGTGACACTGAAGGAGCCTTTTGCGCCCTTCATTAATTCGCTGGCCCATGCTTCTGCTGTGATGATGTCGCCCGCTGCGCTTAAAAAATACGGCAGCAAAGACATCGCCTTTAACCCCGTTGGCACTGGCCCTTTTACCTTTGTTGAGTGGAAGCAGACTGACTTTGTGAAGGGTAAAAAATTCGATGGCTACTGGAAAAAGGGCTACCCCAAGGTCGATACGGTGACCTGGAAACCTGTGCTTGAAAACAGCACGCGTGCCGCGATGCTGCAGACTGGCGAAACTGATTTCGCCTTCCCTTTACCCTACGAGCAGGCGGCGGAACTCAAAAAGAACGCCAAACTCGATCTGATGACCGGCCCGTCCATCATTACCCGCTACATCAGCTTCAACATGCTGCAAAAGCCGTTTGACAACGTTAAGGTGCGCCAGGCCATTAATTACGCCATTAACAAGGAGGCGTTGGTAAAAGTGGCCTTCAGTGGCTATGCCTTCCCGGCTCAAGGCATCGTGCCTCAAGGCGTGAAATATGCGCACAAGATGGCACCATGGCCATATGACCCGAAGAAGGCGCGCGAATTGCTGAAGGAGGCGGGCTACGCCAATGGCTTCGAGTCGGTGCTGTGGGGCGCATACACCAACACCACGACGCAAAAAACGCTGCAGTTTGTGCAGCAGCAACTCGCTCAGGTCGGCATCAAGATCACCGTGCTGGCGCTGGAGCCAGGCCAGCGCACCGACTGGGTGCAGGCAGCTCCGGACTCGAAGACGGCCAAGGTGAGAATGTATTACGCGGGCTGGTCAGCATCTACCGGTGAAGCCGACTGGGCACTGCGTCCCCTGCTGGCCACGGAATCTTGGCCACCGAAGTTGAACAACACCGCTTATTACAGCAACGAGAAGGTAGATGCCGACATTGCGAGCGCGCTGAAGTCGGTCGATGAGAAAGAAAAAACTGCGTTGTACCGCGATGCACAGGAGCAGATCATGAAAGACGCGCCTTGGGCACCTCTGGTGACGGAGCAGAACCTTTACGCCACCAGCAAGCGACTCTCGGGCGTATATGTCATGCCTGACGGCAGCATTCACTCCGAGGAAATTGCCGTCAAGTAAGCCTCCCTGTTGCCGCACGGGCAACGCTCCCGCGTGCGCAGGCATTTGCCGGCGCACGCCTTGACTTGATCCGATCTGACTCTTCATGCTGAACTATTTCCTGAAAAGGCTGCTGGGCCTAACCCCAACTCTGCTGATTGTTGCAGTGCTGGTGTTCTTGTTCGTGCACATGCTGCCGGGTGACCCGGCGCGTCTGGCCGCCGGCCAGGACGCCGACCAGCAGACGGTGGAACTGGTTCGCCAAGAGCTGGGCCTGGACCGCCCGTTGCCTGAGCAATTTGTGAGCTACTTCGCGCATGTCGTCAAAGCCGACTTTGGTACTTCCCTGCGCACGCGGCGACCGGTGTCCACCGAGATTGCCGAGCGCTTCATGCCGACACTGTTGCTGACATTGTCCAGCATGGTCTGGGCGGTGATCTTTGGCATGACGATTGGTATCACATCGGCGGTGTACCGCAACGAGTGGCCAGACCGATTGGGCATGACGATTGCTGTGTCGGGCATCTCTTTTCCCGCATTTGCACTTGGCATGTTGCTGATGCAGGTGTTCTCGGTGCAACTGGGCTGGTTCCCCACGGTGGGGGCCGATAGCTGGCGGCATTACATCCTGCCGTCCCTTACGTTGGGCGCAGCGGTGGCCGCGGTGATGGCCCGTTTTACCCGGGCGTCTTTTGTTGAAGTGATTCAGGAGGACTTCGTGCGCACGGCGCGGGCCAAGGGGCTGAAAGAGCGCACGGTGATTTTCAAGCATTGCCTGCGCAATGCCTTGATACCCGTGGTCACCATGATGGGACTTCAGTTCGGCTTTCTGCTGGGCGGCTCCATCGTGGTGGAGGCAGTTTTCAACTGGCCTGGACTGGGCCGCTTGCTGGTCGATGCGGTAACCATGCGCGACTACCCGGTCATTCAGGCGCTGGTGCTGCTGTTTTCCATGGAATTCATTTTGATCAACCTGGTTGTTGACGTGCTCTATGGCTATATCAACCCCACCATTCGCTACAAGTGAGCAGGCCATGACCCAACAAACCCCTTTAAGCGCCGACGGTCCGGCACTGCCGGCAGCATCTACCGCTGTGCAGGGCGCACCAGTGCGCACACCGTGGACGGAATTCTGGCGCAAGTTCAGAAAGCAGCATGTTGCCGTGGCAGCGCTGGCACTTGTGCTGGTTCTGGTGTTGCTGGCCGTGTTCGCGCCGGCAATCGTTCCCTACGATGCGGAAAACTTTTTTGACTACGAAAAGCTCAACGACGGCCCCTCGTGGCAGCACTGGCTAGGCGTGGATCCGATGGGCCGCGACATTTTGAGCCGCATCCTGGTGGGCGCGCGCATATCGCTGGCCGCAGGATTTCTGTCGGTTGCAATTGGTGGCGCCATTGGCACTGCGCTCGGTCTGCTCGCAGGTTACTATGAAGGCTGGTGGGACCGCATTGTGATGCGCATTTCCGATGTGCTGTTTGCCTTCCCCGGAATTTTGCTGGCACTGGGCGTGGTCGCTATTCTTGGCAGCAGCATGGTCAATGTGGTGATCGCCGTGGCGGTGTTCAGCGTACCCGCGTTTGCGCGCCTGGTGCGTGGCAACACCCTGGTGCTCAAGCAAATGACTTATATCGAGGCGGTCCGCAGCATTGGTGCGTCAGACTGGACCATCATCATGCGGCACATTCTGCCTGGCACCATTTCATCCATCGTCGTGTACTTCACCATGCGATTGGGTACCTCCATCATTACGGCAGCCAGCCTGTCTTTTCTCGGCATGGGGGCTCAGCCGCCCACACCCGAATGGGGTGCCATGCTCAATGAGGCCCGCGCCGACATGGTGAACGCGCCGCACGTGGCGCTATTTCCCAGTTTGGCGATCTTTATGACGGTGCTGGCTTTTAACCTGTTGGGCGATGGCCTGCGCGATGCGCTGGATCCGAAAATTGATCGCCAGTAAGAAAGTAGTTTCATGATGCTTCGTCATTTGCTGCCCCACATAGGCAACCTGCCGCAGGGGTTGCGCAACGCCATCACCGATGTGGCCGGTGTGACCGTGGGCCATCACACGTTGGCTGCGCAGGAAGTACAAACCGGTGTGACGGTGGTGCGCCCCCATGCTGGAGACCTATTTCGCGACCGGGTGCCGGCGGCGGCGGCGGTGCTCAACGGTTTTGGCAAGAGTGTGGGTCTGCTGCAGATTGAAGAGCTTGGCGTCCTGGAGACTCCGATAGCCTTGACCAACACCTTCTCGGTGCCTGCCGTGGCAACGGCGCAAATACGCCAATGCATGGCGGCCAACCCGGAAACCGGCCGCAGCCTGCCCACGGTCAATCCGCTGGTCTTTGAATGCAACGATGGCTTCCTCAATGACATACAGCGCATGGCCATCACCGAACAGCATTACCTGCAGGCCTGCGCGCAGGCCGGCGTGGAGGTTGAAGAAGGTTCGGTCGGCGCCGGGCGCGGTATGTCGAGCTTTGGACTAAAGGGTGGCATTGGCACAGCGTCGCGCCGGGTACGGGTAATGGGTAACACAGAATATACCGTTGGCGCACTGGTACTTGCCAACTACGGCCGACTGCCACAACTGGTTCTTGCAGGTCATGCGCTGGGACCGCAGCTGGCTACCCGGCTGGCCGCTTCGCAGAAGTCTTTGGCTGCAGAGCCCGAAAAAGGCTCCATCATCTTGCTGATAGCCACTGACGCGCCGCTCGATGCGCGGCAACTGCGTCGACTGGCGCTGCGCGCTGGTGCCGGCCTGGCCCGCACTGGGTCGGTGTTCGGCCACGGTAGCGGCGACATTGCGCTGGCTTTTTCCACCGCCTACACCGTGCCCCAGCAAATCAACAGGCCGATGCCGACGACGGCGATGCTGCATGATGGTTTGATTGATACCTTGTTTCAGGCCGTCTCCGACAGTACCGAACAAGCCATCATTCACGCCTTGTGGGGCGCTTGTGCCGTGACCGGCCGGGACGGTCACCACCGGATCGCGCTAGCCGATCTGCTGCACGACTGGCCTGCGTTTTCACCTTCGTTGACCACTTCAGAGAGTCCTTCATGAAAGTCCTGATTTCCACCGATATCGAAGGCGTTGCCGGCGTTTACCATCCTGAACAGGTGCGCGGCGGCAGCCCCGAGTATGAGCGCGCTCGCGTACTGATGACTCATGAGGCCAACGCGGCCATTGCAGGCGCATTCGGTGGGGGAGCCACCGAGGTGCTGGTTAACGATTCTCATGGGGGCTTTCGAAATATGCCGCCCGACTTGCTGGACCCGCGCGCCCAGGCCGTGCAGGGCAAGCCGCGCTACCTGGGCATGGTGGCAGGGGTCGACGAGGGCGTGGAGGCAGTCTGCATGATCGGCTACCACTCGCGGGCGCAGGGCCGTGGCATTCTGGCGCACACCATCAACAGCTTTGCTTTCGCACGCGTGTACTTCAACGATCTCGAGCTTGGCGAAGCTGGCATTTATGGAGCCTTGGCCGGCGAGTATGGTGTGCCGGTGGTGATGGCCAGCGGCGACGATGTCTTCATTGAAGAACAACGGCCCGTGTTCCCACATGCCACCTTTGTGCAAACCAAGCGGGCAACCGGCCACACCAGCGGCGTCAGCCTCTCGCCTGCGCAGGCCTGCAGCGCCATCCGTGAAAGCGTGGCGGCAGCGCTGATGCGGCACAGCACGGCCCGCCCTTTCGTGCTGGCAGGACCCATCGCCGTTCGTATCCAGACCCAGACGACAGCGCTGGCCGACCTGTTCTGCCAGTGGCCCACCCTGCTGCGGCTAGACGGAGACGAGGTCGGTTTTGATGCCCCCACGGTGGAAGCTGCCGTGCGCATGATCAACAGCCTGTCGGCCATGTCGACCATGCTGCGCTAGGCGTTGCATCTGCCTATTCCAAAACAATTGCATGTATGCCAGCCTCCCTTGATTGCTCGACGCTGGCAGCCCCTTCGGCGGCACGTGAGTTGCCCACCTGCATTGTCGGTATCCTGGGTGGCATGGGCCCTGCCGCAGGTGCCGATTTCGTCCGTCTTTTCGTACAGGCCTGTGCCGACCGGATGCAGCAGTGCGGCCAAGCCGTGAACGATCAGGCCTTTCCCGAACACTGGCTGATGCAGGTGCCCGTGCCCGACCGCACACAAGCCCTGAGCACAGCCGACGATGCGCCTCTGGAGGTCATGGCCAGGGCGCTTGGGCGACTGGAATCTGTCGGCGTATGTGCCGTGGCGATGGCCTGCAACACCGCCCACGCTTGGCATGACGCGTTGCAGGCCCGTATTCCCCTGATCGAGTTGCTGCATATGCCCCGCGAAGTGGTTGCCTACCTACGGGCGCTGAGAGTGCGCGAAGTGGGCCTATTGGCCACGCAAGGCACCTACCGGACCGGACTTTACGAGGCCGCTCTGGCACAGGCGGGCATCACTTGCCACCTGCCCCATGAGGCCGAGCGCGAGACCCTGATGCGGGGCATTTACGACGGGGTTAAAACCGGCGACATGGCCTACGCTCAGTCGTGTTTCGTCGATGTTGCACAGCGACTGATTGGGCGGCATGGAGATGTCCCCCTCATCATGGGCTGTACCGAAATCCCGTTGACATTGACATCGGCACCACAAGCGGCGAGGTGGACGCTGGTCAATCCAGCTCAAGTGCTGGCCCAAGCGTTGGCTAGACGAGCCTATGCCGTCTGAGATGCCGAGTCTGGCGAGTGATGGAAAGTGCGATCCCCTTGTTTTCAGCGAAATAACGGTTTTGTCCTTGATTTCAACCGGTCAGTGCAACAAGTTTGCCGAAATGCCGCCTCCAAACCCGACACTGACATAAGCAGTCCGACGGTCGGCAATGTGGGGATGATTTCATTAATCTGCGCACCCGGTAACGCTGCACACAAGCCTTTCGCTAAATGGCATCGGGAAGCGCGCCGGCCAGGAAGTCATAGACCGAGCGGATCAGTTTGCTGGTGCGTATCTCGCGGTGCACCGCGAGCCACATGGGTAAGGGTGGGATGCGCAGCACATCGGGCAGCACCTGCACTACATCGGTGTCAGTGCGCGCCATGTAGCTTGCCACAAACCCGATGCCCAGGCCCGCGCGCACAGCTTGCCATTGCACGATGAAGTCGTCCGTGCGAAACGCAAACAGATCTTTGCTGGCCGGAAAACCCATGGCCTTGAAGCCGTTTAATATGGCGGTGTCAGTGTCGCTGCCGATCAGCTCATGGCCCACCAGGTCCAGAGGCTGCCGTATCGGGCTGCGCCGTGCCAGATAGGCGCGGTTGGCAAAAGCACCCAGCTTCACGTCACCAATTTTCTTGGCGACCAGGGTACCTTGTTCTGGGCGGACCATGCGCACCGCAATATCCGCCTCGCGACGCAGCAGGTTGCTTACAGTGTTGCTGGCGACCAGTTCCACCTGAATGTCGGGTAGGGCCTGCCGCATTCGCGACAGGATGGGCGGAAGAATCTGGACTGCCACGGGCGTGCTGGCAGTAATGCGCACAGTGCCGGTGTTTTTGGCCTGGGCGCCGGTGAGGGTGCGTGCCAACCGGTCTGCACCATCTGCCATGCCTCGTGCGGCATCGGCCAGCTTGAGGGCGGTGGCAGTGGGCACCAGGCCGCGCCCGGTGCGTTCAAACAGCACCACGCCCAGTTGGCTTTCCAACTCGGCAATATGCCGGCCCAGCGTGGGTTGGCTGGTGTGCAACACCTTGGCCGCGCCCAGCAGGCTGCCATGGTCCAGGACCGCCAGGAAGGAGCGCACCAGGCTCCAGTCAAAGGAAGGGCGGGCGCTGGTGGTCATGCGGAGGTATACGTATTTGCATTTCAGGTATGAATATTTATGCAATTGTGGAGCATGCGTCTTGTCTTGACAATTGACGCTATTGCAACACCCGTTGCCATTCACAAGGAGTTACACGATGCAATCCACCGTTTTGATTCTGGGTGCACGCGGACGTTTCGGTCTGGCTGCCGCCCGTGCTTTTGCCGACGCTGGTTGGCATGTGCAGGGCCTGATACGCCCCGGCGCACAAGTGCCCGCCGAGGCCAAAAATGACAGTCGCATCAAGTGGGTGAGCGCTGACCTGCAAGACACCGCCGCTGTGGCCCGTGCGGCCCAAGGTGCCTGCGTGGTGGTGCATGCCCTGAACCCGGTGTACACCCACAAGGCATGGAAGGCGCAGGCGCTGCCCATGACTGAAGCGGCCATCGACATCACCCGCGCGCTCCACGCCACCTTGATGTTCATGGGCAACATCTATAACTTCGGTGCGGACATGCCTGCCGTCGTGTCGGAAGACGCGCCGCAACGGGCCAAGACCGTCAAGGGCCAGATCCGCATCGCCATGGAAGAGCAGATCCGTCGAAGTGGTGTGCGCGCCACCGTGATCCGTGCCGGAGACTTTTTCGGAAGTGGCAAAGGCACCTGGTTTGACCAGGCTATTGTCAAAGACATTCAAAAGGGCAAGTTCACCTACCCTGGCCACAAAGACGTGGCCACGGCTTGGGCTTACTTGCCGGACCTGGCCCGCACCTTTGCAGAAGTGGCCGCGCGCCGCGACACCCTCAAGACATTCGAAGTCTTCCACTTTGCAGGCCACAACATCACCGGTCAGCAGTGGCTGGATGCGATCCAACCCATCGCGCAAGCCCAGGGATGGGTGAAGCCCAACGCCGGCCTGCAGTACAGCCAGTTGCCTTGGCCCATCATCCGCATCGGTGCGCTGTTTGTCCCAATCTGGGCGTCGCTGTTGGAGATGCGCTACCTGTGGGACAAAGCGCATGCACTGGACAACCGCAAGCTGGTGGCGCTTTTGGGTACAGAGCCGCACACTCCCTTGGCGCAAGCCGTGACCATGACACTGAAAGACCTGGGTTTCACCAAAGACGCAAACGCACTGCAAGCCGCTCTGGCGCCCGCGCGTTGATCGCGCAGCCATCGAAGTGTCTTTCCATGTCTGTGTCGTCGATGGTGTTTCCGAGGGCGTTGTGGGTGACGCGAATGCCGACCTGGCAACACCACCGAGCGGCATCTTTTACCCAGTCAATGGGTATGACGACGCTGCCGTGACCCAGTTGCAGGCAAACAATTGGGATTGAGCTTCCAGAAAGCGGGCACTTGCCACAGACTCCTGACGCTGCGCTGCTGTCAACTGCGTCTCCCCCGCCAGCGTCAGCAATGCGGTATAGCCGCCGCCGATTGACTGACAGCTTTATCGAGCCTCGACAGTGAACATCTTCTCTGCTGCCCGGAAGCTGTCACCCGTGGGTATCCGCTTCTGGCCCTCAAGAGCCAACGGCCACCTCGAATTCCATGCTCTAGACCTGCCGTTGGGACTGCAATCCCATTGGGTTGCTCCACACCAGCCTGCCGTCGCCGGCTTCTGGGTGCCCATAGTGGACTTGACTGCTTCAGGTCTCAGCGTCCCGAAACAGTCGTTGGGTTTGCCCCAGTTTTCCGAACTGTTTGTTTAGCCCATTCTTTAACTCGACAGGCTGACCGGTTCAAATGGGCATCACGGTCACTTTGCCAGAGAGCGCGCCCCAGGATTTGGCCGACGCAGACTGTCGGCATCCAGAATAAGGCGCCCCTGAAGACGCCCCTTCATTCGCTTGACGTGATTGGTCGCATCGGCCATGTGCTGAGCCATCAGTTCTCGCACGAGTTCCACATTGCGTTCACGCGCAGCCAGGGTGATCTCGCGGTGAATATTTGCATTGGCTTCGCCAAATCGCCGGTGCTCAATCTTCGGTGTTCGGTTACCGTAAACAATCAGTTGGCGAATCATTTCGTTGATCAGTTCACAGGTGAAACGAAGGAATGGATTTGGATTGGCGGCTGCCAGGATGTCATGAAAGTTCACATCTTCCCGGCGCTGGCTAAGAATGTCCTCATGACTGGAGTTCGGATCGCAACAGGTGATGCTGTGCTCCAGTCCCTCAAAGTCGGCCTCAGTCAGATGGGGTACCGCGCCGGCCGCCAATTCGGGCTCCAAAAGACGACGTGCTGCGTAGATGTCCTCTATGGTTACGTCCTTGAAAAACAGATAGTTTTGTAGCAGCTGCAGCGTCCGGTCCAGCGTCACTTCGATCACGGTCCCGCCACCGGTCGGGCCGGTGGAAACTTTTACCAACCCCTGCACCTCAAGTGACTTCAGCGCCTCTCGGATGGTTCCCTTGCTGGCATCAAATTGTGTCTGCAACTCGCTCTCGCGTGGCAGTCTATCCCCGGGATTGAGATTTTTGTCCGTGATCATTCGCTTGATTTCTTCCGCCACCAAGTCAGATCGCTTAAGCTGTTTGATCCTGCGTTGTGGCTCCTTATTCGCCGCCAATACCGTTGTGCTTTTCGTTGCCATATGTGTCAAATCAGTTCTCAATGGGAAAGTACCCGAGTGCATCACTATCACCCGATCCACAAATCTGGTGCAGTATGCACCGCCACCGGGCGACAGCATGGTGCATCGGGTTTGTACTAGGTCTATTTATTCTATTTATCAGTATAAACAGAGTCTGGTGCATGCAGTAAAAAACGAGACCCTGTCGCCAGGGCGGAAGCCTCGATTTTCAGACCGTTGATATTGGCACGCTTCCTGCAATCAGCGACGCCTGTAGAAACCAGGTGCTTATTCAATTTCGTTAAATCATTCAAGAAATGGAGCTTGCTCATGAAACGTCGTCAACTTCTTCAACTCTCGGCGCTTGGTGCGCTGCCGGCTTCCCTTGGACTGTCCCAGTCTGCGTTCGCTCAGGCAACCGGTGCCATACAGTTCGCCTGTCCGGTTCCCATGTCTGGCGCCTTTGCTGCCAATGGAAAGTACGCTGACCTCGGCATGAAATTGGCAATTGAGCAATACGGCAGCGCACTCAAGCGTCCACTGGCTTACACCGCGCTCGACACCGAAGGGAAGCCTGCCACTGCAGTGCGTAAGGTTCAGGAGTCGGCGCAGCAGCTTGGTACCCGTTTCTTTGCCGGCGGCATTTTGTCGTCAGAAGCACTGGCAATGGGCAAGGAGGCGGAAAAGGCGGGAGGACTGTTCATCACCACGGCCGGTGCCGATGAAATTACCGGCAAGGATTGCAACATCGCAACCTTCCGTTGGTCTGTCCCCACCTTTGGTGCAATTGAGCGAACCGTTCGTCCTCTGATCGACCTCATGCCCAAGGCCAAGCGCTGGTACACCATAACCCCGCAATATGTTTTTGGTGACGGTTTGCTTTCTGCGGCCAAGAACATCTTCAAGGAAAAGGGCATCGAGCATGTAGGTAATAGCTACCACTCACTGGCTGAGAAGGAGTTCAGTGGCTACATCACCAATGCGATTGCGGCGAAACCAGACGTGTTGCTGCTGCTGAACTTCGGTGGCCAGTGCGCCGACACACTACGCCAGGCGGTGAGCTTCGGCATGAACAAGAACATGACCATCCTGGTCGCATGGGCTTCTGGATTGGAGCAGTTTGAATCCCTGGGTGCAGACCTCTGCGAAGGTCTTTACTTTGGTGCCCAGTATTGGCACACGGTGGATTCCCCACTCAATCGCGATCTGGTAAAGCGTACCAACGCCAAATTCAAAGAAAACCCGAACTACAGTCTTGCTGGCTCTTACATCTGCACCAAGTTGCTGATCGACGGCATCATCAAGGCCGGCTCCGTCGATCAAAAAGCGGTTGTCGCGGCGCTCGAGGGCATGAAGTATCAAGGTTTGACCGGCGATGAAGAGGTGCGCAAGGCCGACCATCAGGTACTGAAAAACTATTACCTGCTCAAAGGCAAGGCCAAAGTCAATATGCAGAACAAGGATGATTTCATGGAAGTTCTGAGCTCGGGCAAATCCTTTCTGCCGATCGACCAGACCGGCTGCAAGCTGGCCTGATCCCATTTCTATTGCTCCGCAATGGCACCTGCCCTCTGCGGAACCTTCTGTCTTGTTGCCTGCCGGCTATGCCTGAAGACATGGCTGGCAGGCCTCATTTACATCTCGAAGTCGCATGAACATCTATCTGCTTCAGGTCATCAATGGGATCGGCATCGGCATGCTGTACTTCTTGCTTGCCGTGGGTTTGTCCATCGTGTTTGGCTTGTTGCGCTTTGTGAACTTCGCCCACGGTGCTTTCTACTTGCTGGGTGCGTATTTCTGTTACCAGATGACCCGTTGGGGCATGAGTTTCTGGCTGGCGCTGGTTGTGGTGCCGCTGGCTGTCGGCGCCGTAGGATGGTTGACAGAGAAACTGATATTGCGCCATGTGTATGCAACCGCCCACGAATTTCATATCCTGGTGACCGTTGGCTTGGCGCTGGCAGTTCAGGAGTTGGTCATCCTGCAATGGGGGCCGTTGGGCGACAGCGTCGCGGTACCAGCCATGCTGCAAGGCGTGGTGATTTGGGGCAGCTTTGTGTACCCCATATACCGTTTATTTGTCATTGGCTTTACTGCCGTTTTGGCAGTTCTGCTGTGGTACGTGCTGGAAGGAACACGTCTTGGAAGTGCAGTGCGCGCAGGCAGCGAGTCAACCGAGATGGTGTCTCTGCTGGGCATTAACGTCTTTCGCATCTTCAGTCTGGTGTTTGGTCTGGGAGCCGCTACGGCGGCCCTGGCGGGCGTCTTGGCTGCCCCCATTCGTGGCGCCGAGCCGTTCATGGGAATTGAGGCCTTGGGCGTAGCCTTTGTGGTAGTGGTTGTCGGAGGGATGGGCAGTTTCAGCGGCGCATTGTTGGGTGGTCTGCTGATTGGCATCGTGCAAAGTGTAATGAGCACGCTATGGCCAGAAGGTGCGCGTTTGATGATCTACATCGCCATGGCCGCAGTGCTGTTGCTGCGCCCCCACGGCTTGCTCGGTCGAAAGGAATAGACGCCATGAAAAGACAAACCCACCTTATCCTGGCCTTGGTCGTTGTCCTGACGATGCCGCTGTTGATGCACTCAGGTTCGTTGGCCAGCGAAGTGTTGATCTATGGTCTCGCGGCCATGGGCTGCAACCTCCTCCTTGGTTTTACAGGATTGCTTTCCTTTGGCCAAGGAATCTTTTTTGGGTTGGGTAGCTACACCTTGGCGCTGACCCTGACACGCTGGCCATTGCCAATGCCGCTGGCATTGATCCTTGCCACTGTGATGGGTGCGCTGGGCGCCGCCATCGTGGGTTGGGTTGCTATTCGTCAAAAAGGCACGTATTTTGTCATGCTGACGCTGGCGTTTGCGCAGATGTTTTACTTTATCGCTTACACCGCAACCGGCCTTACAGGCGGTGATAACGGCTTGATGGACATCCCCCGCCCCAGCATTACAGCCCTGGGCCGGACGTTGTGGCCACTGACCTCGCCTTGGCAGTTCTACGGCTTCGTGGCAGCGATCTTCATGGCTGCCTTCTGGTTACTGCTGAAGGTGTCAAGATCCACTTTTGGCCGAACGCTCCTCGCCGTGCGCGATAACGAGGAGCGGGCTGCCGCAATTGGCTACAACCTCAAACTGCTCAAGTTGCAGGCCTTTGTGATTTCCGGCGCTGTCACCGGCTTGGCCGGCGCACTACACGCCATGATGACCGGCATTGCGCCGCTATCAAACGCCGAGTACCACACCAGCGAAATGATTCTTGTCATGACGGTGATTGGCGGCACCGGCAACCTGTTTGCGTCGGTGCTTGGTTCGGCCTTCTATCTGTTACTGGCCGATTGGCTCTCGACGCTGTGGCCACGCTGGTTGCTGCTGCTGGGTCTGGTGCTGATAGCAGTCAGCCTGTGGATGCAGCGTGGGCTGTGGGGTCTGGGCGAGACACTCTGGAGTCTGGTTCGAGGCAAACGGACGCGGGCGACGGACAAGACCATTGAAAAATTGGTCGTTGCGGCAAGCCCGTCCGGTGGAAATGGAGAGCAAGCATGAGCACGCCCATCCTGCTCGAAGCCATTGGTATCAAGAAATACTACGGCAAATTCGCCGCACTCGGCGGTGTCGATCTCAAAGTGAGAGCCAATACAGTGCATTCAGTGATTGGCCCTAACGGTGCAGGCAAGACCACGTTGTTTCACATGCTGACCGGCACCAAGACTGTGAGTGCCGGCCGCATAGTATTTGACGGACAAGATGTAACGCATGTACCCGATCACCGGCGGGTGCAGCGTGGCATTGCCAGATCATTCCAAGTCACCAGCCTGTTTCTCAGTCTGTCGGTACGGGAAAACTTGCGTCTGGCTGCGCAGGGCATTGCACCGACCAGGGCGATGAACTGCTGGCACGAACCCGAAGGCCCGCGTTCCTGCGCCGAAACGGTTGCCAGCGTGCTCGCCAGGTTGGGGCTGGAGAGCTTCGCCAGCGTCCCGGCCGGTAACCTTTCGCATGGGCAGCAGCGCCGACTGGAAGTGGGCATGGCGCTTGCGGCGCGGCCCAAAGCGATTTTTCTGGACGAACCCACATCGGGCATGGGTATTGACGATCTCGAAGATATGAAGAGCTTTATCCGGAGTCTGCGTGATGAACACACTGTCGTCCTTATCGAGCACAACATGAACATCGTTATGGACATCTCCGACACAGTGACGGTGATGCAGCAGGGTCGCGTGCTGGCCGAGGGCCTGCCCCATGAGATTCGAAGCGACAACCGCGTGCGCGCCGCTTATTTGGGCAACATGATCACCGGGGGCAAGGCATGATTCTGGACATCGAGAACTGCCACGCGCATTATGGCAAGAGCCATGTACTTCAGGGCGTGTCCCTGCAAGTCAATGATGGCGAGTTGGTGACATTGCTCGGACGCAATGGTGCTGGCAAAACCACTACGCTCAAATGCATCGTCGGTGTGGTGCCAGCAACACAGGGATTGATCCGCTTTTGCGGGCAATCCACTGCTGGCTTGCCGCCGCATGTGATTGCCAAGCGCGGCGTCTGCCTGGTACCCGAGCACCGTGGCATTTTCAAATTGCTCACCGTGGAAGAAAACCTGTTGCTCGGCCAGCGGAAAAAATCCCCATGGCAGTTGAACGACATCTACCGCATCTTCCCGCGCCTCATGGAACGGTGCAAAAACGGCGGCGGCCAGCTCTCTGGCGGTGAACAACAAATGCTGGCCATTGCCCGCGCGCTGATGAACGACCCCAAGCTGCTGATGCTCGACGAGCCGGTGGAAGGGCTTGCGCCCGTAATCGTGGAGGAAATCGTGGCGCAACTCAAGACCATCAAGGCCGCGGGTGTGGCCATTTTGCTGGTGGAGCAAAACCTTGAAGTTTGCACGCAACTCGCCGACCGGCACTGCATTATTGAGCAAGGCACCATTGTTTACAACGCAGACAACGCCGCCTTTCTGGCGGATGTGGCCGTTAAAGATCGTTACCTCGGGGTCGGCCTGGTTTAGTTTTTTGGATGGAGCACATGAGCATGAACACAGAGCGACGTACCACGCTGCTACGCACAAAGGTTGTGAAATGAAGATCTTGATCGCGCGATTCAATCACGAGACCAACACGTTCTCGCCCGTACCAACACCGCTGGAGGCCTTTTCTCCCACCTATGGCGAGGCGGCCTACCGTGACAACCTGGGCAGGCGCACCGCCATGGCGGCCTTTATTGATCTGGCGCAGCGTGCGGGGGCCACGCTGGTGACGCCGGTATCCGCCACTGCCAACCCCAGCGGTCCGGTCCATGCACAGGCCTATGACGAACTCACTGCGCGCATCGTTAACGCAGCGCCGGGATGCGACGCTATTTTGCTGGACTTGCACGGCGCCATGGTGGCTGAAAACAGCGTCGATGGTGAAGGCGACCTGCTGGAACGCGTACGAGCTTGCGCACCGGGTGTGCCCATTGGCGTGGCGCTTGACCTGCACGGCAACATCACGCAGAAGATCATCGACAACGCGGATGTGGTGGTCGGATTCAAGACCTACCCGCACGTGGATATGTACGAGACCGGCGAGCACGCCGGTCGTCTGCTGTTGACCATGCTGCAGGGCCATGAACGCTACACCGTACGCTGGCATCAACTGGCACTCATGAGCCACACGCTTCGCAGCACCACTTTGCACGGCGCCATGCTACGTGCAGTGGAAGAAGCCCGCGCGGCTGAGCAGCAAGGCATGCCGGCGGTATCGATATTTGCCGGTTTTTCACTGGCTGACATCGAAGCACCCTGCGTCAGCGTTGTCGTGACTGGCACAAACACGCCAGAAGGTGTGGCCTCCGCTCAAGCCGTTGCAGATCGGATTGCTGCAAAAATATGGGATGACCGCGCTCAGTTTGTCTACGACAGTGAGCCGCTAACAAGTTCGTTGGCACGGGCGCAGGCGCTGGCCGTCGGATCCCACCGACCCGTCTTGTTGCTGGACCACAGTGACAACTGCATGTCCGGCGGCACCTGCGACACCATGGACGTGCTGCAGGCAGCATTGTCTCAAGGACTGCAGGACATCGCAGTAGGTCCCTTGTGCGATGCCCAGGCGGTCAGCGCCTTGATTGAAGCGGGCATAGGGGGAAAGGTCAACATTGCACTGGGCAACAAGGTGCCGCTCAGCCGCTTGGGGCTTGTCAAACAGCCCATGTTAGTACAGGGCACAGTGCGTGCAGTCAGTGACGGCGAATACACCGTAAGCGGCCCCATATATACCGGTCAAAGATGTTGCATGGGGCGCACGGTATTGTTGGACATTGGCGCTGCCAAAATTGTGGTGACCGAGCGTCCTCACGAACCATGGGATCTCGGAGTGTTCGCATGCGTTGGCTTGGAGCCGCGCGCGCACCGCTTCCTGCTGCTGAAATCACGCATGTACTGTCGGCCGGTTTTCGAACCACTTGCCCAGGCGCTGGTGGAGTGTGACAGTCCCGGTGTCACCAGCTCTGACTATTCGTTGTTTCCGTTCAGCCATGTCAAGCACCCGGTGTATCCGCTTGATCAATTTTGAGCTGCAAGTTTGCGCTGCCGCAAGAAAGACAACCCATGAATACTGCCACCAACACCGACATTGGCACCCTGCGCATCAACGGCACACGATTGTGGGATTCGCTGATGGAACTGGCCAAAATTGGCGCTACGCCCAAGGGAGGCGTATGCCGTCTGACGCTAACCGAACTCGACCGCCAGGGCCGAGACTTGGTGACGCGCTGGGCGCGTGAGGCCGGCATGACGGTGACCATAGACAAGATCGGCAACGGCTTCATGCGCCGCCCCGGGCGCAACAACAGCCTGCCGCCCATCGTCACCGGCAGCCATATTGACACACAGCCGACTGGCGGCAAGTTCGACGGCAACTACGGCGTACTGTCCGGACTCGAAGTGGTACGCACGCTCAATGACCACCAGATCGAAACAGAGGCGCCGATTGAAGTGGCGTTCTGGACGAACGAGGAAGGCTCGCGCTTTGTGCCGGTGATGATGGGTTCGGGCGTTTTCGCCAAGGTTTTTACGCTTGAGCACGCCTATGCCGCCACCGACACCGAAGGCAAGACCGTGAAGGATGAACTGACCCGCATCGGCTACGTCGGCGCCCAGGAGCCAGGAGACCACCCGATTGGCACCTACTTCGAGGCCCACATCGAACAGGGGCCAGTGCTGGAAGACAACAACAAGACGATTGGCGTGGTGGAGGGCGTGCTCGGCATCCGCTGGTTCGACTGCACCGTGACCGGCATGGAAGCGCACGCCGGCCCGACGCCGATGGCGCTGCGTAAGGACGCGATGCAGGTCGCCACGCGCCTGATGCAGGAAGTGGTCAACGCCGCGCTGCGACACAAGCCACATGGCCGCGGCACGGTCGGCATGGTGCAGGTGCACCCGAACAGCCGTAACGTGATCCCGGGCAAGGTCAAGTTTTCCATTGACTTGCGCAATGGCACCGATGCACTGGTGGACCAGATGGTCTACGAGGTCAAGGCCTACGCCGCAAAACTGAGCCAGGACAGCGGCCTCGCCATCCAGATCGATCTTGTGTCGAGCTACCCGGCGCAGGCCTTTCACCCCGATTGCATCGACGCTGTGGCGCGAGCCGCACAGAAACTGGGTTACTCCAATATGCCAGCGGTCTCGGGCGCCGGGCACGACGCCGTCTACATGGCGCGGCTGGCACCCAGCGGCATGATCTTCATCCCCTGCAAGGACGGCATCAGCCACAACGAGATCGAGGACGCGGCACCGGAGCACATCACCGCCGGCTGCAATGTGCTGCTGCATGCCATGCTGGAACATGCCGGGATCTGAGTGCGGATTGAGGCAGAACCTTATTGAGCGAGACATTCAGGACATCTCCCAAGTCGACCAACTCAGCCAGACTCCTCAGTTGCTGAGCATTGCAGCCGAGCTCAGCGGACAACTTGTTAACCTGAGCCACGTCGGCGGGCAGATCGGTCTGAACAGCAAAACGGTGGATAAATATCTTGGCATTCTGGAAACTTTTTTTCTCGTACGCCGACTGCCTGCCTGGAGTCGTAATCAACTCGGTCGTTTGATCAAGGCGCGCAAAATCCACTTCCTCGATGCTGGTCTGCAATCCAAGCTTACGCGCCTAACGCCTGAGTGGGCGTCGACGCAACGTACTCGTTTTGGCGCCACCTTGGAGACCTGGGTTTACGGAGAATTGCTCAAGTCGTTAAGTATCATGCCCGAGACATGGCTTCTCTCACACTACCGGGACAAAGACCAGGTCGAAGTTGACTTTGTGCTGGAATCACCGCTGCGCGAAATCGTTGGCAAGCAATTTATGACGGGCATCGTACTTTACGATGGCGCCCATGCGCTGTCCTTCGGCGACGGACTCTAGGCGGTTCCGCTCGATCGACCATAGCGGATTCAATAGAATTTTCAAGAAAACTAACAATGAATGAATCACGACTGTCCGGGCGCGACCTGGCTTGCGCCCTCGGCGTGATCGTGATCTGGGGCCTGAATTTTGTAGCCATGAAGTTCGCGCTACACGACTTCACACCGTTCCAGCTTGGCGCGGCGCGCTACGTGCTGGCCGTGCTGCCACTGATATTTTTCATCCGGGCGCCCCAGTTGCACTGGAAATGGGTGGTGCTGTATGGCTTGTTGCAGGGTGTGGGGCAGTTCGGTTTTCTGTTTTCGGCGCTCAAGGTCGGCATGACCGCAGCACTGGCCTCGGTACTGATGCAGACCCAGGTGTTCTTCACTGCGCTTTTCAGTTTTGTGCTGCTGCGTGAGCGCATGAGTCGTCCACTGTTCGCAGGGCTACTTCTGGCAGCCTCCGGCCTGCTTTGCTTCACAATGAATTTCGTAACGGGCGACACAAGCGCAGGACGTGCCACCACCTTCTGGGGTTTTATCCTGAGCCTGTGCTCAGCGACCATGTGGGCGGCCTCCAATATTGTGGCACGCAAAGCGCAACAGGCCAGCCCGCACTATGAACCGCTGCGGTTTCTGGTATGGAGCAGTTTGGTGCCGATCATTCCGTTCTTACTTCTTAGTCTTTTGTTTGACTCGACTGCAGCGATGCCTGAAATGTCCTGGCGCAGCACTACCAAATGGGTCAGTGTGCCATGGACGTCGTGGCTGGCAGTGGCCTGCCTGGGCTGGATCGCGACCATCTGGGCCTATGCCATGTGGACTGGCCTACTCAAGCGGCATCCCGCCAACCGGGTTGCGCCGTTCAGTCTGGGTGTGCCGGTGGTGGGCCTTACAGCTGGCATGCTGGCACTGAATGAAAGCATCACTGCTTGGCAATGGGCCGGCATCGCATTCGTGGTGGCCGCTTTGGTGTGCGTGATGTTTGGTCAACAGGTTTTAAACAAAATCCGGGATTGATGAACCTGTTTAGTGAGGCGGCGCGGCTCTGTCGCGCTGACAGTCAAGCCGTCCGCTCGACTACGCTGACAGCGGACTTACACCACCACGCGGGACACGACTTAGCGCACTCCCGACGCGATAAGAAAAGCTGTCTGAGTCAGTTTGGATTTCAGCGGTACATCGGCATCAAGTTTTGGATTGAATTTGCAACCGTTTGACCGAAGTGCACACTGGAAATGAAGCCAGGGGCTCTGGCGGTGATGAATGCGGACCGTCTTGCCTGAAGGGCTATGAAGTCCGCTACCTGATTGTTCGGCACGTCAAACATAAATACTGCATGATCCCCACTGTCGTCGGAGTAGCCTACGGAAGATAGCTCTTTCATGGACTCCGGGCGCTTCGGAATATCTGGAGACGTGAAGGCTTGAACCGCCGAGCCACCACATTCCCCACGCGGGAAGGCCTGACCACAATGAATAGTAGGTGAGCGGGTGCTGCAAGCGGAATTCAGAAGCACGTCAATTGGAAATCGCATCCCTTTGGTCGCAAGTATCGCGATTCAAGCTTTTTCAGTCAAAGTGCTCAGAATAGTAGAGCAGGCTGCTTGACCGTCAACGCGACAAAACTATTAGAGGCGACAAGGATCCGAGTTTGCTCTCCTGCTGCCGTGCGGTGGCGCACAGTTAATTGATTACGATCGGATCGAGGTCATCCATTGCACCAGTCAAGGATGATGTGGCGGAATAGTTGTTCCGCTTCACTTATCCGCGCGATATAGCAAAATTCATCAGTCTGGTGCGCCATATGAGGTTCTCCCGGTCCCAGAATCACGGTCGGTGGCTGCCCCAGCGGTTCGCGCAAGGCTGCCGCATCGGTGAAATAAGAAACAGTCTTGGGCTGCAAGGGCGTGTCGAAAAAGGTCTGGCAGCGCGCGAATACGCTCTGCATCCAAGGGTCTTCGGGTGCGGTGAAGACGCTGCCTACGTCGAGCAGGGTTTGTAAGCCGATGCTCGGACCCATGCGACTGCACAGACAACCCCATATCTGCCTGTGGTCCTGTCCAGCGACTGTGCGAATATCGATCGTCATATCGGCTGCATCAGGTACCGAGTTGATATTCAAACCACCACGCACCGTTCCGATGTTTAGCGTGCCCTGTCCCATCAACGCATGGGGTAGGGTCGCGAAATCGAAGTTTTCCAGCGCCAGTGCGGCGCGCGCGATCTTGTAAATGGCGTTGTCGCCGCTCTCCGGCATCGAGCCGTGGGCGGTGACGCCGGTCGCACTGGCTT
>Ga0209343_10001697_pt1 | contig 29398 bp, 24 predicted proteins | sample RifCSPlowO2_02_FD_184026 | JGI IMG/M metagenome (GOLD analysis project Ga0209343, IMG submission 184026) | Groundwater microbial communities from Rifle, Colorado - Rifle CSP2_plank lowO2_0.2 (SPAdes) (version 2) | ecosystem: Environmental > Aquatic > Deep subsurface > Groundwater | place... | reverse complement strand
CTCAGCGACTTTGGTTGCACTCATCATTATTTTCCTTGTGGTGGAGCTTCAGATTCAACCGGTGGGGGAGCTTCAGGTTTGCTTGCCGCTATTGCCTCATCCTTTTGCATGCCGTAGCTATCGCCCAAATTGAATCGAAAGTATTGCTAATTCCTGATTCTAGTTTTGTCACTAATCAAGCTTATGGGCAAAATCTCCTCTACGATTTTCTTGCCAGCACTTCTCTTCATGGCATGGTAGTCGGGGTTTTTCCTCACCAAAGCTTACAACCTTGATTTGTGATGCAGGAATGCCTAACAAACCCAGGTTCTTTCGAACTGCGTTGGCACGCCTGTCGCCTAAACCAAGGTTATATTCAGTGCTTCCACGCTCATCGCAATTACCTTCCACTGTGACAACGTCATTTTCATGCGCCTTGATAAATTCAGCTTGCTTCTGAATAACATCCCGATACTCTGGTTTGATGTCATATTTGTCAAAGTCAAAGAAAACGCTCTGTTTCTGTAACTCCTGCAACTCAGCCGCTAATTTATTCGCTTCTATTTCAGATGAAGAAAGAGAAACATTTGTTTCGGCAACGCTGCTGATGGTTGCCTCAGATTTGGTTGCGACTGGCGAACCATTTATTTTTTCCTTGGAAGGGGATGCTTGCGAAGAGTCTGTTTTGGGCGTAGAAGCACAGGCAGCAAGCAATATGGAAGCCAAAACAGCAGCTATTTTTTTCATTCGTTATCTCCTTTTTGAAAAATTGAACGTGACTAAAACCATACCTGCATAACATTCAGATGTTATATTTATGTAAATGTAATTTATATCTATATTATCGTCAAGTGATACAATTTCACAAAAGGCAAAATTAACCCTCACAAAAGGGACTGATATGACAAGAGACAGCAAAAATCAGCTTTCACTTCAAGTTCTAAAGAAATTTCGCATTATTTACGGTTCCGTTCGCCAGCAATTTCGCGAGATTGAACAAACTTGCGGCGTCACTGGATCGCAGATGTGGATATTGCAGGAGGTGGCAAATATGCCTGGTATAGGGGTATCCGAGCTGGCTGATCGCTTATCGATACACCAGTCCACCGGTAGCCAGCTTGTTGAGAAACTTGTGGCCCGCGGGCTGATAACTAAAGAGCGCAGCAAGGAAGATCAGCGGCGAGTTGGATTGAAAGTGACTGATGAAGCCTCAAAGTTGTTGATTAATGCACCCGGCCCAGCGGAAGGCATTCTGCCGGAAGCTTTGCAAACAATGCCTGAAGAAGCATTGCTTGCTTTAGACAACTCGTTGATTGAGGTAATTGGGCAATTACGTATTAGCGACGCCAAGCTTGCCGATAAACCTCTATCAGATTTGTAGTGATATTTAGCAGAATGACCTCATTTAACCTCCAAGAAATTCATGTCTCATTCACTTGTGAGGAATCTACGTAAAAAATGAGACTTTCGCTACGCTTCGTCTTACCACTGATGCTGGTTCTGGCAGGAATTGCCTACGCCGTCGCCCCGCTGGTCGACCAATTGACGCTTCGCTGGTTCATACGTGATCTGGACATGCGCTCAACGCTGATCACCAACACTATCCAGGAACCTCTACTGGAACAGCTTGCGGCCGGAAAAAAAACCAAGATCGTTGATTTCTTCAATCGCATCACCAAGGACGAGCGACTTTATGCCATCGGCTACTGTGCTTCGCCAACAGAAAAGGCATTGGTTGGACGCAATCTTCCCCCGGATATTCACTGTGCGAATCTGGGACGTTGGGTGGATTCGCAGGATCACCTTTTGCCGAGCGCCAAAGGTCCCTTGCATGTGTCCGTGATGCCGATGCCCAGTGAGAACGCGCCTGACGGACGCTTGGTGCTGGTGCATGACATGAGTTTTGTCGCCCGACGCAGCGAGGAAACAAAACTCTATGTGTTCTACTTGTTTATGGGACTGGCGATTGTGGTCTCGCTTATCACGGTTGTTGTTGCTCAACTGTCATGGCGCGGCTGGATGTCGGGTATGCGTGCCCTTCTCCGTGGCGAGGGATTGCTGCGGCAACCTGCAGCAGGCACACAATCCCCCATGCCCGAGCTCAAACCGATTGCCCGCGATCTGCAGCGTTTGATCCATGAACTTGAAGCGGAGACGCGAGCGCGCGATGAAGACCAGATCACCTGGACTCCCGAAGCACTGCGAGCCATACTTCACAGCGAATTGCGCGGCGAGGACGTAATCGTTGTTTCCAACCGAGAACCCTATATCCACCAGCATCGCGGCGATCACATCGAGGTACAACGGCCAGCCAGCGGGCTGGTCACGGCACTGGAACCGATCATGCGCGCCTGTTCGGGTACCTGGATCGCCCACGGCAGCGGCTCGGCCGACAGGGATGTGGTCGACAGGCATGACCGCATCGCTGTCCCGCCGGATAACCCCGCCTACCAGATCCGCCGCGTCTGGCTGACCGCCGAGGAAGAGGCTGGCTATTATTACGGCTTCTCCAACGAGGGACTCTGGCCGCTCTGCCACATCGCCCATGTGCGGCCCACCTTCCGCTCGGGCGACTGGACCCAATACGTCGCGGTCAATCGCAAATTCGCCAGGGCGGTCGCAAGTGAAGCCAAGACGCGTGATCCTATCGTCCTGGTGCAGGACTACCACTTCGCGCTGTTGCCAAATATGATACGCGAGGAACTTCCGGATGCCACGATCATCATCTTCTGGCACATACCGTGGCCCAACCCCGAGTCCTTCGCCATCTGCCCGTGGCGGGATGAAGTGCTTGCGGGGCTGTTGGGCAGCAGCATTATCGGTTTCCACACCCAGTTCCACTGCAACAATTTCGTCGATACGGTAGACCGTTTTCTTGAGGCGCGGGTTGACCGGGAATCCTTCAACGTCTCCTTCGGCGGCAAACTCACCGCCGTGCGCCGCTACCCGATTTCCATTGCCTGGCCGCCCGATGAAGCGTTGATGAGAAAGGCCGCGCCGGATTGCCGCAGCGACATCCGGGAGATGCACCATCTTCCGCTCGAACATAAACTCGGCATCGGTGTCGACCGCCTCGACTACACCAAGGGCATCATGGAGCGATTTCGCGCCATCGAGCGCCTGCTCGAACTGAACCCGGAGTGGATCGGGCGCTTCACCTTTGTCCAGGTCGCCGCACCGACGCGTACGGGTATCGACGAATACCAGCATCACGAGGCGCAGGTTCGTGCCCTGGCCGCGCGCATCAATGAGCGTTTCGAACGCCACGGGTCACCGCCGATCATACTCAAGGTCGAGCACCACGCTCCGCATGAGGTGTATGAATATTTCCGCGCGGCCGATCTGTGTTTCGTCAGCAGCCTGCACGACGGCATGAACCTGGTCGCCAAGGAATTTGTCGCTGCGCGCGACGACGAGCGCGGCGCGCTGATTCTTTCCCAGTTCACCGGCGCTGCCCGCGAGCTGCCGGAGGCACTGATTGTCAACCCGTACGATGCCGACCAGTGCGCTGCCGCCCTGCATCTGGCGCTGACCATGCCGGATGCCGAACAGCGCGACCGCATGCGCCTGATGCGCGGACTGGTAGCCGAGTTCAACGTCTTTCGCTGGGCGGGCCGCATGCTGCTCGATGCTGCCGCGATGCGCCGCCGCGTGCGCCTGACGGGGAAGGCAGGCACCGGGAGACGTAACGATGCGCCATAAATCTCCGCCAGCCGCCAGTGTCGAATGGGCTTTTTTCCTCGATATCGACGGGACCCTGATCGATATCGCCGCTACACCGGACGCCGTCTTCGTCGATACTGCGCTTCTCGACCTGATTACGCACCTGCACCGTGCCAGCGGCGGCGGCGTGGCGCTGGTAACCGGCCGCACAATTTCGGATATAGAAAACAGGATTGGCATGCCGCGCCTGCCGCTGGCCGGTCAGCACGGGCTGGAGCGGCGCGATGCCGCCGGGCGCCTGTGGATTCACGCCGCGCCGCCGGCTGCCAAGTTTGCGATAAAGAAAGCGCTGGAACCGGTCCTGGCCCGCCACCCCGGCCTCCTGCTCGAGGACAAGGGCATGACGCTGGCGCTGCACTATCGAATGGCGCCGCACCTGGCTTCCTATGCACAGCGTTTGATGTTCCGTCTGGCGAGCGACGCTGATGCAGGACTTGAAGTGCAGCACGGAAAACGCGTAGCAGAAGTCAAGCCCTCCGGCATCGACAAGGGAACGGCGGTGGCCGAGTATCTTTCGGAGTTCCCCTTCAAGGGGCGGCGTCCGGTGTTTATCGGCGACGATCTCAACGACGAACACGGTTTCGCCGAGGTGAACAAGCTTGACGGGATTTCCATCAAGGTCGGAAAAGGCCCCAGTTGCGCCCGCTTCCGCTTGCCCGACGTGGCGGCTGTAAGACGCTGGCTGGGAGATGCACTGAAAGGAAAAAAATGAGTACTCTCGATTTGGCTCTGATCGGCAATTGCACAGTCGGCGCACTGGTCGATGCGCGTGCAAACATCACCTGGGGATGCTTCCCCCGCTTCGATGGCGACCCGATGTTCTGCGCCCTGCTCAAGGATACCGGCGACTACGGATTTTTTGCAGTCGAACTCTCGGATTGCGAGCGCACCGAACAGCACTATCTGGAAAACACGGCGATCCTGGTGACGCGCCTTTACGACCGTCATGGCGGCGCCATCGAGGTCACGGATTTCGCGCCCCGCTTCGGCCAGTACGGCCGCATCTTCAGACCGATGATGCTGGTGCGCCGGATCAAGCGCCTTTCCGGCAGCCCGCGTGTGACGCTGCGCCTTCGTCCCGCCTGTAATGACGGTGCCGGGCGGCCGGAGACTACCCGGGGCAGCAATCATATCCGCTATGTAGCGCCGAACCTCACACTCAGGCTGACCACCGATGCCTCGCTGACCGCGATCCAGCAGGAAACGCCGTTCTTTATCGAGGATACCGTTACACTGCTGCTGGGGGCGGACGAAACCGTGCACGAAGCCGCCGGCGAAGTTGGACGCCGCTTTTTTGAGGAAACCGCGCAGTACTGGCACGAGTGGGTGCGATTTCTCGGCATCCCCTACGAATGGCAGGAGGCGGTCATTCGCGCCGCCATCACGCTCAAGCTGAATGCCTATGACGACACCGGCGCAATCATCGCCGCGATGACCACCTCCATTCCAGAGGCGGCCGACAGCAGCCGCAACTGGGACTATCGCTACTGCTGGCTGCGCGACGGCTATTTCGTGGTCAATGCCCTGAACCGGCTGGGAGCTACCCGCACGATGGAGCGCTATCTCGGCTACATCGTCAATGTTGCCGCCAATGCCGGCGACAATCCGTTGCAGCCGGTCTATGGCATCGACGGACGGGCTGAGCTTGAGGAACGTGAAGCTCCGACATTGACGGGCTATCGCGGCATGGGACCGGTGCGCATCGGCAATCTGGCCTACCGCCAGGTTCAGCACGATGTGTACGGTTCTGCGATCCTGGCAGCCACCCACATTTTTTTCGACCATCGCCTCTCCCGGCGCGGCGATGAAGCCTTGTTCCACCGCCTCGAACCGCTGGGCGAACATGCCGTGCGCTGCCATGACCAGCCGGATGCCGGCCTGTGGGAACTGCGCGGCAGCGCCCGCGTGCACACCTTCTCCGCGGTAATGTGCTGGGCTGCCTGCGATCGCCTTTCCCTGATCGCAAAGCGGCTGGGATTGGCCGAACGCGCCGCCTACTGGTTCGATCAGTCGCGGCGGATTCATGAAACCATCAGCAAGCGTGCATGGAATAAACAGCGCGGTGCTTTCGTCTCCACTTTCGAGGGCGTGGCAATGGATGCCAGCCTGCTGCTGCTGGCTGAAGTCGGTTTCCTCGATGCGTCCGATCCGCGCTTTGCCGCCACGGTCAGCGCCGTCGAGAAGGACCTGCGCCGTGGCAATTTTATTTTCCGCTATGTCGAAAAGGACGATTTCGGCGAGCCGGAAAATGCCTTTCTCCTCTGCACCTTCTGGTATGTCAATGCCCTGGCCGCGCTGAATCGCCGCGAGGAGGCGCGCGACCTTTTCGAAAAATTGCTGGCCTGCCGCAACCGCCATGGCTTGCTGGCGGAACACATCGACCCGCGCAGCGGCGAGCAGTGGGGAAATTTCGTGCAGACTTACAGCATGGTCGGACTGATCAACTCCGCCATAAGGCTGTCAATACGCTGGGATCAGGCATTCTAAACTTCAACCGATGGGACGACACAAGCCGGACTGACTGGCATGCGCTGTCCTCGCAAGCACGTTCATGAATCGCAAATCGTAAAACCCAAAAAGCAGCGTCTGCTTCTGCCAGCGCCTTCCAGTGATTAACTATCCAATATCATCCGCCTGGGACAGACGAAATGCAGGCACATTACCCTGTTTGTCCTGCCCGGCATAGAGAGTCACATCCATATGAGGATAGGGTATCTCGATGCCGCGAGCATCAAATTCATCCTTTATACGGCGCAAAAACTCGCGGCGTACGCCCCACTGTTCCAGCGCAACCGTCTTGAAACGGCAACGCAGGATGACCGCTGAATTAGCCCAATCCTGCACACCCGCGATATCGATATCTTCGAGTATCTTCGCGCTGAATTTTTCTGATGCTCGCAACTGACATGCTACTTCCCGCATGATTTCGCAGGCTACGTCGATGCTTTCGCTATAGGCGATGCTCACATCAATCACCGCGTAAGCGTAGCCACGAGATTTATTGGTTACAGTAGTGATCAACCCGTTCGGGATGTAATGGACGCTGCCTTCGTAATCGCGCAGGCAAACATAGCGCAAGGTGATATCTTCCACCACACCTGTTTTTCCGCAAACCTCGACCACGTCGCCCTGACGGATCTGGTTTTCAAGCAGCATGAAAAAACCGTTGAAATAATCTTTAATCAGGCTTTGCGCGCCGAAGCCGACTGCAATACCCACCACACCTGCCGCACCGAGAATGGGTGCGATGGAGATGCCGATCTCGCTCAACACCAGCATACCCGCCACCAGCGAAATCACGACGGTGGAGAGGTAGCGGAACACCCGCGCCAGCGTTTCGATGCGTCGTCTCTCTTCCGCCGAAGCCGCATGATTGTTCATGTAATCGCGGAACAAGCGGATCAGCCTGCGGCTCAACCCCATCAGCAACCAGGCCAGAGCCAGAATAACGGCAACATGCAGCAACGCTTTGGAGGGTTGCAGATACTCGGAAAAAGGAAAATTATCCATGATGTGCCTTGTGATTGGTCAGATTAGGGTTTGCGTCGCACACAAAGCGCGTTGTAGTGAATGACCCCTGCCTTCGTTCACCAGTCGAGATTTGTCGTGATCAATCATGGATTGAAAAAGAAGTTGGTGGCCGCCACGAAACCTTCGACGTTGCCACAATCGAAACGCCGTCCCTTAAAGCGATACGCGATCACCCTCCCCTCTTTTGCCTGGGTTTGCAGCGCGTCAGTGAGTTGCACCTCGCCGTTTTTGCCGGGTAGCGTGTTTCTTAAAATCTCAAATATATCGGGTGTCAAAATATAGCGCCCGATGACGGCAAGATTGGAAGGGGCATCTTGTGGTGCTGGTTTCTCCACCATGCGCTCGACCCGGATGTGATGGGCGTCCAGTTGCAAACCACTGATGATGCCGTATTTGTCCACCTCCGCGACGGGCACTTCCTCAACCGCAACAACACTGCAACGATATTTTTCATAGACCCGCACCATCTGTAACATCACGCCGTCGGGTTCTCCCACGCACAAATCGTCGGCCAGGATCACACCAAAGGGCTGGTCTCCGATCAGTGTCTCGCCGGTGAGAATAGCGTCGCCCAGGCCGCGCATATGAGTTTGTCGTGTATAGGAGAAGGTGCACTGGTCAATCAGCTCGCGGATCGAATCCAGTTGGCCCTCTTTGCTGGTTCCACTGATCTGGTCTTCCAATTCATAAGTGACATCGAAGTGATCCTCAATGGCACGCTTGCCACGACCGGTGACAAAGGCGATATTTTTCATGCCCGCTTCGAGTGCTTCTTCGACACCGTATTGAATGAGCGGCTTGGTGAGGATGGGCAGCATCTCCTTGGGTTGCGCCTTGGTTGCGGGAAGAAAGCGGGTGCCGTAACCGGCCACCGGGAAAAGGCATTTCATGATCAATGTTCTCTCCTTATGCGCCAACCTGTCAGCCAATAAAAGATGGCAGTGAATTGGAAATGACACCGCTTTCCACCGTGACTAGTGCTCCCGTGCAGAGGGCATTCCTGATCAGGCTTCATCACTTGTTGTCCTCATCCACGGCCTTTTGCAGCATCTCGAAAATACCCGGAATAGCCGAGGTCACCCGGTTCCAGTTCGGAATGAGCGGGGTGGTCATCGGATTTTCCATAAACACCCGGGTTGCGATGGCGATAGCCTTGGTAAATGCCTCCACCGCCATCGCCTCTTCGTGCCGGTCAAACTGGAGGCCGTTGATGGCCGCATCCGCCTCGTATTTCATGATCGTATCCTCGGCCTGCCGCAGGTAGGATACGAGCAGGGATTTGAACAGCCCATCCGAGAACACCACTCCCTCCGATGCCAGAGTCCTGAAGATGGATTTGCAAATATCCACCGTCATTTTCATCAGGCCTTTGCTTGCGTCATCGGCAGAAAGAACCTGGTGTTTGTGGTCGTAGTTCGCGGCGATATCCACCTGGCAAACCCGGCGCGGCGAATAGTTTCTATGCACTTCGGCTAGGGAGCCTACCTCCAGCCCCCAGTCCCACGGGATTCTGTTCACCCGGGCCAGGTCGGTGGTCATGCAGAATTCTCCGGACAGCGGATAGCGGAAGCTGTCGAGAAAAGCGAGAAAATCATGCGGCCCGATGAGTTGCTGGAGGGATCTGACCAGCGGCGTCACCAGCAGACGGGTAACGCGCCCGTTCATTTTGCTGGATATCCGGCTGTAGTATCCCTTGCAAAACACATAGTCCAGGTTCTGATTGACGACGGGGTAACACAATCTCGCCAGCAGTTCGCGGCTGTAAGTGACGATGTCGCAATCATGCAGGGCGATAACGTCCGAGCGGCCTCGCGCAAGCACATAGCCGTAGGCAAGCCATACAGAACGCCCCTTGCCGCGCTCGCCGACATTGAATCCGTTGCGGGCAAACGTTTGATATATTTCGCTTACCCTCTTGCCGTCATTGTGGATGATCTTGATTTCAGTCGATATCGGCGACATGAACTCCCGCACCTTGTGAAATTCTTTTTCTGATGCCTTGTCGAGGACAAGCACGATTTCATTCAGGTACTTTACCTTGGCCAGTTCCTGGACTATTCCCGGCATGGCCGGGCCTTCGAATTCGGAATAGAGCGACGGCAGCACCAGTGCGATCGGCCTGGCTTTCGAGAATCCAAGCAACTCCGATTCCAGCCGCTCCAGCGAAGGCTTGCCGAGCTGGTGCAGTGTCGTAATGATCCCGTTCTGGTAAAAATCACTCATCGCGCCACCTTTCCTCAAATATGTTCAATCTCGTCTTTCGTTTCGTCTTCGCGCTTTGTCATGGCTTCTTTTTCTATTATCCGCCTGGCCGCATCAATGCCGCCCACGCCGAAGGCGATGGCAAGGGCGATCACGATACCGCCGAAGATGATGGAGAAGGCGGCAAGCACGATGCTGGGGGCAATCTGCAACTGCTCCATAATCATCGCCAGGATCAGCACGATCAGCAGGGTATGCACCGCTTCGGCAAGCAGCTTGGCGTAGTGGAAGCCGCTGTTTGCCGCCGTAATCAGCACCGCACGGCTGATGAACCCGGAAAACAGGTAACCGACGATCAGGATCATGGCGGCAGAGAAAAAGCGAGGGATATAACTGAAAAACTGGCTCACCAGCTGGTCGATTGCCGGTATCTGCAGTGCGTTCAGGCCGCTCATCAACGTTAAGACGATCAGCAGCCAGAAGACGATCAAACCAAGTGTCGATGAAGGTTTGTTCCACATGTCTCCCTTGCGCATGATCTTGGTAAAGCCCATGCGGTCGGACCAACTGTCGAAATTGATCGCGGCTAGAAATCTCATGAGCACCCGTTTGATAATGAGTGCCAGAAGAATTCCGATAAACAGTATCACCAGCATGGCCAGAAGGTTGGGCACAAACACCTTGAACTTTAAAAACAGCTCTTTCAGCGGCTCGAGAATCAGGTTGATAAAATTTTCCATGACATACCTCCTTGTGGTTATTTCCAGTTGCTTACCAGGTAATCCTTGCGCTTTTCAAACTCCAGGCAAAGCTTTTCGATTTCCGCATCCGCTTCCGTTTGCCCCATGTCCTTGGCCTCCAGGATGAACGAGGCTGTTTTGCCGACATAGAGCGGGGTCATGGATTTTATCAGGTGCTCTGCGGGCAATATTTTTTTGTGGAAGGCGAGCGCAAAGTCATAGACCACCTGCGCCCACAAGCCGATTGGAAAATGAAATTCACTGTCAGGTAAAGCGCCCAATCTCTCGACTTCACTGAAGTCGCCCGCGCCGAGAATGTCGAGCCAGATTTCCCCCAGGTTCCTGAGCCCTTCCCGGAATGTGTTCAGCATCCTCGCGGTGTTGACATTGACCGGTTCGAGTCCTACGGTATATTCAAAACCGAAGGCCGGAACCGGCTCGGTGCCGCGAATCGGCATCCACACCCCGGAATAGGTTTCCATGAGTTCGAAGGTTGCGCTGACCACCTGGTAGAGCATGCTGCTCAGGTCGGCGCCGGGATCCTTGGCATCGTGGATCTTGGCGCCGAGAAACGATTGGGTGACCTTGAAACCGTTTGCGATCGCCGTCGTTGTCATCCAGATGTCTATCCCGAAGCGCGCGACATCGGTCTGCCACACATCCTTGGTCAGGTAATACTGCGCGAGGCTGCCGGAAAAACCGAAATCGCCGCCGATGGGCTGCCGCACACGTCTGCCGTAGAGCGCGCGGGTGAGGGGGTAGACGATGCTGTTGGTGATGGTGCCGTCGAACTTGTGCCGGTGATAGAGCGGGGACACGTAATCGTAGCCGCCCACCAGCACCGGCTTCAACAGCAGCTCGATCCATTCCGGCGTAATGCTCCTGAGATCGATTTCAACGACGGCACAGGCTTTTGCGACCAGCACTTCGGCAATCTCGAAAATGGTGCGGAAGGCGCTGCCTTTGCCGGGAATGCCGGAATAGGGAAAGACAATCTTGGAAACGGGTGACACGCGGTGGTGCAGAAGTATCGCGTTGAAATCGTCAATCGAGGAATTATGCACCACGTCGCTGGTGCCGTCGCTGGAGCCGCCATCCGAATTCACGATCACCGCCTTGTGATCCGGAAAATATTTTGCCAGGCCACCCTGCACCGCGCGCACCACATGGCCGATGGTGCGCGCGTTATTGAAGCTGGGGATACCGACGATGATGTCGGCCTGCCCTATCCGTTCGAGTTGCTCATGCACTTCCGTTCGGAAGGTAGTGTTCTTCATCGCCGGGAATCTCCTGGGAAAATTAAACAGGTTGCTTGGCCGGTTGCTCCTGTTTGTTCAACAGCACAATCTGTATATCCATGACGTTTGTTCCCGTCGGTCCTGTTTTGAAATGGCTGTTCGCGCCCGACATGGCGTCGAACTGCTGAAAGAAAACGTAGGAATCATTATCGCCAAGATGGCGCAGCGGATCTATTCCCATCCCTCGCGCCCGCGAGGCCGTTGTTCCATCAACCATCGCGCCTGCGGCATCGGTCGGGCCATCGCCGCCATCGGTGCCCGCAGATAGCAGCGCCACACCCTGCCAGCCCTCTATTTCCAGCGCAAAGGCCAGGGCGAACTCCTGATTCCTGCCGCCCTTTCCAGTGCCGCGCACGGTGACCGTGGTCTCACCGCCGCAGAGCAGGCAGCGACGCTCGCCCGGTTCCATCCCGATCAGTTCGGTGCGCGCGGCTTGTGCCAGAAAATGCGCCGCGTCGCGCGCCTCACCTTGGAGTGTACTGGAAATCGCCTTCGCGACATACCCGAGCTGCACGGCTTTCTCTTCTGCTGCGGCCAGCGCCTGACGAATGCTGGCGATGACCACATTGCGCGTCTTATCCAGGCAAAGGGCGTTTTCCTTGACGGTTTCCGGCGCATGCCCGGCAACGCCGCGTTGCAGGTAGTCCGCGACGCGCGGCGGAAATTTTTCCTGCAAGCCATATTTCACAATCACCGCCCATGCCTCGGCAAAGGTCGAGTTGTCCTGCGCCGTCGGCCCCGAAGCGATCACGTCGGGCGGGTCGCCGATGACATCGGAGAGTATCAGCGCCACTACCCGCGCCGGATAGGCTGCCTGCGCCAGCCTGCCGCCCTTCACCATGGAGAGGTGTTTGCGCACGGCATTCAATTCGGTTATGGATGCGCCCGCATTCAGCAGCAGCCCGGTCGCTTCCTGCTTGTCTTGCAGCGTTAACCCATCAACGGGGGCGACCAGCAGCGCGGATGCGCCGCCCGAGAGCAGGCAAATGACCAGCGTCTTTTCATCGGCGGCACGCACCAATTGCAAGATGCGTTGCGCGCCCGCTATCCCGGCCTCGTTTGGCACGGGATGTGCGGCTTCCACCTGCTCGGTGACGGACAATGGCGCCGTGTGGCCATCCTTGACGACGATCAAGCCTGAGGTAATTTTTGCGCCGAGCAAGGATTCGATTGCCAAGGCCATGCGCGCCGTAGCCTTGCCCGCACCGACCACGATAATGCGGTCATACGCTGCAAGATCGAACTTCGCGCCGGCAACGTGCAATTGGTTGTGCTCGACGCTGGCCGCCTTGATCACGGCGTTATACGGATCAACCGCCGCCAGCGCGGCGTTGAAAATATCCAGCAGATTTTGCCGATCCGAAAGCGCCGAAAAATTTCCGCCCGGCTCTTGCGCCAGCAATTGCATCACGGTTTCATTCCAGCCCGCAGGGCCGGGAAGTTTCGTCTTCAAAAGACGCGGGATGGCGATGCGCGCATCGAAACTGCCGTCTTCATGCCTGACAAGTACCGGATGATCCACTTCCATCAGCATGGGCAGGTCGTTCAGGCTGTCGCCCAGCCCGATGCTTGCAACGCTGCCATATTGCTGCCTGTAGAGCGACATCAGGATGTTCACCGCGCGGCCCTTGTCGTGGTTGCCCATGATGTGGAAGATGCGTCCCTGAGTCCAGCACAGGCCGGATGCTTCGATTGCGCGCAGAAAACTTTCGTCGGGCAAGCCCTCGAACACAAAAGGCTCGTCAAAATCACGCTGCCTTGCCAGCACGGCTTCATCGGGTGAAAGCCCGGTCAAGACGGAGACTTCCTCAACCGTCATATCGGCAAAGCCGCGCACCCTGGCACCAAGCTGTTCCCGGAGACGGACAAACCTGCTCCTGATCTCCGCATAGGGCATGCCGAGCAGGATGAGCCGGTAGTTGCCGGATTCCGCGGCGTCGAGCGGAACGGAAAAGTATCCGTGCGGAATAAAAATCCCGCCGCCATTCTCGGCGATGAACGGATGACCGTTATCCAGACGCCGCCGATATTCCTCAATCTCCGCGCGTGTCTTGCTGGAGCAAAGGACGAGCGGCACGTCACGCGCCCGGATCATCGCCAACGCCGGCTGCGCCGCCGCAAAGGAATAATCCGTCGAATCGAGCAGGGTTCCGTCCAGATCGCTGGCGATGATCGTCTTCGGCATCCAGGTCTTCCTATTCTCTGAGGTTGTCATTCATCGCTTAAAGTATCTTTTATCAAGGAGAGGTTTTGTCGTGATCGGTTGATCGGTTGAAAAAGAAGTTGGTGGCATCAACATCACCGTGGGTTGCGCCTTGGTGGCGGGCAGGAAGCGGTTACCATAGCCGGCCACTGGAAAAAGGCATTTCGTAATCACCGTTAACTCCCCGCAGTTTAGTCGATCAGCCAGCAACAGGACAACGGAGGCAGCACGATTGCTATTTGTTTTAAGGGGGAGATACCACCGGATTTCGGCGATGGAACGGACAGGAGTTTTTGCTGGCAGGAAGTATACCATCCCCGGTTACGAGCTCCGGCACGGGCACGGCGGGGCAGACCGTAAAATCCGTCATGTATAATTGTGGCTGACAACACAAAAAAGCTGGCTATGTCCATTACGATTCTGGCGATTGGCCTGATGGTTTTTTTCGCGCATTTCCTGTCCTTGCAGTTTCACAAAACCAGCATTCCTGACGTGCTGGTATTGATGCTGCTGGGCATCCTGCTCGGCCCGCTGCTGGGCATCGTCACGCCGCAGGATTTCGGCAAGGTCGGATCGTTGATCGCGACCATTGCTCTGGTGGTGATCCTGTTTGAGGGCGGCACTTCGCTGAATCTGAACGTGCTGGGCAAGTCGCTGAAAACGACCGGTGTGCTGGCGCTGTGGTGCTTCTTGCTGACCACCCTTATCGTCACCGCGTTTGGTTTCTATCTGCTCGATTTGTCGCTGCTTGCCGCAGCCCTGCTCGGTGTGACGCTGGGCGGCACGTCCTCCGCCGTGGTGATCCCGATGGTGAATGCCCTGTGCCTGTCCGAGAAACCCACCACCGTGCTGGTGCTGGAATCTTCCCTTACCGACGTGCTGTGTATCGTCGGCGTGTTTGCGCTGCTGCAAATCCATACACAGGGCAGCGTCGAGCCGGGCAGACTGGTCGGCAGTGTGCTGGCCGCGCTGGTCTTCGCCGCGATCTTCGGCGTGCTGGGTGGCATCGGCTGGCTGCTGGTGCTGGGCAAGGTGCGCGACTTTCCGAACACGATCTCGTCCACGCTGGCCTATGTGTTCATCGTCTATGGCGTGACCGAACAGCTCGGTTTCTCCGGCGCCATCGCCGCGCTGGCGATGGGGATAACCTTTACCAACTTCGAGAAGTTCGGGCTGCATCGCCTGCGGAACATAGATCGGGACATTGTGCCGCTGAATGAAATAGATTTCGTGTTTTACCGTGAAGCGGTGTTTCTGTTGAAAACCTATTTCTTCGTGTACCTCGGCATTTCCATCCATTTCGGCGAGGCATATCTTGCGCTCGTGGCAGTCATCATCGTGCTGACCGTCTATGTGATGCGGCTGACCCTCACCCGTTCCGTGTTCCGCGACGCGGGATACAGCCTGCGCGACACGGCCTTCACCTCGATGCTGGCGCCGAAAGGATTGGCCGCCGCCGTGCTGGCCGCGTTGCCGCTGCAATACGGCGTGGTCGGCGGCGAGGTGATCCGCGACACCACTTACATGGTGGTGCTGATCAGCATCACGCTAACGGCCTTGCTGGTGATGCTCTATCCGCTGCCACGGGTGCAGAATATCTATGGTCGCGCGCTGGGCAAACAGGTTGACGACCCCGCAGGGTAGGCGACTCCTGCAACACGCGTTGGCCGCGCACTTTCCTTCCAGAATCATTGCATTGCCACACTGGCTTGAATCGCATAAAATTCGCCCTCGTCGAATGTCAATTTGGTTGTTTGCTCCCGTGTAAACCCAGTTCTTTGCTGTGAGTCAGAGCGCCATTCATGCGCTTGCGCATGGCTTCATGCCGTTTATCGCGTCCCCCGCCCCACGACTTCTTGATTTGCTGCAGTTCTTCTGGCTTGGAAGATTTCTGATGCATTTGCGTTTTTCAATTGCCGCCGACCCGGCTGGCACATGTAACGGTATAACAAAAGATGAAATCAATACGCCAGGACTGGTTTTCCAATATTCGCAACGATTTGCTGGCCGGCATCGTGGTCGCGCTGGCGCTGATCCCGGAGGCAATCGCCTTCTCCATCATCGCCGGGGTTGATCCCAAGGTGGGGCTGTATGCTTCCTTCTGTATCGCCACCGTGATCGCATTTGCCGGTGGACGTCCCGGCATGATCTCTGCCGCGACGGGCGCGATGGCACTGGTGATGGTCATGCTGGTGAAAGAGCACGGCCTGCAATACCTGCTTGCGGCCACCATCCTGACCGGCGTGCTGCAGATAGCCGCAGGCTGGCTGCGGCTGGGCTCGTTGATGCGCTTCGTCGGACGCGCCGTGGTCATCGGTTTCGTCAATGCCCTGGCTATCCTGATCTTTATGGCGCAGCTGCCCGAGCTGACCAATGTACCCTGGCTGGTCTATGCGATGGTGCTCGCCGGCCTGGGAATCATTTATCTGTTTCCCTACCTCACCAAAGCCGTTCCATCGCCATTGGTTGCCATCGTCGTGCTGACTGCCATCGCCATCTACTTCGGCATGGACATCCGCACCGTGGGCGACATGGGGCAGTTGCCGGACAGTCTGCCGGTGTTCCTGTTGCCGGACGTGCCGCTGAACTGGGAGACGCTGAAGATCATCCTTCCGGTGTCGGCCACGCTGGCGGTGGTGGGCCTGCTGGAATCCATGATGACGGCCTCCATCGTCGACGACCTGACCGACAGCCAGAGCAACAAGAACCGCGAATGCGTGGGACAGGGTATCGCCAACATCGCCTCGGGTTGTATCGGCGGCATGGCGGGTTGCGCGATGATCGGCCAGTCGGTGATCAACGTGAAATCGGGCGGACGCGGGCGGCTCTCGACGCTGGCCGCAGGCGTGTTCCTGTTGCTGATGGTGGTGTTCATCGGCGACTGGGTATCGCAGATTCCAATGGCCGCGCTGGTCGCCGTGATGATCATGGTGTCCATCGGCACCTTCAACTGGGCTTCGATCCGCGACTTGCGCACGCGCCCGAAGGACTTCAGCGTGGTGATGGTGGCGACTGTAGTCACCGTCGTGGCGACACACGATCTGGCGCAGGGCGTGCTGGTCGGCGTGCTGCTCTCCGGCTTCTTCTTCGCCCACAAGGTTGGGATGATCATGTACGTCGGATCGAAGCCCGAGGACGAAGGCCGCGTCCGTTCCTATCAGGTGGTCGGGCAGGTGTTCTTCGCTTCCGCCGATCGCTTCGTCAGTTCCTTCGATTTCAAGGAGGTGGTTGAAAAAGTCCGCATCGACGTGAGCCGCGCCCACTTCTGGGATGTCACGGCGGTCAGTGCACTGGACAAGGTGGTGATCAAGTTCCGCCGCGAAGATACCGAGGTCGAGGTGGTCGGCCTGAACGAGGCCAGCGCCACCATGGTCGACCGCTTCGCCGTTCACGACAAGCCGGATGCCGTCGAGCAGCTGATGGGGCATTGAGAGGGAGACGAATATGAAAATGGAAAATAAAGTACTGGCCTGTGTCGATCTGTCTCACTTCGCCGACTATGTGGCCGATTACGCGAGCTGGGCAGCCAAGCGCATGGATGCACCGTTGAAATTTCTGCATGTCATCACCCGTCATCCGGAGATCGGTTCGGGCGAGGATCACAGCGGCGCGATCGGGATCGACTCGCAGGAAATATTGCTGAACAAGCTGAGCGAGCAGGATGCGGCTCAGGCTAAAGTCGCCCACGAAAAAGGGCGCGTTTTTTTGAACCGTTTGCGCGAGCGCGCCATCGCGGCAGGGGTGGAATCTCCCGACATGAAACAGAGGCACGGCACTCTGGAAGAGACACTGGTGGAGCAAGAGGACGAGGTGCGGCTGTTCGTGCTGGGGCGGCGCGGGGAGTCGGCGGAAGCGACCAATCGCGACCTTGGGCGCAGTGTGGAGGGTGTGGTGCGCGCCTTGCACAAACCCATACTGACCGTCACCGAAGGTTTTGTCGATCCGCGCCGGGTGATGTTCGCCTTCGACGGCAGCAACCTGACACGCCGGGGTGTTGAAATGGTGGCGGCCAGCCCGCTGTTTCGCGGACTGCCGATTCATCTGGTGATGTCAGGCAAGCCAGTCCAGGATGGTCAGAAACAGCTTGAGTGGGCCAGGGAAACATTGCAGGCTGCGGACTTTGAGGTGATTCCAACCCTGATTCCCGGCGATACCGAGCGTGTCATCGCCGGGGTTATTCAGGAACAGCATATCGACATGCTGATCATGGGCGCTTACGCCCATTCGCCGCTGCGCAGCCTGATCTTCGGCAGCAAAACGAACGATCTGTTGCGCTCGGCAAAGATTCCCACGTTGCTGTTGCGTTAATCTTACTGAGTCACAAAGCGATCAAGGGATACAGCGCAAGGCAACGGTCATGGCAAGTTTGATAATCAGGGGCGGCTCACTTGCCATGACCGTTAGTTCGGTTAATCCGGTTGAAGCCGCGATGGAGGCAGGGATGAAAATAGATTTTGACGCCTTTCGCAGCAGACTGGAGACCGATCTGGCGCAACTGGACGAGGCTCTCACGCAAGCGAACGTTTCAGCCGGCACGGTGATGCTGGATCATTCCAGCGTCGGGCGGCTGTCGCGCATGGATGCGATGCAGCAGCAGGCGATGGCATCCAGCCAGCGCGCCACCCTGCACCGCCGCAATCTGTAACTGCAAGCGGCCCTCAAACGGCTGGAGAAAGGCAGCTTCGGCCAGTGCTGCCAGTGCGGTGCAGAAATTGCATTGCCGCGTTTGCTGGCCGATCCGGGCGCACCGTTCTGCGCCGACTGCCAGATGGGCCGCGAACAGTTGCGCGAATAAGCGCTCAGCCTGTCTACCCATCGACTGATTCCGTCCACCTGTCTCTCCAGCTTGGGTAAGATAGCATCCATGCAACCCGATCTGTTACTGATTGCAATCATCCTGACAGCGCTGTTCGCCAGCCCGCTGCCGTTGCTGCTGCAACGTTTCGGCAGGAAATTTGCGTCATTCGGTGCGGCAGGCGTGATGGCGGCCTGCCTGGCGCTGCTGGCGCCGCTGGTTCCTGCTGCAATGGACGGGGTGACGCTGGTGGCGGGCTTTGCCTGGCTGCCGGACTGGGGGCTGGCGTTTTCCTTGCGGCTGGACGGGCTGGGGCTGATGTTCTCCCTGCTGATCCTCGGCATCGGGTTGCTGGTGGTGCTGTACGCCCACTACTACCTGCCGGAAACCGACCGGCTCGGCCGCTTTTTTTTCCTGCTGCTGCTGTTCATGGCCGCGATGCTCGGCGTAGTGCTGTCGGAAAACCTCTTGCTGCTGGTGGTGTTCTGGGAGATCACCAGCCTGTCGTCCTTCCTGCTGATCGCTTACAAACGCAGCCAGCACGAGTCGCGCCTCGCCGCGCGCATCGCGTTTGCCGTCACCGGCGGCGGCGGACTGGCGCTGCTGGCCGGTGTGCTGCTGCTAGGCCATATCGCCGGCAGCTTCGAATTGACGCAGGTGCTGGCGGCGGGCGAGCGTATCCGCGCTCACGATTTGTACGCGCCCATGTTGATCCTGATCCTGCTCGGCGTATTCACCAAGTCGGCACAGTTCCCGTTCCATTTCTGGCTGCCGCAGGCGATGGCCGCGCCCACGCCGGTATCGGCCTACCTGCATTCGGCGACCATGGTGAAGGCGGGCGTGTTCCTGCTGGCGCGCCTGCACCCGGCGCTGGCGGGCAGCGAGCTGTGGTTCTGGCTGGTGAGCGGCACCGGCGCGGTCACGCTGGTGTACGCCGCGTATATCGCCTTTTACCGCTACGACCTCAAGGGGCTGCTGGCCTATTCCACCATCAGCCATCTCGGCCTGATCACGCTGCTGTTCGGCCTGGACACGCCGCTGTCGGTGGTGGCGGGCGTGTTCCACATCATCAACCACGCGATCTTCAAGGCCTCGCTGTTCATGGCGGCCGGCATCGTCGACCACGAATGCGGCACGCGCGACATGCGCCGCGTCAACGGCCTGTTCAAGTTCATGCCGGTCACCGCGACGCTGGCCATCGTCGCCGCCGGTTCGATGGCGGGCGTGCCGCTGCTCAACGGTTTTCTCAGCAAGGAGATGTTCTTCGCCGAGACGGTCGGCCACCCGGTATTCAACGAGATAAACTGGCTGCTGCCCGCCTTCGCCACGCTCGCCGGCATCCTCGCGGTAGCCTATTCGGCACGCTTCATCCACGATGTGTTCTTCAACGGCGATCCCATCGACCTGCCGCGCCAGCCGCACGAACCGCCGCGCTGGATGCGCGCGCCGGTCGAGGTGCTGGTGGTGCTGTGCCTGCTGGTCGGCATCTTTCCGCAATGGAGCATCGCGCCGATCCTGCATGTGGCCGCCACTGCGGTGTTACAGCATGAGCTGCCGCCATTCCATCTGGCGATCTGGCACGGCTTCAACGCACCGTTCATGATGAGTCTGGTCGCACTGGGCGGCGGCATCGCGTTGTATGCCATGCGCCACCCGCTGTACGCGTTCTACGGGCGCTTGCCGTCAATTCATGCCAGCATCGTGTTCGAGCGTTTCCACAACGGGCTGGCCGAATTCTCGGCGGTGCTGGTGAAGCGGCTGGATAACGCCTCGCTGCAACGCTACCTCGCGCTGTTCTTCGCCTTCGTGCTGGCGCTGGGCTATTGGGCGTGGTTCTCCGCGCCCGCCAGCGCACAACCTGCGATGACGCAACCCGCCGATGCGGCCAGTGCAGTTGCCTTGCTGATGCTGGCGCTGGCCGCATCGGGTGTGGTGGTGCTGCACCGCCAGCGCCTCACCGCCATCGTGTTCGCCAGCGTGATCGGCCTGATCGTGGCACTCATCTTCGTGCGCTTTTCCGCGCCCGATCTGGCGCTGACGCAGCTCGCAGTCGAGGTGGTCACCATCGTGTTGCTGCTGCTGGCGCTGTATTACCTGCCGCCGGCCGCGCCCGCCGAAGATTCCATGCCGCGCATCGCGCGCGACGCGGCGCTGGCGATTGCCGCCGGTGCGGGACTGGGCGCGACCGCCTACGTCATGCTCACCTCGCCGTTCGACACCATCTCCGGCTTCTATCTCGCCCAGTCGGTGCCGGGCGGGGGCGGCAGCAACGCGGTGAACGTGATCCTGGTGGATTTTCGCGGTTTCGACACGCTGGGCGAGATCACCGTGCTGGCGATGGTCGGGCTGGCCGCTCATGCCCTGCTCGACAAACTGATTCTCAACGCGCCAACTGTTGATGGCGAAGGCCGCCGCTGGTCAGCCGAGCGCCATCCGCTGTTCCTGCAAATGCTGATGCGCCCGCTGCTGCCGTTGGCGCTGATGGTGTCGGTGTTCATCTTCCTGCGCGGCCACAACCTGCCGGGCGGCGGCTTCGTCGCCGGGCTGGTCACCGGCGTCGCGCTGATCCTGCAATACCTCGCCAGCGGCATCGGTTTCGCCAGCGCGCGTTTGCCGCAGCGCCTGCCCTTATTCCTCGCGGCGGGGCTGGCTGCCGCCGCCGGTGTCGGCGCGGCAGCGTGGGCTTTCGGCTTTCCCTTCCTCACCACCGCGCACTGCCATGTCACCCTGCCGCTGCTCGGCGACATCGAACTGGCCTCGGCGATGATTTTCGATCTCGGCGTATATCTGGTGGTGGTCAGCGTGGTGCTGATGGTGCTGGCCGAACTGGGCAAGCTGTCCGCACAGGAAGGAGTGAAGAACTGATGGAAGCCCTGCTCGCAACCGCCATCGCCATCCTCACCGCCTGCGGCATCTTCCTGATGCTGCGCCCGCGCACCTTCTCGCTGGTGCTGGGGCTGACGCTGCTGTCCTATGCGGTGAACCTGTTCCTGTTCGCCAGCGGACGGCTGCGTATGGATGCCCCGCCGCTGATCCGCGAGGGTGCTGCCTACACCGACCCGCTGCCGCAGGCGCTGGTGCTGACCGCCATCGTCATCGGTTTCGGCATGACCGCCTACCTGGTGATGCTGGCGCTGCGCGCGCTGAGCGAATCCGGCGACGACAGCGTGGATGCGAAAGAAAAAACATGACCATGAGAACTTATGTGGGAGCCCGATTTATCGGGCGATTTCGTCAGCCCCATATCGCGCAACAAGTTGCGCTCCTACAATTTATATCGGTAATCTCGGCATGATCCAGCACGCCGCCATCCTGCCCATCCTGATTCCTTTCGCCGCTGCGCTGTTGCAACTGGCGGCGAAGGGTTACGGCTTCGCTGTGCAGCGCGCCATCGGCCTGCTCGGCGCACTGCTCGGTATCTTCGCTGCGATCTGGCTGGTGCAACTTGCAGATGCCGGTTCAGTACTGGTGTATGCATTGGGCAACTGGCCCGCGCCGTTCGGCATCGTGCTGGCGGTGGACCGGTTGGCCGCGCTCATGGTGCTGCTCACCGCGCTGCTGTCGGGCGCGGCCTTGCTGTATGCGACGGCGGGTTTCGACGAGCGCGGCCGCCATTTCCACCCGCTGTTCCAGTTGCAACTGGTCGGCCTTCAGGGCGCGTTCCTCACCGGCGACCTGTTCAACCTGTTCGTGTTCTTCGAGGTGATGCTGCTCGCTTCCTACGCGCTGCTGGCGCATGGCGGCGGACTGGCGCGCACCCGTGCAGGGCTGGCCTACGTGGCGCTGAACCTGGCAGGATCGGCGCTATTCCTGATCGCACTGGGCCTGTTGTACGGCACGCTGGGCACGCTGAACCTGGCCGACGTCGCGTTGCGCCTGCAAGCGCCGGGGATCGACATCGCACTGGCACGGCTCGCCTGCATGCTGTTGATCGCGGTGTTCGCGCTCAAGGCGGCGCTGCTGCCTCTGTCGTTCTGGTTGCCGCACGCCTATGCCGCCGCCGGCGCGCCTGTCGCCGCACTGTTCGTCATCATGACCAAGGTCGGCATCGTCGCGATCCTGCGCGTGCAGGCCATCGCCTTGGCGCCGGCGACCGCGACGGCAGACTTGCTGGACAACTGGCTCGCGCCGCTGGCGCTGGCGACGGTGCTGTTCGCAGCAGCAGGCGCCTTCGCCGCCACGCGCCTGCGCGACCTCGCCGCGTGGCTGATGCTGGGCTCCGCCGGTACACTGCTGGTCGTGCCCGCTTTCGCGCAGAGCACAGTGACCGCCGCAGCGCTGTATTACCTGCTGCAATCCACCTTCGTCGCTGCCGCGCTGTTCCTGCTGGCGGAATTGATCGCCGCGCGGCGCGGCGCGATCGCGGACGATTTCCAGAACGGGCCCGCGTTTCACGCGCCCTGGCTGGCGCTGGCTTTTCTGCTGGCCGCCGCCAGCGCCGCCGGACTGCCCCCCTTCTCCGGATTCCTCGGCAAGCTGATGCTGTTGACGGCGTTGCGCGACAGCGGGTCTGCTGCGGCGATCTGGTTCGTGCTGCTGGTTTCCGGCCTGCTGGTGATGCTGGCGCTGGCGCGCAGCGGCAGTCGTTTGTTCTGGGCCAGGAAGCCGGACCTGCCCTCCCCTGCTGCGCCAGCCGTGAGCGGGCGGCAGACAGCGGCCACCCTGCTGCTGGTCGCTCCTGTCATCCTGCTCGCGCTGTTCGCGCGCCCGGTGGCCGATTACGCGGCGCGCGCCGCCGCCCAGTTGCACGATCCGCAGGCTTATATCGCCGCCGTGCTCGGCACTCACAATCCGGAAATAAAACGGGAGACCAGACCATGATGCGCCGCCTGCTGCCGCGCCCCGCCCTGTCGCTCGCGTTGTTCCTGCTGTGGGCTGCGCTGACCAATGCCGCGTCGCTTGCCACGCTGTTGCTGGGCGTGCTGCTGTCGCTGGCTTTGCCGTTCATCACGCTACGCTTCTGGCCGGATGCGCGGCGGATCGCACGCCCCGGTCTGATACCCGGATTTGCCGCAAGGGTGGCCTGGGATATGCTGCTCGCCAACTGGGCAGTGGCACGCCGCGTGGTCGGGCCGGTGGCAAAACTCAGCCCGGCCTTCATCGAGGTGCCGCTGGACTTGCGCGACCCGTTCGCCGCGACGGTGCTGGGCAGCATCGTATCGCTGACGCCGGGCACGGTGTCGATCGACGTGGACCGCGAACGCTGGGTGCTGCAACTGCACGCGCTCGACGCGCCCGACCCCGATGCGCTGGTGCGCGAAATAAAGCGGCGCTATGAAGCGCCGATTAAGGAGATATTCTCGTGATTGCAATTTATTTAATCCAGAAAAGTCCATTAGAACCAAACCCCTCCCAGCCTCCCCTTGTCAGGGGAGGAGCGGGTTTCGCTCTCCCCTTGACAAGGGGGGGTTGGAGGGGGTTTAAACCTCATGAAAAATCTGGGGTAATTTCAGAGATTTTCTCATGCTGAACTTCGCCATCGAAGCCGGCTTCATGCTGATCGGCATCGCCATGCTGCTCAACCTGTGGCGGCTGCTGCGCGGACCGGACATTACCGACCGCATCCTCGCGCTCGACACGCTCAACATCAACGCCATCGCGCTGCTGGTGCTGTTCGGCATCCGCGAGGCCAGCTCCGCCTACTTCGAGGCGGCGCTGATCCTGGCGGCGATGGGCTTCGTCGCCACCATCGCATTGTGCAAATTCCTGTTGCGCGGAGACATCATCGAATGAACCCGATCATCGAATTTGTTGTCGCATCATTGATCCTGCTCGGCGCTGCATTCGCGCTTCTGGGCTCGGTCGGGCTGGCGCGGCTGCCGGATTTTTTCACCCGCCTGCACGGCCCGACCAAGGCCACCACGCTGGGGGTAGGTGCGATGGTGCTGGCCTCTGCCGTATATTTCACCGCCACCCAGCCCGGCGTCAGCCTGCACGAGATCGCGGTGATGTTGTTCCTGTTCATCACCGCACCGGTGTCCGCGCACCTGCTGGCCAAGGCGGCGCTGCACCGGCGCACGGCAGCACATGACAAGGACGTTGACGACCGATGAATAAAACGGAGGTGGACATGCACGTTTTGACCATCAATACCGGCAGTTCCTCGGTACGCATCGCGGCGTTTGCGCCCGATGGGACGGGACTGCGCGCCTGTGGTGCGGAGCGCCACGACCTCGGTAACGGTGCACCGGGTGAACTGCTGACCGCCTTTTTAAAGCGGCATCTACCCGCACCGCCGCGTCTGGTGGCACACCGCGTGGTGCATGGCGGTGCGCGCCTTACCTCCACCCGCAGGATAGATGCCGCGGTCGAGGCCGAGATCGGGCGAATTGCGCCACTCGCGCCGCTGCACAACCCGGTGGCGCTCGCCTGGGTGAGTGCGTGCCGCGAGGTGCTGGGCGCGGACGTGCCACAGATCGCGGTGTTCGACACGGCCTTTTACGCGCACCTGCCGGAAGTGGCGGCGACCTATGCGTTGCCTCATGAACTCAGCGCGCGGCACGAAGTGCGGCGCTACGGCTTTCACGGGCTCGCCCACCAGGCGCTGTGGTCGCGCTGGCGCGCCCTGCGCCCGGATATTGCAGACAGTGGGCGGGTCATCTCGTTTCAGCTCGGCGCCGGTTGTTCGGTGACAGCGATCGACCGTGGCCGGCCGCTGGACACCTCGATGGGATTCTCGCCGCTCGAAGGGCTGGTGATGGCCACGCGCTGCGGCGATCTCGATCCGGGGCTCGTTACCTTTCTGCAGCGCGCCGAAAGCCTGAGCGCCGCTGACATGGAGCGGCTGCTCAACGAAAATTCCGGGCTGCGCGGTGTTTCGGGGATTAGCGGCGACATGCGCACGCTGCTCGCTGCGGATAATCCGCGCGCACGCCTGGCGGTGCAGCTATACTGTTATCGTGCGCGCAAGTATCTCGGTGCGTATCTGGCGGTGCTCGGCGGCGCGGATGCCATCCTGTTCGGCGGCGGTGTCGGCGAGAATGCCGCCGCCGTGCGCGCCGCGATACTCGACGGTATGGACTGGGCCGGCATCCAACTCGATGCCGCCGCAAACAACGCCGCCTCCGGCCGCGAAGGCCGCATCAGCCAAACGGACAGCCGCACCGAGGTGTGGGTGATACCGGTAGACGAGTCGCGCATTCTTGCCCAGGAGGCGCTCAACGCCCCGAACTCGTAATCAAGGCATGACCTCATGATCAAGGCACGACCTCATAATCAAGGAGAAATACCATGAAAGCGAAGGCCACGAGAATGACTGCCCGGACGGGCACAAGCGAAACATCCGCAGCGCCAACCGGGGAACTCGCGCTGCTCGACGCCTGGTGGCGCGCGGCCAATTACCTCTCGGTGGGGCAAATCTACCTGCTCGACAATCCGCTGCTCGCGACCCCGCTCAAACCCGAGCACATCAAACCGAGGCTGCTCGGCCACTGGGGCACGACGCCGGGGCTCAACTTCATCTACGCGCACCTCAACCGCGTCATCAACAAGAACGACCTCGACATGCTTTACATCGCCGGCCCCGGCCACGGCGGACCGGCGCTGGTCGCCAACACCTGGCTGGAGGGCAGCTACAGCGAGTTCTACCCCAATGTCGCGCGCGATGCCGATGGCATGCAGCGGCTGTTCAGGCAGTTTTCGTTTCCCGGCGGAGTGGGCAGCCATGTCACCGCCGAAACTCCCGGTTCGATCCATGAGGGCGGCGAACTTGGCTACGCGCTGTCGCACGCCTTCGGCGCCGCCTTCGACAACCCCGGACTGGTCGTCGCCTGTGTGATCGGCGACGGCGAGGCCGAGACCGGGCCGCTGGCCGCCGCCTGGCACTCGAACAAGTTCCTCAATCCGGTGAGCGACGGCGCGGTGCTGCCGATCCTGCATCTCAACGGCTACAAGATCGCTAACCCCACGGTGCTGGCGCGCATCCCGCACGCGGAGCTCGAAGCGCTGCTGGTGGGCTATGGTTATAAGCCATACTTCGTCGAAGGCTCGGAACCGGGAACCATGCACCGTCAGATGGCTGCAACGCTGGATGCCGTGACCGATGAAATCCGCGCGATCCAGCGCGCGGCGCGTAGCGATGGCAACGGCGAACGCGCGCGCTGGCCGATGATCGTGCTGCGCAGCCCCAAGGGCTGGACCGGCCCGAAGGAGGTTGACGGCAAGAAAACCGAAGATTACTGGCGCTCGCACCAGGTGCCGTTCGCGGATACCGGCAACCAGGAACACCTGAAGCTGCTCGAACAATGGCTGAAGAGCTACCGGCCCGGGGAATTGTTCGACGAACACGGCGCGCCGCGCCCGGAAATCGCGGCACTCGCGCCGCAGGGTGCGCGCCGCATGGGCTCCAACCCGCACGCCAACGGCGGTGTGCTGCTGCGCGATCTGCGCATGCCGGATTTCCGCGCCTACGCCGTCGATGTGGCGCAGCCGGGCGCGGTCGAAGCCGAGGCGACGCGCGTCATGGGCAACCTGCTGCGCGATGTGATGAAGCTCAATATGGATGTGCGCAACTTCCGCGTCGTCGGCCCGGACGAGACCGCCTCCAACCGCCTCGGCGCACTGTTCGAAGTGACCGACCGCACCTGGCTCGCCGAGCGCTTGCCGGAGGACGATCACCTGGCGCCGGACGGACGGGTGATGGAAATCCTCTCCGAACACACCTGCCAGGGCTGGCTGGAGGGCTATCTGCTGACCGGCCGGCACGGCCTGTTCTCCTGCTACGAGGCGTTCATCCACATCGTGGACTCGATGTTCAACCAGCATGCCAAGTGGCTCAAGGTGTGCAACGACATCCCGTGGCGGCGCCCGATCGCCTCGCTCAATTACCTGCTCACCTCGCATGTCTGGCGCCAGGATCACAACGGCTTTTCGCACCAGGACCCCGGCTTCATCGACCACGTGGTGAACAAGAAGGCCGACGTCATCCGCGTGTACCTGCCGCCGGATGCGAACACGCTGCTGGTCGTCACCGACCGCTGCCTGCGCTCGCACAACCTCGTCAACGTGATCGTCGCAGGCAAGCAGATGCAGCCGCAGTGGCTCAGCATGGATGCCGCCATCAAGCACGTGAGCGCCGGCATCGGCATCTTCGAATGGGCGAGCAGCGATCAGGACGGCGAACCGGACGTGGTGATGGCCTGCGCCGGCGATGTGCCGACGCTCGAAACGCTCGCTGCCGTGGGCTTGCTGCGCCAGCATCTGCCGGAGCTCAGGGTGCGGGTGGTCAACGTCGTCGATCTGATGACCCTGCAGCAGAAGGAGGAGCACCCGCACGGGCTCTCCGACCGCGATTTCGACACGCTGTTCACCACCGACAAGCCGGTCATCTTCGCCTACCACGGCTATCCGTGGCTGATCCACCGCCTCACCTACCGGCGCACCAACCACAAAAACCTGCACGTGCGCGGCTATAAGGAGGAAGGCACGACCACCACGCCGTTCGATATGGCGGTGCTCAATGACCTCGACCGTTTTCATCTGGTCTCGGACGTGATCGACCGCGTGCCCACGCTTGGCTACAAGGCCGCGCATCTCAAGCAATTGGTGCGTGACAAGCTCACCGAGCATTGGCATTACATCCGCGCGCATGGGCAGGACATGCCGGAAATCATCGGGTGGCAATGGCCGCAGGAGCATAAGGGGAAAATCTAATGACCACCAACCGCCTGCTGCGCCTGCGTAAGTTCGGCCAAAGCGTGTGGCTCGATTACATCCGGCGCGACCTGATCGATAGCGGCGAACTCGAACGCCTGATCCGCGACGATGGTCTCGCCGGCGTAACCTCCAATCCGGCAATTTTTGCGAAGGCGATAGCGAACGGTCACGAGTATGAGGCGCCGATCCGGGAGCTGGCACGCCATGGACTTCCGGTCGCAGCGCAGTATGAGGCGCTCGCGCTCGGGGATGTGATGCGCGCCGCCGACCTGTTCCGTCCGCTGTACGAGGAGACACAGGGCGGCGACGGCTTCGTCAGCTTCGAGGTGTCGCCGCATCTGGCGCACGACACCGGAGCCACGATCACCGAGGCGCAGCGTCTGTGGGCCGCCATCGGGCGGCCGAACGTCATGATCAAAGTCCCCGCAACGCGCGAGGGTCTGCCGGCGATTCGCTTCCTCGCCGCTGCGGGGGTGAACGTCAACGTCACGCTGCTGTTCAGCGTTGCCCGCTACCGCGAGGTGGCCGAGGCATGGATGCAGGGTCTCGAGGACCGGGCGCTTGCGGGCGCGCCGCTCGGGCGCGTGACATCGGTGGCGAGCTTTTTTCTTTCCCGCATCGACACACTGGTGGACAGCCGGCTGGACAAGCTCGGGACTGGAGAAGCGCAGGCGCTGCGCGGGCAGGCGGCGGTGGCGAGCGCGCGTCTCGCGTATCAGGAGTTCCAGAGCATCGGTGCGCAGGCGCGCTGGCAAGCGCTTGCGCGCGAAGGTGCGCGTGCGCAGCGGTTGCTGTGGGCCTCGACCGGCGCCAAAGACCCGGCCTATCACGATTTGAAGTATGTCGAGCCGCTCATCGGCGGAGAGACGGTCAACACGCTCACGCCCGAAACGCTCGCCGCCTATCGCGATCACGGCGATCCGGCGGCACGCCTCGCGGACTGCGCCGAGGCCGCCCGCTCGCTGCCGGCGGCGCTCTGTGCCCTCGGCATCAATCTGGACGAGATCGCAAGCCAACTGGAGGACGAAGGTATACGCAAGTTTGTCGAGCCTTACGACAGGCTGCTCGTCAGGCTTGGAGCCAACTTGTTTTAGCCGCGCAGCGCGGTTCCGGATTCCGGTCTTTTACGGAATGACGGCTTGGCGGATTTATTTTGGACTAAGTACTTCGTTTCATAAGTTCACACACGTATTTTTTAAGCTGCAAGCTTCAGATGTCGATTTAGTCACTTACAACACTTACAAGTTAAATCATGTCAAAACGTGACAAGAAT
>Ga0209343_10001696_pt1 | contig 29408 bp, 25 predicted proteins | sample RifCSPlowO2_02_FD_184026 | JGI IMG/M metagenome (GOLD analysis project Ga0209343, IMG submission 184026) | Groundwater microbial communities from Rifle, Colorado - Rifle CSP2_plank lowO2_0.2 (SPAdes) (version 2) | ecosystem: Environmental > Aquatic > Deep subsurface > Groundwater | place... | reverse complement strand
CATAACTGATGCCGTTGTAGGCAATCGCCAGGGCGCACTCCTCGGCCAGCATGGCGCTGCCGCGCAGCGCCGCGTCATCCAGCTCGACATAGGCATAGGCGTCCTGCGCCTCGGTTGCGTCCGTGATGACGATGGCTGCGCTGGGCGGCATGCTCGAAGACTCCCGGGCCATGAAATGCGCTTAAGCCGGCCGGGCCAGCGGTTCGAACTGTTCGCGATGGGTTCGCATCGCCTCGAGCACGAAGGCGCTCAGCCCTTCACCCTCGGTGGCGTCGAGGTGGGCGCAGAGCGCGCTGCGCATCTGCGGGTCCCACTGGCGCTTGAGGTGCTGGGCGAAGTCGTCCTGCGCCTGCTGCGGGTCGGGCTGGGAGGCGAAGAAGGCACCGATCTGGTTGGCCATCTTTATAAGTTGCGTGGCGTTTATGCCCATGGACGTGCTCCGCTGATTGACCTGAATGCCGCGTAAGCTGGCCTGTATAGGGTGCGACTGACGACTGGGGGCCTGGTGCGCACGGCGCACCCTACGAGCCCGCACCCGGCGAACCAGAGCCCTCGAAACAATAGCTCTGAGAACAGCCCGTAGGATGGGTTGAGCGCAGCGATACCCATGCTGCCTGGCATTCGCCCCGCATCTCGGTCATAGCTGCACCACCTTGATCGGCGGCAGCAGGTCGATCTGCTCGTGGGTGAAGGCCTGGAACTCATTCTGCCATTGCGACGGGGCCTCGACCTTGCTGATCTGCACGGCGGTGACCTTGTATTCCGGGCAGTTGGTCGCCCAGTCCGAGTTGTCGGTGGTGATCACGTTGGCACCGGATTCCGGGTGGTGGAAGGTGGTGTAGACAATCCCCGGCTGCACCCGCTCGGTGATGGTTGCGCGCATCGCCGTCTCGCCGGCGCGGCTGTTGATCGACACCCAGTCGCCGTCGTTGATCCCACGGTCCTCGGCATCCACCGGGTGGATTTCCAGACGATCCTCGGCATGCCAGGCACCGTTGGCGGTGCGCCGGGTCTGCGCGCCGACGTTGTACTGCGAAAGAATCCGCCCGGTGGTGAGAATCAGCGGCCGCTTGCGCGAGGTGCGCTCCTCGGTCGGGATGTACTCGGTGACCATGAAGCGGCCCTTGCCGCGCACGAAAGCGTCCTCGTGCATGATCGGCGTGCCTTCCGGCGCGGCGTCGTTGCACGGCCACTGGATGCTGCCCAGACGATCGAGCTTGGCGTAGCTGACGCCGGTGAAAGTCGGGGTCAGGCTGGCGATCTCGTCCATGATCTGCGACGGGTGCGTGTAGTTCATCGGGTAGCCGAGGGCGTTGGACAGCGCCACCGTCACCTCCCAGTCTTCCTTGCCGGCCAGCGCCGGCATCACCTTGCGCACCGGCGAGATGCGCCGCTCGGCATTGGTGAAGGTGCCGTTCTTCTCCAGGAACGAAGCCCCGGGCAGGAACACATGGGCGTACTTGGCGGTTTCGTTGAGGAACAGGTCCTGCACCACCACGCATTCCATGGCCTTGAGCGCACCGGTGACATGCTGGGTGTCCGGGTCGGACTGCGCCGGATCCTCACCCTGGATATACATGCCCTTGAAGGTGCCGGCATGCGCCGCCGCCAGCATATTGGGGATGCGCAGGCCCGGCTCGTCGAGCAAGGTGACGCCCCAGGATTGTTCGAACTGCGCCCGCGCCAGCGGATCGGAGACGTGACGGTAACCGGGCAGCTCATGGGGGAAGGAGCCCATGTCGCAGGAGCCCTGCACGTTGTTCTGTCCGCGCAGCGGATTCACCCCGACGCCGGCGCGGCCGATATTGCCGGTGGCCATGGCCAGGTTGGCGATCGCCATCACGGTCGAGGAGCCCTGGCTGTGTTCGGTCACGCCCAGGCCGTAGTAGATCGCCGCGTTACCGCCGGTGGCGTAGAGCCGCGCGGCGGCGCGCACGCTGGCGGCCGGCACGCCGGTCAGCTCTTGCATGGCCTCTGGGCTGTGCCGCGGGTCGGCGACGAAGGCGCGCCATTGTTCGAAGGCTTCGGTCTCGCAGCGCTCGGCGACGAAGACCTCGTTGACCAGCTTCTCGGTGACGATGACGTGAGCCAGGCTGTTGAGCAGGGCGACGTTGCTGCCGGGACGCAGTTGCAGGTGATGGTCGGCCTTGACGTGCGGGCCGCGCACCAGGTCGATGCCGCGCGGGTCGGCGACGATCAGCTTGGCACCCTCGCGCAGACGCCGCTTGAGCTGCGAGCCGAACACCGGGTGGCCGTCGGTGGGGTTGGCACCGATCACCAGCACCACATCGGCGGCCAGCACCGAGTCGAAGTCCTGGGTGCCGGCGGATTCGCCGAGGGTGACCTTGAGGCCGTAGCCGGTCGGCGAATGGCAGACCCGCGCGCAGGTGTCGACGTTGTTGTTGCCGAAGGCGGCGCGCACCAGCTTCTGCACCAGGTAGGCCTCTTCGTTGGTGCAGCGCGACGAGGTCAGGCCGCCGACCGAACCACGGCCGTACTGCGCCTGGATGTCCTTGAAGCGCTGGGCGGTATAGCTGATCGCCTCGTCCCAGCTCACCGTGCGCCAGGCGTCATGGATGCTCTCGCGAATCATTGGCGCGGCGATGCGATCCGGGTGGGTGGCGTAGCCCCAGGCGAAACGGCCCTTGACGCAGGCGTGGCCGTGGTTGGCGTGGCCGTCCTTGTTCGGCACCATGCGCACCACTTCGTTGCCTTTGATCTCGGCCTTGAACGAGCAGCCGACGCCGCAATAGGCGCAGGTGGTGGTGACGCTGCGTTCGGCCTGGCCCTTCTCGATCACCGACTTTTCCATCAGCGTGGCGGTCGGACAGGCGTTGACACAGGCACCGCAGGACACGCACTCGGAGTCGAGGAAGGTCTCGTTCTGCCCGGCACTGACCTGCGAATCGAAGCCGCGGCCGCTGATGGTCAGGGCGAAGGTGCCCTGCACTTCTTCACAGGCACGCACGCAGCGGTTGCAGACGATGCACTTGGCCGGATCGAAGCTGAAATAAGGGTTGGATTCGTCCTTGGGCTCGGCCAGGTGAGTCTTCACCGGGTCGTAGCGCACCTCGCGCAGGCCGACTACGCCGGCCATGTCCTGCAGCTCGCAGTTGCCGTTGGCCGAACAGGTCAGGCAGTCCAGCGGGTGGTCGGAGATGTACAGTTCCATGGTGCCGCGGCGCAGCTCGGCGAGTTTCGGGCTCTGCGTGCGCACCTTCATGCCCGGCTCTACCGGGGTGGTGCAGGAGGCCGGGAAACCCCGCCGGCCTTCGATCTCCACCATGCACAGGCGGCACGAGCCGAAGGGTTCCAGGCTGTCGCTGGCGCACAGCTTGGGCACGGCGATGCCGGCTTCCTGGGCCGCGCGCATCAGCGAGGTGCCGGCCGGCACTGTGATGGAGCTGCCGTCGATTTCCACCGTTACCGGGGCACCGCTGCGGGCCGGGGTGCCATAGTCGAGTTCACGATACAGGGCCATGTCGATGTCTCCGGTTCAGCGGGCTTCGGCTGCGTCTTGCGACACACCGAAGTCTTCGGGAAAGTGATTGAGGGCGCTCAGCACCGGATAAGGGGTCATGCCGCCGAGGGCGCAGAGCGAGGCACCGAGCATGGTGTCGCACAGGCTCTTGAGCAGTTCGATGCGTCCCGGCTGCGGGCCTTCGGAACGGGCGACGATGATCTGCTCGAGCAGCTCCTCACCGCGGGTCGAGCCGATTCGGCAGGGCGTGCACTTGCCGCAGGATTCGATGGCGCAGAACTCCATGGCGTAGCGCGCCATATGAGCCAGGTCGACCGTGTCGTCGAACACCACGATGCCGCCGTGGCCGAGCACCGCGCCGATGGCGGCGAAGGCCTCGTAGTCCAGCGGCGTGTCGAATTGTGACTCGGGCAGGTAGGCACCCAGCGGGCCGCCGACCTGCACCGCGCGAATCGGCCGGCCGGTGGCCGAGCCGCCGCCGTAGTCGTAGAGCAGCTCGCGCAGGGTAACGCCGAAGGCCTTCTCGATCAGGCCGCCACGGGCGATGTTGCCGGTCAGCTGGATCGGCAGGGTGCCGAGCGAGCGGCCCATGCCATAGTCCTTGTAGTAGGCACCGCCCTTGTCGAGGATGATCGGCACCGAGGCCAGCGAGATCACGTTGTTGATCACCGTCGGCTGGCCGAACAGGCCCTCGATCGCCGGCAGCGGCGGCTTGGGCCGAACTTCGCCGCGCTTGCCTTCGAGGCTTTCCAGCAGCGAGGTTTCCTCACCGCAGACATAGGCACCGGCACCACGGCGCAGGTGCAGATGGAAGCGCTGGCCGCTGCCGAGAATGTCGTCGCCCAGGTAGCCCTCGGCATAGGCCGTGGCGATGGTCGCGGTGAGCGCGGCCTCGGCGTGGGGGTATTCCGAACGCAGGTAGATATAGCCCTCGGTCGCGCCGACGGCCAGGGCGGCGATGGTCATGCCCTCGATCAGCACAAAGGGGTCGTCCTCCATCACCATGCGGTCGGAGAAGGTGCCCGAGTCGCCCTCGTCGGCGTTGCACACGATGTACTTCTGCGCAGCCGTGCAGCCGGCCACGGTGCGCCACTTGATCCCGGTGGGAAAGGCCGCGCCGCCGCGCCCGCGCAGGCCGGAGTCGAGCACTTCGGCGATGATCGCCTCGGAGCCGATTTGCAGCGCGCGCTTGAGGCCGCGGTAGCCGTCATGCTCGATATAGTCAGCCAGCGACAATGGATCGGTGATCCCGGCGCGGGCGAAGGTCAGGCGCTCCTGGCGCTTCAAGTAGTCGATTTCTTCGGTCAGGCCGAGGCCGAGCGAATGCTCGCCGCCGTCGAGAAAACCGGCATCGAACAAGCCGCCGACGTCGAGGGCCTTGACCGGGCCATAGGCCACGCGCCCGGCCGGGGTGGCGACCTCGACCAGCGGTTCGAGCCAGAACAGCCCGCGCGAACCGTTACGCACCAGGCGCACCTCGATATTGCGCGCAGCGGCCTCGGCGACGATGGCCCGGGCCACCTTGTCGGCACCCAGGCTCAGGGCGCTGGCGTCACGCGGCACGTACACGGTGATAGGCGAACTCATAGCCGCGCCTCCTGTTCTTCAACCAAGTCCAGCAGATCCTCGACATCGACCCGGCCGTGCAGCTCGCCATTAAGCAAGGCGCTCGGCGCACAGGCGCAGTTGCCCAGGCAGTACACCGCCTCCAGGGTCAGGCTGCCGTCGGCGCGGGTCTCGCCCAGTTGCAGGCCAAGTTTTTCCTGCAGCTCAGCGGTCAGCGCCTTGGCACCCATCGACTGGCAGGCCTCGGCCTGGCACAGCTTGAGGTGCACACGGCCCGGCGGACTGGCACGGAAGTCATGGTAGAAGCTGACCACCCCATGCACCTCGGCGCGCGACAGGCAGAGGTCTTCGGCGATCAGCGCCAGCACCTCGGGCGGCACCGCGCCGAGGCGATCCTGGATGTCATGAAGAATGGGCAGTAGCGCACCCGGTTCGTCGCGATGCGCCGCCAACACCTCACGGGTGACGGCCTGGTATTGGGGTAAATCGGCGTGCGGGGCAAGCTTGGCCATGTTCGAGGCTCCGGCCGTTGTGCTGGCTGGGGACCAATAACCGCCGAACCTATCCGGCGAGCGATTGAGCGACCTCTCAGGCGCACAACATATGAAATTAAGTTCTTATTTGCAGGTCATGAAAACCACGGAATACCAAGCTAACATGCGGTTACGCCCGATCAAATATGAAGCAGAGAGCATATGATCCGCATCGAAATCCAACCACGCTGGCGCTTTCACCAGATCGACGGCAGCAGCCTCGACCCCCAGGGCATGAGCCTGCTGCAGAACGTTCACGACTGCGGCAAGCTGACCGATGCCGCCGCCCTCAGCGGCTATTCCTACCGGCATGCCTGGAACCTGCTGGGCAAGTGGCAAGCCTTCTTCGGCAGCCCGCTGATCGAGCTGCAGCGCGGCAAGGGCGCGCAGCTCACCAGCCTCGGGGAAAAACTGCTGCGCGCCGACCAACGCATCCGCGCACGCCTGACCCCGCAACTGGACAACCTCGCCGGCGAGCTGGAGGTCGAACTCAACCGTGCGCTACAGGAAACCCGCCCCGGCCTGCGCATCCATGCCAGCCATGGCTTCGCCGTGGCGGCGCTGCGCGAATGGCTGGAACAGGACAACCGCTGGCAGTGGGAGCTGCAGTTTCGCAGCGGGGTCGAGGCGATGCTCTCGCTGCAGCGCCAGGACTGCGACCTGGCCGGCCTGCACGTGCCGGCCGGGCCGCTGGGCGCGTTGGCCATGGCGCGCATCCAGCCCTGGCTGCGCAGCGAACACCGGGTGATCACCTTCGTGGTGCGTACCCAGGGCCTGATCCTCGCCCCCGGCAACCCGCTGGGCATCACCGGCCTGGCCGATCTGCAGCGCCGCGGCCTGCGCCTGGTCAACCGCGAACAGGGCTCGGGCACGCGCATGCTGCTGGAAAGCCTGCTGCAACAGGCGCAGATCGAAAGCGCCGGGATCGACGGCTTCCATAACGAGGAATACACCCACGCCGCAGTGGCCGCCTATGTCGCCAGCGGCATGGCCGATGTCGGCTTTGGCGTCGAGGCGGCGGCACGGATGTTCGGCCTGGCCTTTATCCCCATGGCCCGCGAGCACTACTGCCTGCTCTGCCACCAGGACAGCCTGGCGCTGCCGGCCATGGGCGCGCTGCTCGAGGTGCTGCAACACCCGGAATTCCAGGCGCGCATCGGCCAGTTGCCCGGCTACGCCCTGAGTCGCCCCGGCGAGGTGCTACCGCTGAGCCAGGCGCTGGAACACTGGAGCCGCGAGAGCCTGCTGGAGTAGTTTTTTAGTCGCGTGCTGCAAGGCGACAAGCCGTAGGTTGGCGTTGAGCGCAGCGAAGCCCAACCGACAGTGGCACGTCTCGTCGGGCTTCGCTGCGTTGCGCCTCAACCCAGCCCTTGAGCCCTGCGCATCGCGGCGTGCGCCTGGGGGAAATAGCGCCAGCGTTGTGGCAGCACCTTCCACAGGTTCCGGACAACAAAGGCCAGGCGCTTCAGACGCCGCTGGTCCTTCGCGGTCCACGGCAGCTCCAGGCGCTGACGCAGGTCCACAGGCAGAGTGCCCACCGCCAGCCAGCGTGCGCCACGGTCGAATATGGGCCGCAGCACCCACCACAGCGGGCCGCGCATCCAGGGATAGGGTGGCGGTAGATTCGGGTTGCCGGCGAGAAACCAGCGGGCCACTTCGGTCATTTCCAGACGGTTATCGAGCATGCCTTGCCAGTAGACCCTGAACGCCGCGTAGTCGGCCGGCACGGTCGCCATCGGCAACCCGTAGAGGGCATACCACTGGATCGACTCCTGATAGAGACGCTCCTGCGTGGCCTGATCCAGAGGCGTGCCGAAAACGGCCTGCATGGCGATCTGCCCTTCGAAGAAGGTGGCATGGGCCCAGTAGAAGAGCTCCGGGCTGAGGGCGTGATAGCGCTGCCCATGGCCGTCCACGCCCTTGATCTGGCGGTGCCAGTCGCGGATCTGCTGACCGGTCGCCGTCGCCTGCTTGCCGCCATAGACCACCGCGAGAATCGGCGGAATGGAGCGGAACAGGCGGTTCCAGGGGTTCAGGAACAGGTCGGAATGGTCCTGCACGCCAGCGGCGAGGCTCGGGTGCAGGTTCTGCAACAGGCCGACGCGGCTGATCAACAGCAGCCCGCGCAGATCACCGAAATATCGCCACGTCAGCGACTCCGGCCCCAGAGGTTGTAGCTGCTGCTCGGTTGGAATGGAACAGGTGGCCTGCATACTCGGTCGCTCCCATGCGATTGTGTGCCATCGATGTTAATGCGAGTATTAGCTCGCATTAAATTCGCAATGGAGCAGTCATGCGCAAGCGACCCGGCCAACAACGCTCACAACAGATGGTGGATATCCTCCTGGAGGCCAGTGGCCGGGTGATCGCACGCCAGGGGCTGGCCAACCTGACCACCAACAGGGTGGCGGCCGAGGCCGGCGTGAGCATTGGCTCGCTGTACCAGTACTTTGCCAACAAGCAGGAGCTGCTGGAGGGGCTGCTCGAACGCATGGCGCTGGACATGACGCGCCTGATCGATGCGCGCATGACGCAGCTGCTGGCAGCCGATGTCAGAACGGCGGTGAAGATGCTGCTGGGCGAAATGCTCGCATTTATCCGCGGCGGCGATGGCCGCTATCTGGAGGTGGTGCGGCACTGGCAGCAGCTGCAGACTCTGCGCGTGGTTGATCGGTTGGAACAGCACCTGTCCGAGGTGTGCCGACGCTATCTACTGCGCCATGTCCGCGAGTACCCCATCGAAAACCCCATCCCGGTATTGTTCGTGATCATCAACGGCACCCTGATGACGCTGGTGCGTTACCTGGCGCTGGATAACCCGCCCCTGAGCGAAGAGGACTTGATCGATAGCCTGACCGAGATGCTGGCCGCCTACCTGGCCTCTGCAGCAGGCCCGCGCCCAGCGCATGGGCAGCTCGCCGGCGAGGATCAGGGAGCACCCGCGTAACCGCTACCATAAGCTCGGCGGCGCAAACGCCGCGAGCCAAGTGAAAACCAGACCATCCAGGAGTACTCCGTGACCTTTGACATTCGCCCGGCCATACCCAGCGACGCCGCGCTGATCCATGCCTTTATCACCGACCTGGCGATCTACGAGAAGGCCGCGCACGAAGTGCTGGCCAGCGTCGCCGATATCGAGCACAGCCTGTTTGCCGAGGGCTCACCCGCCCATGCGCTGATCTGCAGCCGCGACGGCGTGCCGATTGGCTATGCGGTGTATTTCTTCAGCTACTCGACCTGGCTCGGCCGCCAGGGCCTTTATCTGGAAGACCTGTATATCGCCCCCGAACAGCGCGGCGGTGGTGCCGGCAAGCAGCTGCTGCGCCATCTCGCACAACTGGCCAGTACCCGCGGCTGCGCGCGCCTGGAATGGAGCGTGCTGGACTGGAACGAGCCGGCCATCCAGTTCTACCAGAGCCTGGGGGCCAAGCCCCAGGACGAGTGGATTCGCTATCGCCTGGCCGGCGAGGAGCTGCGCAGCTTCGCCGAGGGCTAGGCGCATGGCGGGCAAACCCCGGCGCTTTTCTTGCTAAACTGCGCGCCTTCCTTTTTCCGAGTCGCCGCGCATGCCTGCTCTCGACCAGGCGCTGCGCGCCGCCCTTGCCCACCGCCAGCCCCTGCTCGCCGAGCTGCACAGCCAGGCCACCGACTGCTACCGCCTGTTCCACGGCAGCCAGGAAGGTGCCGGCGGTCTGACCATCGACCGCTACGGCCGACAATTGCTGGTGCAGAGCTTTCACCAGAGCCTTGGCCGCGATGAGCTGCTGCAGCTGGCAGAGCAGTGCCAGGCCAGCCTCGGCGAGCAACTGCTACTGGTCTACAACGACCGCTCCCAGGGCAACTCGCGGGTCGACCGCAGCGACCCGGTCTACCAGGCCGCACCCGAGGCACTGGCAGACCTGATCGGCCATGAATGGGGTCTCAACTACCGCGTACGCGGCCGCCACGCAGGGCAAGACCCACTGCTGTTTCTCGACCTGCGCAACGCCCGCGGCTGGGTCAAGGCGCACAGTGCCGGCAAGTCGGTGCTCAACCTGTTCGCCTACACCTGCGGCGTCGGCCTGAGCGCCGCCGCAGGAGGTGCCAGCGAGGTGGTCAATCTGGACTTCGCCGAAGGCAACCTGGCGGTGGGCCGCGAGAATGGCGCGCTCAATCCCGAACTGGCACCCATGCAGTTTGTTCAATCGGACTATTTTCCGGCGATCCGCCAGCTGGCCGGCCTGCCGATCAATGCGCGGCGCGGGCAGAAGCTGCCGCACTACCCGCGCCTTGAACAACGCCAGTTCGACCTGGTGCTGCTCGATCCGCCGGCCTGGGCCAAGAGCGCCTTCGGCACCGTCGACCTGCTGCGCGACTACCAGAGCCTGCTCAAGCCGGCGATCCTTGCCACCGCCGAGCATGGCGTACTGATCTGCTGCAATAACCTGGCAAAGGTCACCATGGCCGACTGGCGCGACCAGGTGCTGCGTTGCGCGGAAAAGCTCGGCCGCCCGGTGCGCGATTGTCAGGTGCTGGCACCGGCGGCGGACTTCCCCTCTCTGGACGGCCAGCCGCCGCTGAAGACCCTGATTCTGCAGTTTTGATCGACCCCGCAAAGGCATAGAAAATCCCGCCCAGGGCCTCTGTGGAACCCGATGCGCGTGCCATACTCCAAGGCATTTCTCGTCGGGATAGATGACGTTCTCATGCTTAAAGGATTAAAGCGCGCAGCCAGCGCACTCGTTATAGCCATTGCCCTTTACAGCCTGCTGGGCTTTCTGATTTTGCCCGGTATCGGTCTGCGCATCGCCAACCAGCAACTGGCCCAGTACGCCGAAGTACCCGCCACGCTGCAACGCCTGCAACTCAACCCCTTCAGCCTGGAACTCAGCCTCTGGGGCCTGCAGATTGGCGAAGCCGAACAGCAGCAGATTGCCTTCGAGCGCCTGTACGCCAACCTGCAACTCGACAGCCTGTGGAGCGGCGTATTGCACCTGGCCGATATCGAGCTGGACAAGCCGCACAGCGAAGTGCTGTTCGGCAAGGACGGTCGGCTCAACCTGACCCAGCTGTTCAAACTGCCCAGCAGCCCGCAACCCGCGACCGAAGAGCCGGCCAGTGATCCGTTTCCGCTGCGTATCGCGCGGATCAAACTGAGCGGTGGCAACGTGCATTTTCAGGACCTGCGCCCCAGCGAGCCGATCGAGTTCACCTACGACGACCTCAGCTTCGAGCTGTTCAACCTCAGCACCCTGCAAGGCGACAATGCCGAGATGACCCTGGTCGCCACCGGCCCCAAAGGCGGGCGCATCGACTGGACCGGCAACCTCAGCCTGGTCCCGATCAGTTCCAGCGGCAACCTGAAAGTCACTGACGGCAAGCTGAAAGTCATCTGGCCCTATGTACGCGACGCCGTACCCCTGGTGCTGGAAGACGGCAGCCTCAACCTCAGCAGCGACTACAGCCTTAACCTGGCCAAAGGCACCGAGCTACAGCTGAACAACACCCAGCTCATCCTGAGCAACTTCGCCATCAAGAGCCCGGCGGACAAACCGCTGCTGCGCCTGGAAAGCCTGGATATCAGCGAAACCAGTGTGGACCTGGTCAAACAGCGGATCATCGTCGGCAAGATTCGTAGCCAGAAACTGGAAACCTGGGCCGCCCGCGAGGCCGATGGCCAGATCGACTGGCAGAAGCTGCTGGCCAGCCAGCCGGCCAAACCGGCACCCGCGGTAAATGAGAGCGGTACAACGGCGACAGTATCCGAGCCGGTGAAAGACACGACCACTGCGGAGCAATCGGCTGCCCTGCAAACAGCCAGCGCCGGCCAGCCAGAAGCCCCGAGCAAACCCTGGCAGGTACTGCTACGCGATACGCAACTGCGCGGCTACCAAGTGCATCTGGCCGACCGCGTGCCGGAGCAGGCGGTGGCCATCGAGCTCGGCCCGCTCAACCTCGACCTGCAGGACTTCGACAGCCTCGGCACCTCGCCCTTCAAGCTCAAGCTGGATACCGGCGTCGGCAAGCAGGGCAAGCTGCAGGCCAGCGGCCAGGTGCAGCTGAGCCCGACCACGGCCAGCCTGAATGTCATCAGCAGCGCCATCGATCTGCGCGTGGCCCAGGCCTACCTCAGCCCCTTCGTGCGCATCGAACTACGCAGCGGCCTGCTCGGCAGCGACCTCGACGTCCAGCTGAACGGCACCGAGCCCCTGGCTCTGAGCATCAGCGGCAAGGCCCAGGTCAACCAGCTGCATAGCCTGGACACCCTCAAGGAGCGCGACTTCCTGCGCTGGCAACAACTCGACCTGCTCGGCCTGAACTACCAGCACGGCACCAGCCTGAGCATCGACAAGGTGCAGCTGGACCAGCCCTATGCGCGCTTTATCATCAACGAAGACCTCACCACCAACGTCAGCGACCTGATCATCCCACAACCGGCCGCGCCGCAAAGCGCCGCCCAAAGCGCTACCAATACGACGGAAAAGCCGCTGGCGATTCATATCGGTGAGATCGCCTTCAAGGATGGCTCGGCCAATTTTGCCGACTTCAGCCTGACCCCAAACTTCGCCACCGCCATCCAGCAGCTCGAGGGGCGTATCGGCACCCTCGACAGCCAGACGCAGAAACCCGCCAGCGTGGATATCGCCGGCAAGATCGACCGTTATGCCCCCGTCAGCATCAAGGGCAAGCTGAACCCCTTCGATCCGCTCGACAGCCTGGATATCCATACCCAGTTCAAGCAGGTCGAGCTGACCACCCTGACCCCCTACTCCGGCAAGTTCGCCGGCTATCGCATCCGCAAGGGACGGCTCAACCTGGACCTGCATTACCAGATCAGCAAGGGCCAGCTGACGGCTGCAAACAGTGTAGTGGTGGAACAGCTGCAGCTCGGGGAAAAGGTCGACAGCCCCAGCGCGGTGGACCTGCCCATTCGTCTGGCGGTGGCCCTACTCAAGGACAGCGAAGGCAAGATCGCCATCAACCTGCCAGTCAGCGGCGATCTGAATAGCCCGCAATTCAGCGTGATGCCGATCGTCTGGCAAACCCTGCGCAACCTGATACTGCGCGCGGCCCAGGCTCCCTTCAAGTTTATCGGCGGGCTGGTCAGCGGCGGCTCGCAGATGGACCTGAGCACCGTGCATTTCCCCCCGGGCAGCAGTGCCCTGGACGAAGAGGCGCAAAATGCCCTGAAAACCCTGGCCAGCGCCCTGCAGGAGCGCCCGGCCCTGCGCCTGGAAGTCGAAGGCATGAGCGCCCAGAGCAGCGACGGCCTGCCCCTGGCCGAGCAGCGCCTGCAGCGCGAATACCAGAATATCTACTACCGCATCCTGCAACGGCGGGGCGATGCGGTACCGGCGGAAACCAGCCAGCTGCAGGTACCCGAGGACGAACAGGGTGCCCTGCTCGAAGGCATTTACCGCGCCCGCCTGAAACAGCAACCGCCGGCCGAATGGAAGGAACTGGACGACGACGAACGCGCGGCAAAAATGCGCGAGGCCGTGGTGCAATCCTGGGGGCAAAGCCAGTTGCTGCAACGCCAACTGGCCCAGACCCGAGCCGCGGCAATCAAGGACTATCTGGTCGATCAGGGCGGACTGGCGGGCGAGCGCATCTACCTGCTCGATGTTAGTCTGGGCCAGGCAGACAGCGATGGCCGCGTGGCCACGCCACTGCACCTGGACAGCGAATAAGGTAAGCCCCCATGCGTCTCTCACTGGCAATCCTGACCCTGCTCGCGCTCTGCACCCCATTTGCGGCCTTGGCCGACACCCTGCGCTGCGGCAGCCAGCTTGTTTCCGTCGGCGACCGCAGCTTCGAGGTGCACCAGAAATGTGGCGAACCGGCCTTCCGCGACCTGGTCGGCTATAGCCTGGGGGCCTATGAGCGACGCGAATACAAGATCGAGGAATGGGTCTACGGCCCCGACAACGGCATGCTGAGCATCCTCACCTTCGAGGGTAACCGCCTGCGCTCGATCGAGCGCAGACGCAGCAACTGAACCCTGTTGGTCATCACTCTGGATATGGATCACCCATGAAACGACTGCTCAGCGCCGTGCTGATACTCCTGCCCTTCTGCGCCCAGGCGTCTTCGACCCTGCGTTGCGACAATGGCCTGATCAGTACCACAGACTCCACCAGCGTAGTCAGCAGCAAATGCGGCGAGCCCCTGGCCCGCGACTTTCTCGGCTACCGCGAGGTGATCGACGAGTATGGCTTTCGCAATGAAGTCAGCGTCGAAGAATGGTCCTATGGCCCGCGCAACGGCATGTACTACTACCTGCGTTTCGAAGGCAATCGCCTGATCAAGATCGACAGCAAGCGCGGTAACTAAATCCGCACCTGCCCCCCAGACACACCAAGGCCCCGCGGGCAGAGCCGGCGGGGCCTTGTTAGTGCAGGTTGCGCTTACAGCTTGCTGCTGAAATCACGCAGCTCGTCCTGAGCCTTTTCCTTGGTCCAGCCGTAGCGTTCCTGCAGCTTGCCGACCAGGTATTCGCTATGGCCTTCGGCGACATCCAGATCGTCGTTGGTCAGATTGCCCCAGCGTTCCTTAATACTGCCATTGATCTGCTTCCACTTGCCTTTGATTACGTCGGAATTCATCTATCTGTCCTCATCGTTGAGTAACGCCGGACCGCACGGTCCGACGCGCATCCATTGCCTTATTGCGAGGTTTTCAGGCCGTCGGCGGAGACTGCGGTCACGCCTTTGATCTCGCCAGCCTTGGCAATTGCCAGCTCACGCTCGGCATCGCTGGCCACAACCCCAGAGAGCGCTACAACGCCCTTATTGGTCTCAACCTTGATGTCCATACCGCTCAGGCTGGACTCGGCGAGAAAGGTCGACTTTACCTTGCCGGTGATCCAGGTATCAGTCACCGCTTCCCCAGCCTGATCCATGCTGCTGGTTTCTGCCACTTGAAGCGGCTGCAGCGCGGAGTTGTTGTCGGCGAAGGCAGCACCAGCCAGGGACAGACTGAGGACGCTCGCGCTAACGGCGGCAACAACAAAATGGCTTATTGGCTTTTTCATGGGTGGGGCTCCTGTGTCGTTCGAATTCATCTGCAGCCATTCCACGCTGCAGCTTCAACAGGACTGTCGCAACTCCTGTGCCAAGCGAGAAAAATAATTTAAATCTATATAAATCAATTACTTGTAAATAAAAGCCAAACCCCGCTTTCGTGCAATCTGCATGCTTTGGCATTTGCAACAAGGCATATTGCACGGCCCGACCTGCGGCAGATCGCCAGCATGGCTTATTGACCCAATAGCCTGAGTAACCGCGCGCCCACCGCATATTCCAGGCAAAAAAAGAGGGCCCCGAAGGGCCCTCTGTTTGCTGTTAAACGACGCGGCGATTAAACGCCCGACGCCTTGGCAGCAGCTACATCCTTGATCGACAGCTTGATACGGCCGCGGTTGTCCACGTCCAGTACCAGTACTTCAACTTCCTGACCTTCTTTCAGGATGTCGGTGACCTTCTCAACCCGAGCGTCGCTCAGCATGGAGATGTGCACCAGACCGTCCTTGCCCGGCAGGATGTTGACGAAGGCACCGAAGTCAACGATGCGCTCAACCTTGCCGACGTAGATCTTGCCGATCTCGGCTTCCGCGGTGATGCCCAGGACGCGCTGACGCGCGGCCTCGGCCGCTTCCTTGGTTTCGCCGAAGATCTTGATGGTGCCGTCGTCTTCGATATCGATCGAAGCCTTGGTCTCTTCGCAGATGGCACGGATGGTCGCGCCACCTTTGCCGATCACGTCGCGAATCTTGTCCTGGTCGATCTTCATCGCGATCATGGTCGGTGCGTTGGCCGACAGTTCGGTGCGCGACTGAGCAATCACCTGATTCATCTGGCCGAGGATATTCAGGCGCGCTTCCAGAGCCTGCTCAAGCGCTTGCTCCATGATTTCTTCGGTAATGCCCTGGATCTTGATGTCCATCTGCAGCGCGGTCACGCCCTTGGCGGTACCAGCTACCTTGAAGTCCATGTCGCCGAGGTGGTCTTCGTCACCGAGGATGTCGGTCAGTACGGCGAACTTCTCGCCTTCCTTGACCAGACCCATGGCGATACCGGCCACCGGTGCCTTCATCGGCACACCGGCGTCCATCAGGGCCAGGGAAGCGCCGCAAACCGAAGCCATGGAGCTGGAACCGTTGGACTCGGTGATTTCCGATACCACACGAATGGTGTACGGGAACTCGTCAGCGCTCGGCAGCATGGCAGCTACGGAACGGCGAGCGAGACGGCCGTGACCGATTTCGCGGCGACCGGTAGCGCCCATGCGACCACACTCACCGACCGAATACGGCGGGAAGTTGTAGTGCAGCATAAAGGGGTCTTTCTTTTCGCCTTCCAGGGTGTCGAGCAGCTGCGCGTCACGGGCGGTGCCGAGGGTGGCAACCACCAGGGCCTGGGTTTCGCCACGGGTGAACAGCGCCGAACCGTGGGTCTTGGCCAGCACACCGACTTCGATGTTCAGACCGCGTACGGTACGGGTGTCACGGCCGTCGATACGCGGCTTGCCGTTGACGATGTTCTCGCGCACGGTGCGGTATTCGATTTCGCCGAAGGCGTCTTTGACTTCGCCAGCGGACGGCTGGCCTTCTTCGCCTGCGAACTTGGCAACGATTTCATTGCGCAGCTCGCCCAGACGGGCATAACGCTCGTGCTTGACGGTGATGGTGTAAGCCTGGGAGATCGCCTCGCCAAACTCGCCACGGATGGCGGCCAGCAGTTCGGTGTTTTCCGGCTTCGGCTGCCAGTCCCAGGTCGGCTTGGCGGCTTCGGCGGCCAGCTCGGTAACGGCCTGGATCACAACCTGGAACTCGTCGTGGGCGAACAGTACGGCACCCAGCATCTGGTCTTCGGTCAGCTCTTTGGCTTCGGATTCGACCATCAGCACGGCGTCTTTGGTACCGGCTACAACCATGTCCAGGCTGGAGGCTTTCTGCTGCTCATAAGTCGGGTTCAGCAGGTAGCCGGTTTCCGGGTGGAAGGCTACGCGCGCGGCACCGATAGGGCCGTTGAACGGAATGCCGGAAATCGCCAGGGCTGCCGAGGTACCGATCATCGCAGCGATGTCCGGATCGGTCTTCTTGCTGGTGGAGATCACGGTGCAGATAACCTGCACTTCGTTCTGGAAACCTTCCGGGAACAGCGGACGGATCGGACGGTCGATCAGGCGCGAGGTCAGGGTCTCTTTCTCGGAAGGACGCGCTTCACGCTTGAAGAAACCGCCAGGGATCTTGCCGGCTGCGTAGGTTTTTTCCTGATAGTGCACGGACAGCGGGAAAAAGCCTTTGCTTGGGTCGGCGGTCTTGGCACCGGTTACGGCGACCAGTACGGCGACGTCGTCGTCAACGGTGACCAGCACTGCGCCGGAGGCTTGACGGGCGATACGGCCAGTCTCGAGGGTTACGGTCGATTGACCGAACTGGAACTTCTTGATTACCGGGTTCACGGTGTTTTCCTTCTCTTTGTTGCCCTTGGGGAAAGCGGTTTATTCATCTGCTGCGCGGATAACAGCGCCAACAGGTACTACTGAATTCTGTGGCGGCCTGGGGTATCGGACCCACATAGCGCCAAAACAACTGCAACAGAAACGCAAAAGCTGGAAGCAGGGATAACCCCACTTCCAGCTTCGGCAGTCAGCTACGCATAAGCATTGCTTAGCGACGCAGACCCAGGCGACCGATCAGGGCGCTGTAACGACTAACATCCTTGCCCTTCAGGTAATCCAGCAGCTTACGACGCTGGTTAACCATGCGGATCAGGCCACGACGCGAGTGGTGGTCCTTACCGTTGGCCTTGAAGTGGCCTTGCAGCTTGTTGATGTTGGCGGACAGCAGTGCAACCTGCACTTCCGGGCTACCGGTGTCGCCAGCAGCTTGCTGGTAGTCAGTCACGATCTGGGCTTTTTCTTCAACGCTGAGTGCCATGTGGGCAATCCTCTCAGTTAGGCAACTGCCGAAACAGTCGCAATAGGCCGGGAATCGCTTCCCGTGTTTTTAAGTGAGGTATGACCGTGCCTATTAACAGCCACCCTCGGTTTGGGCAGTCGAGAACCAGGCTCTCGAACGCCCGAGACGGTCAGACCGACCGAATCCTGTACCGACCCAGGCTAGGCCTTGGTCGAAATCAAACGACGCGGCGCAATGCGCCCGTCTTCGCTCACTTCACCGATACCGATAAAGCGACCATTGTGATCCTGCACCCGTACCATGCCGAACTTCGGCGCTTCCGGGGCGCGTACCGGCTGCCCTTGCAGCCAGTAAAACGAACTGTGCTCGGAGAACTGCAGCAGCGGCCAGTGTTGCAGTCCGCTATCGGAAGGCAACAGGAACTGATCGACCGCTTCATTGCCACCTTCGCCATGCACCCGTTCCAGCTCTTCGAGCGTTACGGTGCGGCTCAGATCGAAGGGACCCGCCTTGGTTCTGCGCAGCTCTGCAACGTGGGCACCGCAACCGAGCAGCTGGCCGATATCTTCGACCAGGGTACGGATATAGGTGCCTTTGCTGCAGTCGACTGCCAGACGCGCCTGCTCCGCCTCGCAGCCCAGTAATTCCAGGCGCGCAATAGTAACAGAACGCGGCTCGCGCTCCACTACTTCACCTGCACGGGCCAGTTTGTAAAGTGGTTGGCCGTCGCGCTTGAGCGCCGAGTACATCGGCGGTATCTGACTGATTTCTCCGCGAAAACGCGGCAGCACAGCCTCGATATCGGCGCGACCAACGGTAACCGGGCGACGCTCCAGCACTTCACCCTCGGCATCTGCGGTGGTGGTGGTCACCCCCAGCTGCATCAGGGTTTCATAACCTTTGTCGGCGTCCAGCAGGTACTGGGAGAACTTGGTCGCCTCGCCGAAGCACAGCGGCAATACACCAGTAGCCAAGGGATCGAGGCTGCCGGTGTGGCCGGCCTTCTCGGCATTGAGCAACCAGCGCACCTTCTGCAGCGCGGCGTTGGAGCTAAAGCCCTTGGGCTTATCCAGCAGGATGATGCCATCGACGGCACGGCGAATACGTTTGACCTGGGCCACGCGCTTACTCCTTGGCCTCAGGTTTATCATCGTGCTGACGGTCTTCGCTGACCGCACGCTCGATCAGGGCCGACAGCTGGGCACCGCGAATTACACTTTCGTCGTAATGGAAACGCAGGTTGGGCACGCTGCGCAGCTTCATCGCCTTGCCCAACTGCATGCGCAGGAAACCGCTGGCATCGTTGAGCACCTTGATGCTCTGCACCACGGGATCGACACCCTCTTCCGGCTCGCCGCCCATAATGGTGACGAACACCTTGGCGTGGCTGGAGTCGCGGCTGACTTCCACTGCGGTCACGGTTACCAGGCCGCCGAGACGCGGGTCCTTGATTTCCATGCGAATCAACTGCGCCAGTTCGCGCTGTATCTGGTCGCCGATGCGCTGGGCCCGGCTGAATTCTTTGGCCATTTCTACTACCTTCACTCGCCACGACGCTACTAGGAGCATCGGACCTAAAAGCGGCAAACGCCCGGCCACGCATAAACGGGGCCGGGCGCTGCATATTGCAACTCGCTGCTATATGCCTGTTACAGGCTGCGAGCCACTTGGACTTTCTCGAACACTTCGATCTTGTCGCCGACCTTGACGTCGTTGTAGCTCTTCACGCCGATACCGCACTCCATGCCGTTACGCACTTCGGAGGCATCGTCCTTGAAGCGACGCAGGGATTCCAGCTCGCCTTCGAAGATCACCACGTCGTCGCGCAGTACGCGGATCGGACGGTTACGGTAAACCGTACCCTCGACCACCATACAACCGGCAATCGCACCGAACTTCGGCGAACGGAACACGTCACGCACTTCGGCGATACCCAGGATGTTCTCCCGTACATCGCTGCCGAGCATGCCGGTCAGGGCCTTCTTGACGTCATCGATGATGTCGTAGATCACGTTGTAGTAACGCATATCCAGACCTTCCTGCTCGACGATCTTGCGCGCGCCGGCATCGGCCCGCACGTTGAAGCCGAACAGTACAGCGTTGGAGGCCAGCGCCAGGTTGGCATCGGATTCGGTGATACCACCGACGCCGCCACCGACCACACGCACCTGCACTTCATCGTTACCCAGGCTGCTGAGCGAGCCTTGCAGCGCTTCCAGGGAACCACGGACGTCGGATTTGAGGACGATGTTGAGCGTCTTCTTCTCTTCCTGACCCATGTTCTCGAAGATGTTTTCCAGCTTGCCGGCGTGAGCACGGGCCAGTTTCACTTCGCGGAACTTGCCCTGACGGAACAGCGCGACTTCGCGGGCTTTCTTCTCGTCAGCCAGTACGCTCATGTCGTCGCCAGCATCCGGAGTGCCGTCCAGGCCGAGAATCTCGACGGGGATCGACGGGCCAGCTTCTTTGATCGGCTTGCCGTTCTCGTCGAGCATGGCGCGGATACGACCGAAGTTGGAACCGATCAGCACCATGTCGCCTTGACGCAGGGTACCGTCCTGAACCAGCACGGTGGCAACTGGACCACGGCCTTTATCAAGGCGCGATTCCACCACCACACCCCGACCCGGGGCCGACGGCGTGGCTTTCAGTTCGAGGATCTCGGCCTGCAGCAGCACGGCTTCGAGCAGTTCGTCGACACCGGTACCGACTTTCGCCGACACAGGTACGAACGGCGTATCACCGCCCCACTCTTCCGAAGTCACGCCATGCACCGACAGTTCGCTGCGAATGCGATCAAGGTCCGCACCTGGCTTGTCGATCTTGTTCACCGCGACAACCAGTGGAACGCCAGCAGCCTTGGCATGCTGAACGGCTTCAATGGTCTGCGGCATCACGCCGTCATCCGCTGCAACCACCAGGATCACGATATCGGTCGCCTTGGCACCACGGGCACGCATCGCGGTAAACGCGGCGTGGCCCGGGGTGTCGAGGAAGGTGACCATGCCGCGCTCGGTTTCTACGTGGTAGGCACCGATATGCTGGGTGATGCCACCGGCTTCGCCGGCAGCAACCTTGGCGCGACGGATATAGTCGAGCAGCGAGGTCTTACCGTGGTCAACGTGACCCATTACGGTAACAACCGGCGCACGGGCAAAGGTCTCGCCTTCGAACTTCAGCGATTCGGCCAGGGAGTCTTCCAGAGCCGTGTCGCTGACCAGGGTGACCTTGTGGCCCAGCTCCTCAGCAACCAGCTGAGCAGTTTCCTGATCCAGAACCTGGTTGATGGTCGCAGGGGTGCCCAGCTTGAACATGAACTTGATAATTTCAGCGGCTTTGACCGACATCTGCTGAGCCAGATCGCCCACAGTGATGGTTTCGCCGATCTTCACTTCACGCACGATCGGGCCAGTCGGGCTCTGGAAGCCGTGAGCATTACGCTTCTTCAGCTTGGCCTTGCCACGACCACCACGACGGAAGCTGTCGCTTTCCTCGTCGATGGTGCGCGGAGCAACCCGTGGAGCAGGAGCCTTTTCCTTGACGGTCGGGCGATGCTGGGTGGTCTTGCGCTCGCCGCCACGACGGTCGGCATCATCATTGCGCGGCTTGTCCGGACGACGCGGTTCGTCCTTCTTGCGCTCTTCCACAACCGGCGCGGTAACCACAGGCAGCTCTACGGCAACTGCCGGTGCTGCAGTGGCCGGCGCGGCAGCTGCCGGCGCTTCAGGTGCAGCGCCAGGGCGCGCAGCTTCTTCGGCGGCGCGACGCTTGGCTTCTTCTTCGGCCTTCAGGCGTGCAGCTTCCGCCACAGCGCGCTGCTCAGCGAGCTCACGTTGCTTCTCGGCTTCAATCTCTTCGGGGCTGCGCTTGACGAAGGTCTTCTTCTTGCGCACTTCGACGCTGATGGTCTTGCTACCGGCAACCCGCAGGGTGCTGGTGGTCTTGCGCTGCAAGGTAATCTTGCGCGGCTCTTCGACCTTCTTGTCGCCGTGACTGCTCTTGAGATGGGCCAACAGGGCCTGCTTCTCACTGTCGGTCACCGCTTGCTCAGCACTCTTGTGCGGCAAACCTGCCTCACTCATTTGCTGCAGCAGGCGTTCAACCGGCGTATTGACCACTTGGGCCAGTTCTTTAACCGTGACTTGCGTCATGTATTTCTCTCCTCAGGCCGCAACTACTTACTCGAACCAATGGGCTCGGGCGGCCATGATCAACTTGCCGGCACGCTCAGCGTCGATACCGTCGATGTCGAGCAGGTCGTCAATCGACTGCTCGGCCAGGTCTTCGCGGTTAATAACGCCGCGCACTGCCAGTTCATGCGCAAGCGCCTTATCCATCCCCTCAAGCGAGAGCAAGTCTTCGGCTGGGTGGGCATCTGCCAGCTTTTCCTCGTTGGCGATGGCTTTAGTCAGCAGGCGATCTTTGGCACGAGCGCGAAGCTCGCTGACGATATCCTCGTCAAAACCATCGATGCTGAGCATTTCTTCCATCGGTACGTAGGCAATTTCTTCAAGGCTGGTGAAGCCCTCTTCGACCAACACCTGGGCCAGTTCTTCGTCGACTTCCAGCTCGTCGATAAAGTTCTGCAGGATGTCGCCTGTTTCCGCCTGCTGCTTGGCCTGGATGTCCGCCTCGGTCATTACGTTCAGGGTCCAGCCAGTCAACTGACTGGCCAGACGCACGTTCTGACCGCCGCGGCCAATGGCCTGAGCAAGGTTGTCTGCGCCAACGGCGATGTCCATGGCATGGGCATCTTCGTCGACAATAATGGCGGCCACTTCAGCCGGCGACATCGCGTTGATCACGAACTGCGCGGGATTGTCATCCCACAGCACGATGTCTACACGCTCGCCCGCCAATTCACCGGAGACCGCCTGCACGCGCGAACCGCGCATGCCGATACAGGCACCCTGCGGGTCGATACGCTTGTCTTTGGAACGCACGGCAAGCTTGGCGCGCGAACCCGGATCACGGGACGCGCCCATGACCTCGATCAGTTCTTCGGCGATTTCCGGCACTTCGATGCGGAACAGCTCAATCAGCATTTCCGGCGCGGTACGCGACAGGATCAGCTGCGGGCCGCGGTTCTCGGTGCGGATTTCCTTGAGCAGGGCACGCAGACGCACACCGACGCGGAAAGTCTCGCGGGAGATGATGTCTTCACGGGCCAACAGCGCCTCGGCGTTGTTACCCAGGTCGACGATCACGCTGTCGCGGGTGACTTTCTTCACGGTACCGGAGATGATTTCCCCCAGACGCTCGCGATAGGCTTCAACCACCTGCGCACGCTCGGCCTCGCGGACTTTCTGCACGATGACTTGCTTGGCGGTTTGTGCCGCGATACGGCCGAATTCGATCGACTCGATCTTCTCTTCCAGCACATCACCGACTTTTGCGTTGGCTTCAACAGCCCGCGGCATGTCGGTGGTGACCTGGTGGGCCGGGTCGTCGAAATCGCTTTCCTCTACCACTGTCCAGCAGCGGAAAGTTTCATAGTTGCCAGTCTGGCGATTGATCGCCACCCGCAACTCGACTTCATCTTCAAAACGCTTCTTGGTCGCTGTGGCCAGGGCCAGTTCCAGCGCTTCAAAAATCACACTCGCCGGCACGCCCTTTTCATTGGACACCGACTCAACAACCAGCAGTACTTCTTTGCTCATCGTACGCCTCGCCTTTCGCAATCCATTGGATCCTGCACAATCGCGCAGCTTTCGCGGAATCCGCGTCTCAATCAAATCTGGGGATAATGTTGGCCTTGTCGATCAAGTCGACTGGCAACAGGAATTCGTGATCATCCACCTGCACCACCACATCCTGTTCTTCCACGCCACGCAGAAGGCCCTGAAAGTTGCGTCTCCCTTCAAAAGGCGAGCGCAGCTTGATCTTTACCTGCTCACCCGCATGAGCGGCGAACTGTTCAAGCGTGAACAGGGGGCGATCCATACCAGGCGAAGACACCTCAAGGGTGTACTCGGCACTGATCGGGTCCTCGACATCGAGGACGCCGCTGATCTGCCGACTGACAATTTCACAGTCTTCGATCACCACGCCGCCAGGCTGTTTATCAATATAAATTCGCAGCAGGGAATGCCGCCCCTGCGACAGGAACTCGACACCCCAACATTGATAGCCAAGAGCCTCGACTACCGGGGCCACCAAGGCCTGCAACTGTTCTAGCTTGCTCGACACCTGAACCCCTCGCGCATGCTGTGCAAATAAAAAATGGGCGAAGCGCCCATCATCGAACCGCCCTCTAAAGGCCGGCAAAGCTGTCACCCAGCTAGCAAAAAGCCCCTGAAAAGGGGCTCCGCTACTTCTGATTGCGGGGGGCTGGACTTAACCAGCCATCTTCGGGAAACCACCCGAGGAGCGACCTTGTTGCTCTATCCCGCATCAAAGCTGGGGCCGAAGTATACGACCGAACCCTACAAAGGGTCAACCGAAGCTCCAGCAACAAGAAAGCCCGCATGTAGCGGGCTTTCTTGTTTAATTGGTACCGAGGAGGGGACTCGAACCCCTACAGCCTATGGCCACTACCACCTCAAGGTAGCGTGTCTACCAATTCCACCACCTCGGCAAAATCGTTTGTTGCCTACTACTTACTGCTGCTCTGGTGCCTGAGGTACATCCGCCGCTTCAACAGCCGGCGTAGTGGCTTCCAGAACCGGTACATCCTCAACAGCCGGCTTGGCCTGCTGAACTTCCAGGACTGCTGGATCAGGCAAACCAACCTGAGCCATACCATTAGCTTTGTCTTTAGCTACGTAAGCTAAGCCCAAGCTAGTCATGAAAAAAGCGGTGGCGAGTATAGCAGTAACGCGACTCAAAAAGGTAGAGGAACCTTGGCTACCAAAAACAGTAGCGGAAGCACCCGAACCGAAAGACGCGCCAGCATCGGCACCCTTACCCTGCTGCAACAGAACCAGCGCAACCACACCGATCGCGCCCAGCAGATGAAAAACTACTACGACTGTTTCCAGCATTTTGTCAGCTTCCTGCGGCGCGACAGATCGCACCGAACTCATCCGCATTCAGAGAGGCTCCACCCACAAGCCCCCCATCGATATCCGGCATACCGAACAACTCGGCAGCACTGGCGGCCTTCACACTGCCGCCATAAAGAATTCTTACCCTGCCAGCCAGCTCGGAATCTTGCGCCGCAAGCTGACCGCGAATCGCCGCGTGCACTTCCTGGGCCTGCTCAGGCGAAGCCGTCAACCCGGTACCTATCGCCCAAACCGGCTCATAGGCAATTACGGCACGCTCAAACACCTGCACACCCAACTTGTCCGCAACGGCAGCCAACTGCCTCGCCACCACCGCCAGCGTTTCACCTGCCTCACGCTGCGCCAGGGTCTCCCCCACGCACAACACCGGAGTCAAGCCGCATGACTGCGCCGCAGCAAACTTGCGCGTAACAACCTCGTCAGACTCGCCGAGCAGCGAGCGACGCTCGGAGTGCCCGACCAACACCAGCGAGCAACCCGCATCCAACAACTGGACCGCGGCGACCTCACCGGTCAAGGCTCCCTGCTGCGGCTCGATGGCACAATCCTGCGCACCTAGCACAACCGCCTTGCCTGCCAACTCAGTGCCCACCTGAACAAGGTGCACACTGGAGGGAAACACTGCTATCTCGACATCATCAGGCAACACCTGACGACCTAGACCGTTGATCAGCTCTGCGACGCTGGCGCGGGTACCGTGCATTTTCCAGTTACCAGCTACCATTGGGCGACGCATGCTTTACCTCGTCGGTCAAAGAGGGCGCAGATGTTACCCAACGGATTCAGGACTGGCAAGCCGAATCAAGCACATACCTGCGCAACAACCTTAGCCAATTCATCGGCATAGCCGCGCACCTGGCCTTCATCGTCACCTTCAACCATGACTCGCACCAGCGGTTCAGTGCCGGATTTGCGCAGCAGCACCCGCCCGCGCCCCGCCATCTGCTCGGTCACCCGCGCACTGGCTTCCTGCACGGCAGCATGCTCAAGCGGATCGACACCACCAGCGAAACGCACATTGACCAACACCTGGGGGCACTTCTGCATGCCCTGGCGCGCCTCGCCCAGGCCCTGATCGCGGCGCTTGAGCGCCATCAGCACCTGCAGCGCCGCGATAATCGCATCCCCCGTGGTGGTGTGCTGGAAGCACACCAGGTGCCCCGAACCCTCACCGCCCAGCTGCCAGTTGCGCGCCAGCAGCTCGGCAATCACATAACGATCGCCTACCTTGGCCCGCACAAAAGGAATGCCCAGTTCGGCCAGAGCCAGCTCCATACCCAGGTTGCTCATCAGAGTCCCGACCACACCACCCTGCAGCTTGCCGCGCTCATGCAGATCCCGAGCGATGATAAACAGCAGCTCATCGCCATCGACCAGAGTACCGGTGTGATCGACCATCAGCACCCGATCGGCATCGCCATCGAAGGCAATACCCAGATCCGCCTGACGCGCCACCACCTCGGCCTGCAGCGCCTCCATATGGGTAGAGCCGCAACCGGCATTGATATTCAGCCCGTCCGGCTGCGCCGACAGCACATGCACCTCGGCCCCCAGCTCGCGAAAAACACTGGGGGCGACTTTGTAGGCCGCGCCATGGGCACAATCGAGAACAACCTTCAGCCCAGCGAAACTGGTATTGCTCGGCACGCTGCTCTTGCAGAACTCGATATAGCGCCCGGACGCATCATTGATGCGCGAGGCCTTGCCGATCTGTGCCGACTCCACCACGGTCATCGGCTGATCGAGCAACTCCTCGATCATCAGCTCGACCTCGTCCGGCAGTTTGGTGCCCTGGCTGGAGAAGAACTTGATGCCGTTATCGTCATGCGGATTGTGCGAGGCGCTGATAACGATCCCGGCATCGGCCTGGAAGGTACGCGTCAGATAGGCAATGGCCGGCGTCGGCATGGGCCCGAGCAATTGCACATCGGCCCCGGCTGCAGCCAGACCGGCCTCAAGTGCCGACTCGAACATATAGCCGGAAATCCGCGTGTCCTTGCCGATCAGAATGCGGCACTTGCCCTGCTTGCGAAAGGCCATGCCCGCCGCCCAACCCAGCTTGAGCATAAAATCCGGAGTGATCGGAAAGTCGCCAACACGCCCACGGATACCATCGGTACCAAAATATTTTCTCGCCATGACTCGGATTCCTTGAATACTTAATCGGCCGCTTCAACTGCGGCCAGCATGCGCACCACATCGACAGTTTCGGCCACATCATGGACCCGCAGGATATGCGCGCCCTTGGTTATAGCCAGGGCAGCCAGGCCCAGGCTGCCATACAGCCGCCCGCCGACCTCATGCCCGAGCACCTTGCCGATCATGCTTTTGCGTGAAACCCCGACCAGCAGGGGCCGCCCAAGACCATGCAAGGCTTCCATATGCTTGAACAGACTGAGATTGTGCTCCAGGGTCTTGGCGAAGCCAAAGCCCGGATCGAGGATCAACCGCTCAACGGCGATTCCGGCTGTCGCACAGGCAGCCATGCGCTCAGCAAGAAAATCACGCACCTCGGCCAGCACATCGACGTACTGAGGATTCTGTTGCATGGTGGTCGGCTCGCCACGCATATGCATCAGACACACCGGCAGGCCACTATCGGCCGCCGCATCCAGAGCACCGTCGCGCTGCAGCGAACGCACATCATTGATCAACCCGACACCCAGACGCGCAGTTTCGCGCATCACCGCTGGCGTCGAGGTGTCCACCGAGATGATCACATCCAGCTCGGCGGCAATCGCCTCGACCACAGGCGCAACACGCTCCAGCTCTTCGACCGGAGAAACCGCACGGGCACCCGGACGAGTCGACTCGCCACCGACATCAATCAGGCTCGCCCCGGCACGCAGCATCGCCTCTGCATGGCGCAGAGCCGCGTCGCGCTGACTGAAACGACCGCCGTCAGAGAAGGAGTCGGGGGTTACGTTAAGGATGCCCATCACATGCGGGCGACTTAAATCAAGAAACCGGCTGCCACAAGGCAGCCGGTTAGGGGTTGGTACAGCAGGCATGTAGAACCTTAGTGCTCGGCGGCAGGGCCACCAATTGGTTTTTCTGCGGACTCGGCGACTTCAACAGGTGCAGTGGGCGTACCGTTATTATCGTCGCCACCCTGCCAGCCCTTGGGCTCGCGCGGCGCAAGGCCGTTCATGATGTCCTCGATCTGCTCGGCATCAATGGTCTCGTACTTCATCAACGCTTGCGCCATGGCATCCAGCTTGTCGCGGTTTTCTTCCAACAGACGACGAGCCGTGCTGTAGCAGCCATCGATGATGCTGCGTACTTCCTGGTCGATCACCTTGGCGGTTTCGGCAGAAACATTGCTTTGATTGCTGCCCATGCTGCGCCCAAGGAACACTTCGCCCTCTTCTTCGGCATACATCATCGGGCCAAGCTTTTCCGACAAACCCCACTTGGTGACCATATTCTTGGCCAGCTGAGTGGCGCGCATGATGTCGTTGGAGGCACCAGTGGTGACGCCATCGAAGCCCAGGGTCATCTCCTCGGCGATACGGCCGCCGAACAGTGAGCAGATCTGACTGGTCAGGGCACGCTTGCTCAGACTGTAGCGATCCTCTTCCGGCAGGAACATGGTCACGCCCAGGGCGCGGCCGCGGGGAATGATCGACACCTTGTAGACCGGATCATGCTCCGGCACCAGACGGCCGACGATGGCGTGACCGGCTTCGTGGAAGGCGGTGTTGAGCTTTTCCTTGTCCGACATGACCATGGTCTTGCGCTCGGCACCCATCATGATCTTGTCTTTGGCCAGCTCGAATTCCTTCATTTCCACTACACGCTTACCGGCGCGGGCGGCAAACAGCGAGGCTTCGTTGACCAGGTTGGCCAGATCGGCACCGGAGAAGCCCGGCGTACCGCGTGCAATCACTGCTGGCGCGACGTCTTCACCCATCGGCACCTTGCGCATATGCACTTTAAGAATCTGTTCGCGACCGCGGATATCCGGCAGCCCCACCACCACCTGGCGGTCGAAACGACCCGGACGCAGCAATGCAGGGTCAAGTACATCAGGACGGTTGGTGGCGGCGATAACGATGATGCCATCATTCATTTCAAAGCCGTCCATCTCCACCAGCAACTGGTTGAGGGTCTGCTCTCGCTCGTCGTGACCACCGCCCATGCCAGCGCCACGATGGCGACCCACAGCATCGATTTCGTCGATAAAGATGATGCAAGGCGCGTGCTTCTTGGCCTGTTCGAACATATCGCGCACACGGGATGCACCGACACCGACGAACATTTCCACGAAATCCGAACCGGAAATGGTGAAGAACGGCACCTTGGCTTCGCCGGCAACTGCCTTGGCCAGCAGGGTCTTACCGGTACCCGGCGAGCCGACCATCAGCACGCCACGGGGGATACGTCCGCCGAGACGCTGGAACTTGCCCGGATCACGGAGGAACTCAACCAGCTCGCTGACTTCTTCCTTGGCCTCGTCGCAGCCGGCAACATCGGCGAAAGTGGTCTTGACCTGATCCTCGGAGAGCAGGCGAGCCTTGGACTTGCCGAAGCTCATCGGCCCGCCCTTGCCGCCTGCGCCGCCCTGCATCTGGCGCATAAAGAACATGAATACGGCGATGATCACCAGGATCGGGAAGCTGGCGACCAGCAGCTGAGTCCAGATGCTCTGCTGCTCCGGCTGCTTGCCGACGATTTCAACATTATTGTCGATCAGGTCCTTGATCAGGCCATTGTCCTGGATCGCCGGACGCACGGTCTCGAACGAGGAGCCATCGCCGCGGATGCCACTGATAATAAAGCCGTCGACGGTCACTCGCTTGACGGAGCCGTCCTGGACCTGCTGGATAAACTCCGAGTAGTTGAGTTTGTTCGACTCACTCGGGCTGGAAAAATTGTTCATCACCGTCACCAAGACGGCGGCGATGATCAGCCAC
>Ga0209343_10001690_pt1 | contig 29447 bp, 24 predicted proteins | sample RifCSPlowO2_02_FD_184026 | JGI IMG/M metagenome (GOLD analysis project Ga0209343, IMG submission 184026) | Groundwater microbial communities from Rifle, Colorado - Rifle CSP2_plank lowO2_0.2 (SPAdes) (version 2) | ecosystem: Environmental > Aquatic > Deep subsurface > Groundwater | place... | reverse complement strand
ATCCGGACGCTGCAGGCGAACCCGGACCTGCGGCTCGAGCTCGAAGGGCACACGTGCAACATCGGCACGGCGGAATACAACCTGGCGCTCGGCGAGCGGCGGGCCACCGCGGTGCGCGATTACCTCACGGGCCGCGGGATCGGCGCCGACCGGCTCCATACCGTCAGCTACGGCGAGGAGCGGCCCAAGTACGACAACGCCCGCGAGGAAACCCGCCGGCTCAATCGCCGGGCTGCACTACTGGTGAGACTTGTCAGTCGATAGTCGATACGATAGTCGATAGTCGATAGTCAAAGTCAAAGTCGGAACGCAAAGGCCGGGTGCGCACAGCGTGCCCGGCCTTTCGACTTCGACTTCGACTTCGACTTCGACTTCGACTCCCGACTCTGGATTCTGACTATCGACTATCGACTCGACTATCGACTATCGACTCGACTATCCTCCCACCCGATGGTCATCAAGGCGTCTTCGGCGACCGAGATCCGCCAACTGATTGCGGCGCTCTCCGGGGATGATGCGATGCCGCGCGAGGCAGCCATCGCGCGGCTGGCGGTGATCGGCCCGCGCGCGATCGACGGGCTGGTGGCGGCCTTTCACACCGCGGTGTCATCCGACAGCCGGATTGCCATCCTCCGCGCCCTGGAATCCTCACCGGACCGCCGTGCCGTCGCCATCGTGCGCGAGGCGCTTGCGGCGGGCGGCGATCTCGCCGTCGCCGCCTCGTCGGCACTCCGCAGCCTGCTCGACGCCACCGATCGGCGAACCGCCACGGAAGCGCTCGACATGCTCGTCACCGCCGCGCTCGATTCCTCGGCGGATCGCCGGGTTCGCATCGCGGCGTTCGACGCCTTGCGCGACGTGCCGGGAGACGTGAGGGAGCGCGTCGCCGGCGCACTCGAGCGCGATCCGGACGCGCGGCTGCAGGCGCACGCCGTGGAGGGCCCACGCGAGGCCGCGACGGCCGAGGCCGTCTGGCAGGACGCGCTGGAAGGGCGCCTTCCCGACACACCGGGCGTCCTTCGCGACGCAGTCCAGGCCCGCGCGCCGTCGGCCGCCCTGGGCCTGGTCCGGAAGATGATCGACGAGGTGCGTACCCGCGAGGCAGGCGAAAAGCGCGCCGAGCGGCGCGCGGAGTGGCAATCGGTCCGCGGCGCGCTGCATCAGGCCCTGGCCCTCAGGGGCAGCCGCGTGGCACTGTACGACTTGAGGGAGTCACTCGAGCAGGCGGCGGGCACGCTGCCCGTCTCCTTCCTTGCGGCGCTGCACGTGGTCGGCGACCGGTCCTGCCTGGACCCGCTGGCAGCGGCGTGGTCCCGCGCATCCGCCGGCGAGGCACACTGGCGGCATCAGCTCGCCGCTGCCTTCCGCATGATCGCCCGCCGGGAGAAGATCACGCAGCGCCACGCGGTCATGAAACGGATTGCCGCGCGCTGGCCCGACGCGATCGACGAACTCTCCGGACGCTAGTACGCCTTCGCGAACCACGCGTCGCCCACCGACGGGCGACCGCACTTCACGCACACGCCGCCGCCCTGCCCTGAGCGAGCGCTTGATTCAGGCGAGTCGGCCGGCCCTGAGCGAGCGTCCGACCCACGCGAGTCGAAGGGAATGTTGCGCAACGTAGCCTGCGTCTCCGCCTTGATTTGCGCCTCGCAGCCGGCGCTCCCGCACCAGCCGGCAATGACGAACCCCGGGCGCCCGTCCATGACCGCCTTGAACTCGTCGTACGACCCCACGCGCTGCGTGTGTTCTTCGCGAAACCGCAGGGCGCGGTTGTACAGCGACTGCTGGATGTCGTCGAGCAGCCGCACGACGCCGTCCGGCAGGCCTTCGAGCGGCATCGCCAGTTTTTCGCGCGTATCGCGCCTCGCGAGCATGACCTGCGCCTTCTCGATGTCTTTCGGGCCCAGTTCGAGCCGAAGCGGCACGCCGCGCAGCTCCCACTCCGCGAATTTCCATCCGGGCGTGTAGGCGTCGCGGTCGTCGAGCATGACGCGCACGCCGCGCGCGGCGAGATCGGCCTGGATGGCCTTCGCCTTCGGCAGCACCGTTTCCTGCCAGTTGCCGCGGGGAATGGGGATGATGACCACTTGGTACGGCGCAACGCGCGGGGGCAGGATCAGGCCGCTGTCATCGCCGTGCGTCATGATCACGCCGCCGATGAGCCGTGTGGACACGCCCCACGACGTCGTCCACGCGTGCTGCATCGCCTTGTCCCGTCCCTGGAATTGGATCTCGAACGCCTTCGCGAAATTCTGTCCGAGATTATGCGACGTTCCGGCCTGCAGCGCGCGCCCGTCTCCCATGAGCGCCTCGATTGAGTAGGTGCGCGAGGCGCCGGCGAACTTCTCGCTCTCGCTCTTCTCCCCGTCGATGACGGGCATGGCCAGCTCCGTCTCGGCGAACTCCTTGTAGATGCCGAGGATGCGCATGGTCTCTTCCTGCGCCTCGGCCTCCGTCTCGTGGGCGGTGTGTCCCTCCTGCCAGAGGAACTCCGTCGTCCGCAGGAAGGGCCGCGTCACCTTCTCCCAGCGGACGACGTTCGCCCACTGGTTGATGAGGACGGGCAGATCGCGCCAGGACTTGATCCATTTCGAGTACATCGTGCCGATGATGACCTCAGAGGTCGGGCGGATCGCGAGGCGTTCGTCGAGCTCCTCGTCCCCCCCGCGCGTCACCCATGCGACCTGGGGCGCGAAGCCTTCCACGTGCTCGGCCTCGCGCATCAGCAGCTTTTCGGGAATGAACAGCGGAAAGTACGCGTTGACGTGGCCCGTCGCCTTGAACCGCGCGTCGAGTGCGTGCTCGATGAGCTCCCAGATGGCGTACCCGTACGGCCGGATGGCCATGCAGCCCTTGACGGGCGTGTAATCGGCGAGCTCCGCGCGGCGCACCACGTCGAGATACCAGCGCGAGAAGTCCTCGGACTGCGGGGTGATCTCGGTCACCATCCCGTCCTTCTTCTCCGAGCCCTTGCCGCCTTTGCCCTTGTCACCCTGCTCCGCCATCAAAGAACCCCCAACCTGCGAAGTTTGTGAATTCATGAATTCGTGAGTTTGTGAATTCAACGTCGGCAGCTCAAGCCGTCCTTCGGGTGATTTCAGCTGGATGGCCGCAATTCACCAATTCACCAATTTCATCGTCTCCCTGCTCCGCCGCCTCCAGTGTATATCGTCGCGTCTCGCGTAATCGGACCGGTAATGCGCGCCGCGGCTCTCTTCGCGGCGAAGCGCCGCGCGCGCGATCAGGCGGCCGACCGTCAGGAGGCTCGCGGTGCGCCAGCCGTCCGCATCGAGCGGTCCTCCATCGCGGATCCATGCGTCGACCGCCCGCCACGCCGGTTCGATCGCCGCCAGCGCACGTTCCAACCCGGCGCGATCGCGAAAGAGCCCGACCTCGCGCCACATGACGTCCTGGATCTCCCGGGCGCGGAGCAACGCCGGGGCGCCGCCACGAGCCGGGCGCGGAGCCGCGACAGGGGGCCGGCTGCCGCCGCCCGGCGTGGAGGTCCGCATCGCGCGGCCGGCCCTCGCGCCGAAGACGAGTCCTTCGAGCAGCGAGTTGCTCGCCAGCCGGTTCGCGCCGTGGACGCCGGTGCACGCGACCTCTCCCGCCGCGAACAGCCCCGGGAGCGTCGTGCGGCCGTCGACGTCCGTCGCGACGCCGCCCATGAGGTAGTGCGCGGCGGGGCCGACCGGGACGCGATCGCGCGCGAGATCCAGGCCCGCGCGCCGGCACGCGTCGGAGATCAGCGGAAACCGCTCGTGCACGAAATCAGGATCGAGCAGTTCCAGCGACAGCGAGACGGGATGCCCGGTGCGCTCGCTCTCGCGGACGATCGCCCGCGACACCCGATCGCGCGGCGCGAGATCCCCTCCCGGCTCGGAGCGCGTCATGAACGCGTCGCCGTCCGCGTTCACCAGCCGCGCCCCTTCGCCGCGCAGCGCCTCGGACAACAGGAACCGCGGCTGGCCTGCGACCTGGAGCGCTGTCGGGTGGAACTGGACGAACTCCATGTCCACGACCGCCGCCCCGGCGCGGTACGCCATGGCCACGCCGTCGCCCGTGGCGACCGGCGGGTTCGTCGTCTCGCGGTAGACGCGCCCCGCTCCGCCCGTCGCCAGCAGCACGGCCGGTGCATACGCGCTCGATGCGCCGCCGTCCTCATCGAGAAAGCACGCGCCGATCGCGCGGCCGTCCTCGACAATCAGTTCCACCGCGAGCGCATGATCGTAGGCGGTGAGGCCGGCGAGCGACGACGCGCGGGCCCAGAGCGTGCGGGCGATCTCGCGGCCGGTCGCATCGTGCGCGTGCAGGACGCGGCGGACGCTGTGCGCGCCTTCGATCGCCAGCGAGGGCCGGCCGCCCGGATCCCGGTCGAAGGCCGCTCCCCAGTCCATGAGCTCGCGCACGTACCGCGGGCCTTCCTCGACAAGGACGCCGACGGCGCGCTCGTCGCACAATCCGTCGCCTGCGGCGAGCGTGTCAGCCGCATGAAGCTCGGGAGAATCGTCGGGACCGACAGCCGCGGCGATGCCGCCTTGCGCGTAGCCGGTGCTGCCCTCGCGCGGTTCCGCCTTCGTGAGGATCAGGATGTCGCCGGCGCCGGCCAGCTCCGCGGCTGCGCGGAGCCCAGCGATGCCGCTGCCGATGATGAGAAATTCCGCGAAAAGCTCCACGCCGTTGCTGCTATCCTACCATCCGGAATGCCTGGTCCAGTCTCCGCGCCCGGTGGTACGCGCCTGGATGTGCGTACCGCGTTCGGCAGGTACACGATCCACATCGCCCCCGATGCCACGCTGGCCTTGCCGGCGGTCCTCGACGCCGCCGGCGTGCCCGAACGCCGCTTCATCGTCTCCAGCCCGGCCGTGTGGCGCCTCCATGGCGATCGGTTCCGGAAACTCACCGGCGATGAGCCCATTCTGATCCCCGATGGCGAGCGGTACAAGCATCTCGGCACCGTCGGCCGCATCTACGACGCGTTGATTCGCGCCGCGGCCGACCGCGCGGCCGCCATCGTCGCTGTCGGGGGGGGCGTGGTCGGCGACGTCGCGGGATTCGCGGCAGCGACGTTCCTCCGCGGCCTCCCGCTCGTCCAGGTGCCGACGACGCTCCTGGCGCAGGTGGACAGCTCGGTCGGCGGCAAGGTCGGCGTGAACCATGTGATGGGAAAGAACCTCATCGGTGCGTTCTATCCGCCCTCCGCCGTGGTGATCGATCCGGGCTTGCTCGCGACGCTGCCCCGCCGTGAGTTCCGCGCGGGACTCTACGAGGTGGTCAAGTACGGCGCCATCGCGAGCCGGCCGCTGTTCGACCGGCTCGTGTCGGATCTTCCACGGCTGTTCGCGCACGACGCTGCCGTGCTGATGCCGATGATCGCCGAATCGTGCCGCATCAAGGCGGAGATCGTGGAGCAGGACGAGCGCGAGACCGGGCTCCGCCGCACGCTGAACTTCGGGCACACCGCGGGCCACGCGCTCGAGTCGCTCACGCGGTACCGGCGCTTCCGTCACGGTGAAGCGGTCGCCTACGGGATGCTTGTCGCCGCCGACCTCGCGGTCGCGCGCGGCCTGCTGAGGGCGGCGGAGCGCGATCGGCTCGCCGCGCTGATCATGCAGATGGGACCGTTGCCGCAGGTGGGTGACCTGTCAGCCGCCGACGTGCTGGAGGCGGCCTCGCGCGACAAGAAGGTCATTGCGGGCCAGCTCCACGTCGTCCTGCCCACGGCGATCGGGGCCACGGTCATCGTGAACGACGTAACGGAAGAGGAACTGAGGGACTCGCTCGTCCACATCGGGCTCCGCGCCGGACCCGCTGAAGAACACGGAGACTGAAACCACGGAACAACACGGAAAAACACGGAAGGTTTCTTGGCCTGAACCCGTCAGAGTTGTTCCGTGTTTCCGTGTCCTTCCGTGTTTCCGTGTCCTTCCGTGTCCTTCCGTGTTACTCGATACGATGCTCCTTCAGTTTCGCGAGCAGCGTCTTGTAGCTGACCTGCAGGAGCTCCGAGGCGCGTCCCTTGTTGCCGGCGGCCTCGGCGAGCGCCTCCTGGATCTTGCGCCGCTCGGCCTCGGCCGTCGCGCGCCGCGTGACGTCCATCAGCGAGCCCGACAGATCCAGGTTCGCCCAGGGATCCGGCGCTTCGTGCTCCGATGCATCGACGAAGGAGAGATTCAAGTGCCGCGGCAGGATCGAATCGCCGTCGGCGAGGATGACGGCCCGCTCGATGCAGTTCTGCAGCTCGCGCACGTTCCCCGGCCACCGGTACGCCACGAGCTCGTCGAGCGCTGCCGGCGACAGGATCAGCGGCTTCTTCTTCATGTCCCGGCAGAACCGCTCGACGAAGTGCCGCGCGAGCACGGGAATGTCGGCGGGCCGCTCGCGCAGCGGCGGGACCGTAATCGGGAACACCGACAAACGGAAGAAGAGATCCTCGCGGAAGCGCCGCGCGGCGACCGCCGCGCGAAGGCCGCGATTGGTGGCGGCGACGAGACGCACGTCGACGTGGACGAGCGCCGTGCCCCCCACGCGCTCGAAGCGCCGCTCCTCGAGCGCGCGCAGGATCTTCGCCTGCAGCGAGAGCGGCAGGTCGCCGATCTCGTCGAGGAACAGCGTGCCGCGGTGGGCCATCTCGAACTTGCCGAGCTTGCGGCCCACCGCCCCGGTGAACGCCCCCTTCTCGTGCCCGAACAGCTCCGTCTCGAGGAGCGTCTCCGGGATCGCGGCGCAGTTGATCGCCACGAAGGGGGCTTCCGCCCGCGCGCTGAGGGCGTGCAGGGATCGCGCGAACAGCTCCTTGCCGGTGCCGCTCTCCCCTTCCAGCAGCACCGTCGTGTCGGTCCCGGCCGCGCGTTGAAGCGACGCGAACACCTTCCGGAGAGACGGATCCTCGCCGACCAGCTGCGGCGCGCCGCGCCGCACCGCGAGCTCCTCCTTGAGCAGCAGGTTCTCCGTCACCAGCCGGCGCTGCTCGAGCGCGCGGTTCACGAGCAGCAGCAGGTGCTCGGGGTCGACCGGCTTGGCCAGGAAGTCCAGCGCCCCGGCCTTCATCGCCGTGACGGCGTCCTCGATGCTGCCAAAGGCGGTCATGACGATGACGGGGACGTCCGCGTCCGTCTCCTTCGACGCGCGCAGCACCCCAAAGCCGTCGCCGATCGGAAGGCGCAAATCGGAGAGCACGAGGGCCGGCTGCGTCTGCTGCAGGAGCCGCACGGCTTCAGGCTGGTCGCGCGCCTCGAGAACGCCATGCCCCTCGCGCTCGAGCGCGTGGCGCAGCATCGCACGCAGCGAGTCCTTGTCTTCGACGAGAAGAATCTGGGCGGGGGCGCTCAAGGCAGCCACGAAGTCAGCGGAGCCAGCCGGGAGGGACGCCAGCCACGCGGGCTTCCTCCTCGATGTCCGCGATCTTCTTCGTCGTCTGCTCGATTTCCTTGGTCACGCGATCGAGCTCGCCGATCGCTTTCCGGCGATCGTCGTCGATCTTCGCGCGCTGGAAGGGATCGTCGCGACTGGCGAAGTCCGCGGCGAGCGAGTTGATGCGGCTCTGCAGCGCGTCGGCGAACGCCTGATTGCGCCGCAGCTCCTCGCGCGCCTGCGTCATCCTGGCGCGCCACCAGGCCTCGTCCTTCTCCTCCGGCTTCTCGCCCGCCTTCTGCGCGTCGGCAGCCTTCTGCTCGGCCGTCTTCTGATCCGCGGGGGGCGCGGCGGGTGGCACGGGCTTCGCGGCCTTCGGCAGATCCTTGCCGGTGATGACCTTGGCTGGCGTGGTAATCGCCTTGCGGCGCTCCGCCTCCCTCTTCGCGAGCTCGCCGAGCGTCGGGGTCTGCGCGTAGAGGGTCGGAGGCGCCAGCAGGCAGTAGGCAGCCGGCAGCAGGCAGATCAGGAGCCAGGCAGTACACAACAGCCGGGAGGCAGCTCGTCTGCCCACGCCGTGCCGCCCAATGCCTGTCGAGAGAGCATTCGTCATGGCAGTTCTCTGACGCGGATCGACTTCCAGTGTAGCAGACGCGGCGCGAGCCGGCCAGTACGTGGAAGGCAGGGCTGAAGCCCCGCGCGGCGCGATCAGCCGCCGGCGCCCGAGAGCCGGGCGATCCTGGCGCGCACCTTGTCGGCATCGGCGGCCGTGGGGGACAGCCGCAGGTACTCCGCGTAGGCGTCGGCCGCATCCTTGGGCTTCTGCAGCCGCTCGAGGCTCGTCGCGAGCGCCAGCCGGAACGACGCGTCTTCCGGCTGGAGGGCGATGGCCTTCTGGTACTCGGCCACGGCCGCCGCCTCGTCACCCTTCTTGTGCAACGCCAGCGCGAGGTTGAACGTGGTGACGTAGTCGTCGGGAAACAGCGCTTGGGCGCGGCGATACCCGGCCACCGACTGCTCCCAGTCGCCGAGCAGCCCCAGGGCCCGCGCCAGATTGAACTGGTACGCCCAGCGGTCCGGCAGCAGCGCGAGCGCCCGCTCGTAGCACGGGATCGCTTCCTTGACGCGGTTCAGCCGGACGAGCACCTGCCCCAGGTTGCTCCAGGATTCCGCATCCTGCGGATTGCGTTCGACGGCGGCTTGAAACTGCGCCAGCGACGACGCGTAGTCTCCGGCGTCGTACGCCTGGGATCCCACCGCCGGCGGATCGAGGAACGCGCGTTCCGCGTCGGCCGCCGGTGCCGCGGGCTCGGCCGCCGGGACCTGCCGGCGCGCCGCGAACGGATCGGGTGGCGGGCCGGTCAACGCCGGCGTCTTCGGCGCCGCCGGGCGCGTGAGCCACAGCACCGCGAGCCCGGCGACGAACACGCCGGCAAGCGCCAGCGCGACGCGTGCGAACCGCCGGTTGGCGGCGGCGACCGCGGCAGGATCGGCCGCGGCAATCAGCGCGCGGCACCGCGGGCACCGGCCCCGGTCGCTCCGCACCTTCGCGCCGCATTGCGGACAGACGGTCGCCTGGCTTTCCATATCGGCGGGGCCCCCTGCACCCCGCCTGGCGGCCTCCACTACGCGAGCGCTCACGGCTCGCTCCGTTCCGGCCGCATCATCTAATTTCCCGCCAGGAGAGAATCCGGACGCCGACCTGTCCGATGCCGTTGTTGAAGTCGGACGGATCGCCGAACGCTTCGACGTTCGCGCCCGTGCCACCGGCCGTCCCCAAGTACAAGTGCTGATCCACGATGAACGGCGCGGTTGCGCGGCCGGCGACGGTGGCCACGACCGGTGTCTCGTTGGTGTCGATGCGCCCGTTGTTGTTCGCGTCGTATGCGGCGCCCCCCGCGTAGGTCAACGCATACAGTTTTGCGCTGAAGTCGCTGCACGGCGTGCTCGAGGATTCGACCGTGGTCGAATAGAACACGATGTCCCCCGCCACCGATGGCGCCGTCGACGGGCGCTCTCCCGTCGCGACCCCCGACGAGTCGGTCACCGTCGTCAGGTCGCGCGCGAACTTCAGGGTCGACCCGTTGGCCGGGTAGTTGTCCTTGAGCCCATACAGCTTGAACGTGCCGGTGCCTCCGGGTGCGCCGCTCGCCAGCAAGTCGCTGCCCGTCGCGAAGAACATATACACGTCGGTGCTGCCGATGAACAGCAGCGCGGAAGATGCGTAAATCGGCTGCGCCGTGTCCCGCATCAGGCGCGCGGAGATGGTGCCGGTGGAATCGAACGTGAATCGCCAGTACTTGCCGTCCACATCGCCGATGTACGCCTTGTTGACGACGATGCTGGCGTTGTCGCCCGCCGCGGTCGGATCGGCCTGCAGCGCGTTCTTGCGGCCGTCCCCCGAGACGTCGCCAATCGACACGCAGCCCGCGCCGGAGCCGGAGCCGTCGGAGATCGCCGGGCAGGACGCGCCTCCCGCGTTGCCGATCAGGGCGCCCGTGTCCACGTCGAGCAGGTAGAGGGCGTTGCCCGCTTTGGGCGCCGAAGCGCCGCGCCCGGGCAGCAAGGCCTCGACGTCTGGAAAATAGCCGGACCCGACAATGACCGCGGTCGTGGAACGATCGGCCGTCAGCGTGCCGACCGCGGGATCGGACCAGGCGAAGCCGACGGTTTTCTCCGCGTAGCTTGCCGCCGCCTTCAAATCGCCGAACAGCCGCAGCTTCCCACCGGGTGTGCCATCGGTGACGGTGAGAATGCTGGCATACGTCGGATCGAAGCTCGAGTAATTCGGGAAAGCCCACTTGAACTGGATCGATTCATTGGGCGAGTCGAAGCGGCCGAGCAGCGTGCTGACGGTGGCCAGATCGCCGAGCGAGGGATCGACACCCATGCCCGCCTCGGTGACGTCGAAGGCCTGGTAGAAGACCCCGCCGGGCCCTTCGCCGATGATCATGAGGCTCTTCCACGCGCCCCCGATCTTCACTTCCGCGATCTTCGGCGAACTGTCCACGAAGTAGTCGAACTGCTCGATCGCCTGGCCGTCGCGAAGCGTGCGCAGCTTCGGCAGCAGGTTGTAGGGGATGAACGCCCACACCTCGTAGCCGCTTCTCGCGTCGATCGCGTGGATCATGCCGTCGTTGGCGCCGACGAAGATCATGGAGCGCCGATCCTTGTGCACCCCTGCGAAGGACGCAGCCGCATCGGTGCGGCCGTACGCGTCGTCGGGCGGCGGATCGAGCGAGGGCGGGTCCATCAACGCGGGCGTGGACCCGATGATCGCGCCGAGCTGCTGCGCGCGCACCAGTGTGATGAGATCAGTCGTCGTGCTGGCGTCCGCCGTGCCCATCGCGGTGCGGAACTGCGCCTCGTTCGCGGTGGTGAAGGCCACCACCGACCCGCCGCCGGATCCATCCGGAACGTACGTGTAGATGTTGCGCGTATTGGGATCGGCGGGCACGCGGGCCTTCCCGGCAAGCAACGGGCGCCCGTCGAGATCCGGCCACAGCCTCGTGCCGTCGCTGGTGAACTTCCATCCGGTCGGCTTGGTCGTGTCGGGCTCCGGCTTGTAGACGCGGAACGCACGCATGACGCCGTCGAAGCCAGGAAGACTGAAGCCGCTGGTCACCAGCATGTTGCTGCGCTGCGACAAGGCCTGGCCGCCGGGGTTCGCGGTGATGTCCGTGTACAGCAGCGGGTTGCCCAGGTAATCGGGCGCGTTCTTCAGGTTGACGGTGCCGACGATCGGGCTGACGGGCAGGAAGTCGCTCGTCGTACTCGCTTCGAAGTTCGACGACCGGCTATAGCCTGCCTGCACCGCGTAATCGATGCCCGCGGCCAGATCGTTCGTAGTGTCGATCCTGCGATACACGCCGCCGCTGTTGGTCGCAATCGTCTGTAATGTCGTTTCGGTGTCGTCAGCGAGGTTCGGCTTGACCGCCAGCACGTGGATCGGCACGCGTTTGGTGACGCCGTCGCTGGCGACGGTCAGGAAGGTGCTGGCTTTGGTCGCGGAATTCGCCGTGTACCCCAAGCCGCCCGAGTCCCGCCCGCCCGTGATGAGCACGACGACGGTGTTTCGGCACGTGCGGTTCGCCGCCGTATCCGCGTGCATCGCTTCGATCACCGCCGCCCGTGCATCATCGAGCGCGAAGGCGAGCGGCCGGTCTTCATACGTCGGTCCGCCGACGCCCGTCGGCGCCAGGCCGGTCACATCGCCAAGCTGCCGGTTGACGACCGTCAGGACCTGCGAGGAGGTGTTGTTGCCCGCTGCGACCAGCACGCCTGAACTGCTCTGCGAGTAGTTCGCATTCGTGCCGACCGACGGAATGTAGATCCCGAACTGGCCGCCGGCCGTTGCGTGGCACGGACTGGTGTCGTTGTACCCGTTCTGGGTGGCATCCGAGGGGTTCACGTAGTAGGCGCAGTCGGGACCGCCGACGTACTGCACGCCGCGCGGAGACGTCGTGAGCCCCCACGTCGCTGACGCCTGGCGGAGACGGACGAGCCCCCATCGTGTGATTGCCGCGTTCGTGGTCACCGCTTCGACAATCCCGGCCTTTGCGATCGAAAGACGGGTGCTGTCCAGGAAGGCGAGGTCGGAGGCCGGAATCGACGTGCTGATAGACGGATCGAACGCGGCCTGCACCGCGTCAAGGCGTGTGGCCGTGTACTGCTTGTTGCCGTTGCCGTGCGTCGTCGTGTAGTTGAATCCCACAATCTTGCGGCGATACGTCACGGTCGTCGGTACGGGTGAAAACGCGCCTATTACCGGGTCGCTGATCGGCCAGAATCCTGGATCGAGCAGCGTGCAGGTCCCCGCCGAGAAGGAACAGTTGCCCTCGGTCAGCATGGACAAGGACGTGTCGACGATGATGATGACCGTCGGCGGTACGCGCTTGAGGAACAGGAGCGGGTCGAGCTGCGCGAAAGCGGTCGCGGATCCCCACAGCGTGATTGCGACAGCCGCCAAGGCAGTCGCGGCGCGGCGCGTCCGCGCGACCGACAGGCCGCGGCGGCGACTCCGATGTAAGCCTCTGGTAGCGATCATTGGAGGTTCCCACTCGCGGTGTTCATCCGCATGTTGAAGAGGGACTTGCCGGGCGTCCCGACGGCGGCCTTGCGCGCGCGCTGGTTCAATTCTTCCTGGCCGCGCTGCGCGATCTGGCCGCGCTCGATTTCCGTGCTGGACGTGCGCGCCACCGTGACCTCGATGACCTTGTTCGTGCCGGCCGGCCCGTATGCCTCCGCGTGCAGCGTGAGCACGCCGTTGGTGTCTGCCAGGGGGTTATTGTCGGGATTGGCGGAATCGACTCCGTCCGCCGGATCGTCGGCCACCCACACCACGATATACATGGCGCTGTCGATCTGCACGTTGGGCAGCATGTCGGACAGCGGGCCCCAGGCGAAGAGCCGCCACTGCGGGTTGTTCCCGCCCCAGGTCGCCGCCGCGTCCGTCATCGCCTGGAGCTGTCCGCTGGCTGTGTTCGAGGCGCACGGTTGCCCGGCCATGGGAAGGCACAACGTCGCGGTGCCGCCCCCGGGCAGGTGTTTCAGGTCTCCGGCGCCACCGTCGATGAAGCCGGACTGCGTGAGGCCGGACAGGACGTCGTTCCACCGCGGGATGAGCAGCAGGTCCTGGACGACGCGTTCGATCCCCGCGTCCGCGGCGTACAGGGCTTCCTGGCCGTTCCGGTAGTTGCCCGCGATCTTCGTCTCGGTCGTCGTGACCATGACGACAGCCGCCGCGAGGGCCGTCAGCAGCATCATCGACATCAGCGCGATGATGAGCGCCGTGCCGTTCTCGTTCGAGAGCCGCGCCCCGGTTCGCATTCGCATGGTCATCTCGTCAGGTTCAGGTTACGCGGGGACACGTCGAACGTCACGGTGTAGTCGGGAATGAAGCGTTCACCCCCGGAGGCGCTGCCCGGACACATGAACAAGCCGCTGTACGGAGCGCTGTTGCAGGCGGGCGCCGACACGCCTCCGGTGTCCTTCGCGCGCATCTCGGGTTTGGCGGCCTGCAGGCGCAGCGTTATCCGGATCTTGCGAATCCGAAGCAGGTCGGCGTCGTAGCGGTTCGTGCCGCCGCCGCACCATGGGCCGTCTGTCAGCATCGCGCCCGACAGCGCCGTCAACGAGCCTTCGTCAGCCGTCAGGGTCGGCAGGAGGTTGTTGCCTGAGGCATCGAAAATGCAGTTGGCGGTGCCAATGAGCGGCCTTGGCGCGGTCGGTGGGTTGACGTCGCCGAAGTAGGCGAACCGGAGGTCCACGACGTTGTCCACCAGGGGCACGTCGGTCGTATAGCCGTCGTACTGCTTCAACTGGTGCGTCGTGCGATCGAGCCAGTACGTGTTGCTGACGACCTGGGTGATGGAGGCCCCGATGTCGTAGGGCACGCTCAGATCCTGCCCGCGATGCTGGAGGTGGCCGGCGTTGTCCTGGACCTGGGTGATGGTGAACGCATCGAAGTTGCCGTTCGAATCGAAGATCAGGACCCCCATGCCCTCTGAGAATCCGCAGAGCTGCTCGCCCTGCGGGCAGTTCGACTGCGGCGTCACCTTCAATTCCGCGGAGACGTTCGGCATATCTGACGAGATGCTGGTCTGCGAATACGTGTTCGGCACGTAGACCAACGTGATCGCATCGGTGCGAAACGTCGTGTAGCTGTCCGGGCTGGTGAAGCCGGTACGCCGCGGAAGAACCGGCGCGAAGAAGTTGTTGAGCGATCCCCGCACGGGCCCCTGGTACGTGCCCGCGCCCGCCATCACGATTTCCTTGAACAGCGTCTCGTTGCCGACGCGCATGCGCTGCTGGACGTCGGCCACCTCGGGCTGCGCCTGGCCGCTGCCCTGCGCGGGGTTCACGAGGGAGAAGATCGCGCCGGTCACGACGAGCATGATCGCCGTCGACACGATCAGCTCGGTGATCGTGAAGCCCGACTCGCGGTCGAAAGTACCTCGGCGGACCGTCATGACGCCTTCCTTGTCTTCACCGTGGTGAGCAGGGAGTCGCCCGGAAGGCGCGTCCGCGCCGGCGAGGAGGACTCCGCTTGCCGCGCCCTTTCGTTCACCACCGGCGTGACGAGCACCTGCAGGATGATCGTGTTGTTCGGGTTCGTGGGCAGCGGCTGAATCGACCAGCGGCGGACGTAGACGGCGGTCGTGGGGGCCGTCGTCCCCGTGCCCACGTACCCCCCGGTCGCGTCCAGGTAATCGAAGTACCCCGACACGTTCTGATCGAGCGCATTGGTCGGTGACGGATTCAACCCGCTGCCGTTCTGCTGCGGCGGCGTATAGGAGAGGTTCGAGGTCGTATCGCTGAGCGGCAGCCCCTGCTCCAGCAGGTCGAAGCCCCAGGTCAGCGAGCGCAACTGCTCCATCTTCTGCTCGGCCATCGCGGTCGTCGAGGTGTAGCCGCGCGCCACCAGGTTCGCCTTGGAGGACACGGCGAACAGCTGCGCGACGCCGAGCGACACCGCGGACAGCAGGCCCATGGAGACCACGACCTCCATCAGGCTGAAGCCGCTATTGTTGGACCTGAATCTTGCCAACGCCATTGATCGTCACCGTCCTCGAATTGGATCGCCGCGTGATCGTCAACGTCACCGGGGTCACGATTGTCGCCGCGACACCGCTGACCACCGTCCTCACGGTGCCATCCGGCCTGAATTCGAGCACCGAGCTCGTGACGGTCGCCTCGTTCGGAAGCGATCGCACGGGGCCGTCGAAATTCGGCCGCGAGATGGCGTCGACGTCCGTCGGGGGGTACGGATAGGCCGACTGGAGGCAGCGGTCCGACGCGTTGTCCGCGCTCGTTCCGATCACCTCCACGGTCCGCAGGTACCCCGTCGACGGGCAGTTGGTTCGCACCCGCATCGCCCGGTTGGTTGAAACGGCTTTGAGCCGGGCATTTTGCAATTCGCGCTCCACCGTCCGCGTGGCTTCATTCAGCTTGATGCTGGCTGTTATATCGGTCATCACGGGTACCGCCATGGCCATGATGGTGGCGGCAACTGCCACCGTCAGCATCAATTCAATGAGCGTGAAACCGCGACTTCTGCCATGCGACTGGGTCATCTGGGGCTTCTGTTGAGCAATGCGGCTGCCAGCCGGTCGATTGCGCCCATGTGTATCGGCGCAAGTCCAAGCCAATATAGCGCTTAGTTGCTTATGACGAAACCGGGATCGGGCGGCCGCCGCCCCGCTAATGTGCGGTTTTGCTACCTTCGGTAACGATTCTGGAAGTGCCGGCGGAGTCCCCCAGCGGCAGCAGAACGACCAGCCGGGCCCCTCCGGATTCGTCATTTGCCGCGGTGACCCGGCCGTTGTGGGTGACGATGATTTTCTGGACGAGGGCGAGGCCAAGACCCGTTCCGTGCGGCTTCGTGGTGAAGAACGGCCGGAACATCCGCGCGCCCACCGCCGGCGCAAAGCCGGTCCCGTTGTCGCGGACCGTCACGCGCAGCATCCGCAGCACGTGATCCTGCTGCCCCTCGACGACGATGCGCGGCGGCCGCCCGGCGTCGGCACACGCCTCGAGCGCATTGCGGCACAGGTTGCTGAACGCCTGCCGCAGCAGCACCTCGTCCCCTTCGACGAGCGCGAACTCACCGGCCACCGTCACGTCTCCGCCGCGCGAACGCGCGTCGCCGCGGATCTCCTCCGCGGCGCGTTCCGCGACCATTCGCATGTCGACCGGCAGAAGCGTGAGCTCGGTGGGCTTCGCGAAATTCAGGAAGTTGGTCACGACCTCCCCCAGCGACTCGGTCTCCTCACGGATGCCGCGAACGTAGGGCAGGAAATCCGGCGGGACGCGCTCGAGGTCGAGCAGGCGGCTGTAGCCGTGAATGGTGGCCAGGCCGTTCCGGAATTCGTGCGCGATGCCCGCGGTCAGCTCGCCGAGTCGCGCGAGGCTGTCCTTCAGCCGGAGCTGCTCCTCGAGCTCGACGACATCGCTGAGATCGGTGAACAGGCAGATCGCGCCGTGCGCTCTGCCGGCGTCGTCGCGAATGGGTGAGACGGTCACGCCGAAGTGAGACGCGCCACCCTCCGGCCGCTCCATCTGCACCGCCCGCCGCACGATCGGTCGCATCGTCGTCAGGCATTCCTCGAGCACGTCGGCCAGCGGCAGGGCGCTGGCGAGCACGTCGCGGAAGTTGCGGGTCCAGTCGGCTTCCGGCAGGCCGAGCAGCCGCCGTCCGGCGGGATTGATGGTCCGCACCAGGCCGTCCTCCGTGACGACGAGGAGACCGGAGGTCATGCTGGCGATGATCTCGCTGCTCAGCCGCTCGGACGCTTCCGCGCGCGCCTTCATGGCGCGCTCCTGCGCGCGCAGCTTCTGCAGCGCCTCCTCCATCGCCGCCGCCATGAACGCCGTCTCGGCTCCGTGATCGCGGGTGATGTCCTTCGTGGCGGCCCGTGCGGCGGCGAACAGCTTCGCGATCGCGAAGGCAAGGATGCCCGCCAGCGCCGCAACGATGGCGGTCAGGCCGAGGAACAGGTAGCCGGATCTAGTCATGAGTTAGCTGGCAGCAGGCAGCAGGCGGCAGGCAGCTCGCGGCAGGCAGCTGACAGCACGCAGCTGGCAGTGGATCAAAGTGCCGCGTGACAGCGTGATCCACTGCCAGCTGCCTGCTGCCCGCTCTACCGATACAGCCCTATGTACCACTCCACAATCCGATCCCCCGAGAGCGACGCCGCCAGCGCACCGAGCGCGAGGAACGTGCCGTAGGGCAGCGCGTACTTCATGCCTCCGCGCTTCGCGGCGATGACGATCACCCCAACGAGCGAGCCGGCGATTGACGAGAGCACGAGCGTCACGAGCATCCCGGGCCAGCCGAGGAACGCGCCGATCATGGCGAGCATCTTGACGTCGCCGCCGCCCATCCCTTCGTGCCCTGAGTACCTGTAGTATGCCTCGCCGATGAGCCACAGCACGCCGCCGCCGGCAAGCGCGCCGATCAGGGCGTCCTTGAGCCCGGGGGGCAGCACAAGGCCCAGCGCGAGCCCGACCGCGACGCCCGGAAGGGTAATCGCGTCAGGAAGCAGGTGGTGCTCCAGGTCGATCGCGAAGAGCGCCACCATCGCGCAGGCGAACACGACGCGCGCGGCGAGAAGCGGCGTCCATCCGAAAACGGCGCCATTGGCGACAAAGAGCGCCATCGTCGCGAGCTCCACGGCGGGATACCGGACCGGGATCGGTTCCCGGCACTTCCGGCATCGTCCCCGAAGAAGCACGTAGCTCACGACGGGAATGTTGTCGAACCAACGCAGCCCGTATCCGCAGCGCGGACAGCGGGAGCCGGGGCTGACGAGCGACTGGCGCCGCGGCAGGCGGTGGATGCAGACGTTGAGAAAGCTTCCGACGGCCAGCCCAAGCAGGACGAGGATGACGAGTTCGGGCGTGTCCAGAGTCACCGAGCCTGCCGGGCCGTGTCGAACGGCATTGGATTCAGCGACGATGACGGCGACAGGGCGACGCGTCCGGTTTCAGGATCGATGTCGTACGGCGTCCGCGTCGGGTCCACGGGAAGGCCGGCCAGAACGCCGCGCCGGATGAGGCCGATCCACGAATGGGGCTGCCCCATCGGCGGAGGATACCGGCGCACGATCTCCTCGAGGCGATCCATCTGGTCGAGCGCGTCGAGCTGCTGAAGGGCGCGCGTGGCGGCGTTGCGCAGCCACGCTTGATCCGAATCGAGCAGTTGCCGCCACAGGAACCGCGAGGATGCGCGGTCGTTGCCCTTCGCGAGCGTCGCGGCGGCGAGCGGCGGCATCCAGTTCGGCGCGTTCGGCAGGCGCGCTCCACGCGAGAACCAGTCCGCCGCCGCGCGGTAGTCGTGCAGATGGAAATAGTTGACGAAGCCCGCGTCCAGGTAGTACTGCCACTTGTCCGGACGCGCGGCGAGGCCTTTCCGGAGGAGCGCGATCGCCTGATCCGACCGGCCGGGGCCGCCGGGATACTCCTCGCTCAGGAAGATCGCACCGAAACGGTACGCAATATTGAAATGCGGATCGAGGCTCGTGGTGATGTCGAGCATCGGATACAGCAGCTCGTAATGGTGCTTCCGCAGTTGCGGGGCGAGCCGGTTGCCGCCGTAGTACTGCACCGCGCGGATCCAGTAGACGTCGGCGAGCAGGCTGTCGTGGTCGAGCGCGAGCCGCTGCATCGCGGCGGGCGATCGCACGTAGAGGATTTCGGCCGCCTGGATATCGCTCCGCGGATACCACCGATCGCGCGCGAGCTGCAGGGCGACGGCGGCGCCGAGCGCGGCGCACGCCGCCGCAACGAGCGCGGCGTGTCGCGCGGTGGCGGTCACTTGAAGTCGCGCCTCGAGAATATGGCGACGGCGCCGAGTAGAAGCGCCGCGATGTACACCGCGGCGTATCCGGTCGTGGCGAGCATGTACCCGCTCGAGACCGGAAGGCCGTGGACCACCTGCGTCTTGACGTCGAAGGCGGACAGGTCCGGCAGCACGTGGTAGGCGCCCCGGGCGAGCCAGATGGCCGTCTTGGAGTTCACCACCCGGTCGAAGTTCTTCAGGTCCGCGTTGAACTGGCCGACGATGTACAGGCCCAGGGTGAGCGCCGCCGACAACAGCGGCCCGGAGAACGTCGAGAAGAAGAGCGCGATCGCGGTGACGAGCATCAGCTCGAGGAAGATGAGCGCAATCGCCTTCAGGAGCCTGGGGTCCGGACCGGGAGCGTCCCACGACGCCCGGACCGCCGCCGGCTCCATCCACGACATGTAGCCCAGGACGACGTACAGCGCGATCGTCATCACGGCGACGTTGACCGCCAGCGTGAGCACGAGACCGGCGTACTTGCCGGCGATGAACTGCGGGCGGCTGACCGGCTTGGCGAGCAGCGGGTAGATGCTCCGCCGCTCCACTTCCTTCGAGACGAGGCCGATCCCGATGAATACGGCGATGAACAGGCCGAAGACCGCCGTCGCCGAGAGTCCGAGGTCCTTGACGATCTTGACGTCCTGCCCCGCGGTGAGCTGTCCCAGGAGGTACGAGGACGAAATGAGCAGCACCGCGAACAGCACGAGGTTGTACGGCACGCGGTCGCGGACCGATTCCTTGAAGACGTTGACGGCGACCGATCTAATCGCGTGCACGCGCCGCCTCCTCCGCTCGCGCGCCCGCGCCGGCTTCGGCGACGCGCCGCACGAAGAAGTCCTCGAGGGTGTCGCGGATCGGAGTGAGCGACACGAGCGTGGCGCCCTCCGCGACGAGCTCCGCGAGCAGCCGATCGGGCGGCTGCTCGAGCGGCACCTCCAGCGAATAGCGCCCCGCGGAGATCTCGGTGGCGCGCCGGACGACGGGACGCACGCGCTCGAGCACGTCGGGCCGGATCGTGTCCATCACCAGGTCCCATCCGCGCACCTGGAACGCCAGGATCTCCGACAGCCGTCCCGCGGCCGCGAGCCGCCCGTTCGCGACGACGGCCACCCGGCTGCACAGCGCTTCGGCGTCGGCGAGGATGTGAGAGCTGAAGAAGACGGTGCGCCCCTGATCGCGGAGCTCCAGAATCAGGTTGCGCACGTCGCGGCGGCCGAGCGGATCGAGCCCCGACATCGGCTCGTCGAGGAAGATGACCTCGGGATCGTTCAACAGCGCCTGGGCGATGCCGACGCGCTGGATCATCCCCTTCGAGAACTTGCGGAGCTGCAGGCGCCGCTCGGCGCCGATGCCGACTCGATCGAGCAGCGCCGCCACGCGGCGCCCCCGTTCCGCGGGCGCGTAGCCGAACAACTGCCCGAAATAATTGAGCAGTTCCTCGGCCGTCAGGTAGTCGTAGAAGCTGGGATTCTCGGGAAGGAACCCAATACGCTGGCGCGCCTGGACGTCGCCGAGCGGACGCCCGAGAATCTCGGCGCCGCCGCGCGTCGGAAAAATGAGCTGCATCAGCAGCTTCAGCGTGGTGGTCTTGCCGGCGCCGTTCGGACCGAGAAAGCCGAAGACCTCGCCCTCGGCGATTTCGAGAGAGAGACGATCCAGCGCACGGTACGGCCGGCTGCGCCAGAACCCGACTTTGTAGTCCTTCGTGAGTTCGTCGATGCGGATGACTGGTGGCATCGCCTACTACTGATCTGAGTAGCTGGCAGCAGGCAGCCGGCAGCAGGCAGTAGATCACGCTGACAGCTTGACAGTTGGACTCACTGCCTGCTGCCTGCTGCCTGCTGCCTACTTCCTACTACTTTGCCCGCTTCAACTCCAGCTCGATGATCCCCTCGATAGCCTGCGGCGGGTACACGCCCACGACCCGCCGGCCGTTGATGAAATAGGTCGGCGTCGAGCCGACCTGCAGGAGGCCGCCGAGACTCGCGTCCATCTTCACTTCCTGGAGCGCGCCGGCATAGCGCTCGTCGAAGTTCGTGACGCCCGCGACGTCGCGTGCCGCCTGCTTGACCGCCGACACCGTCAGGCCGGCCTGGTTCGTGAAGATCCAATCCGAGAGGGCCTCCTCCTTGCCGGCGGGCCTGGCCATCACGACGGCGGCCGACGCCTCGCACGACGCGAAGTGGGTGCCTGCGGGCGCGTTCGAATTGCACTCCGGCTCGAGCGGAAAGTGCTTGAACAGGTACTTCAGCTTTCCCGCCGCCTCGTAGCGCGCGAAGATCGATCTGTAGAGTTCCTCGCTCTGCCGGCAGTGCGGACACATGTAGTCGCTGAACTTCAGCACGACCACCTTCACGTGCTGGTCCGGAATGGGGATGTCGATCTTCGGCTGCACGTCCCACCATTTCTCGAGCGAGACGCGCTGCTCCGACGTCAGCGGCGGATACGACGGAGCGGCGCCCTGCGTGCTCCCGCCGGCGTGCGGGAAGTACGCGAGCAGCGCGCCCGCGCCCCCCAGGAACAGGAGCAGGACAACGAGCGCAATCGGACTCGTCACCAGAGTGCGGAGGTCCCGCAGCGCGCGGCGAGGCAGCGTAGTCATGGGAAACGTCGTGGCTCCACCTGAAATGATGAAAATCGCAATCACCGCGACGTAGGTGATCGCACACAGCACGCAGAAGGCCTTCAGCACGAAGTACGACGCCCATCCGAGATACAGCACCATCGCCAGGCCGACGGTCGACAGCGCGAAGATGTACCCTGGAGCGTTTTCGGACGAGGCGGACGCCCTCCGTCCCGCGAGGCCCGCCAGGACGAGCACGAGCGCGAAGAACAGCACCCCGGCGAGCGCCACCGGGACGCCCGATACGCTGCCATACTGGCTCAGATACGCCTGCGTGCAACTGACCGTCGTATTGATGTCACAGAAACTGGCGTAACTCGGGTCCTCGAGCAGGCGGTAATGCACGTAGCTCGACGTGGAGGCGGCACCTAGTCCGAGCGCACCAAAGGCCAGCAGCAGGTTACGGGAACGGGACGTCATCGCAGATCAGTAGACAGTACGCAGTAAGCAGTATGCAATATGCGGCCTCAGTTCAGCAACGGCACGCCCGTGGGCCGCACCCGTCAGCACCCGTCAGCACCCGTCAGCACCCGTCAGCACCCGTCAGCACCCTTCAGCACCCTTCAGCACCCGTCAGCACCCTATTTGATCTCCCCCCCATGCCCTGGCGCCCCCGTCTCCGGCATGTTGCCGGTGTAGGTGGCCGAATCGGCGAAAATCACGCCCTCCGTGTTCGTTCCGAAGAATCTGAACCCTGTCACCCCCGGACGTGACGGATCCGCCGTGGCCTGGTAGGCCGCCACCGGCGCAACCCCGGTGCAGGCCCGCAGTGGCTCGGTCGACGGCGTGCCCGCCATGGTCACCTGGTACCCGCTCTTGAGGACTGTATCGGCAATCGTCAGGTCCGGGCTGAGAAAACCCTGCCCCGTCGAGGGGAGAGGCGTCCCGAGACTGGAGAGCGTCGGCGCGAAACGCTGGTTGCCGCAGGTCTGCGAGAAGGCGACCTGCGCGTCGTTGATGGCCTTGAGCGAGGCGATGGCCGAGGCCTCCGAGCCGGAGACTCGCGCCTGGCGGTAAACGGCGAGGCCAATCGAGGCGAGCAGGCCGACGATGGCGACGACGATGAGGAGCTCGACGAGGGTGAAGCCCGCCTTCGCGCTTCGCGCTTCGGCGCGGCAGGCCCGGCTCGCGCTTCGCGCTTCGGCGCGGCAGGCCCGGCTCGCGCTTCGCGCTTCCGCCTTCGCCGAGGCTTCGGCGGACAGGTCGGCGAGGCAGGCTCTCTTCGGGCGTCGCACGGGCAGAGCGTAATGGACGGGCACCAAAAAAGAAAGGTGCCCGCCGAAGCGGGCACCTTGCCGAAGGGCGAACGGGAGACGTTACTGAATGGTGGTGATCGTCGTGCCGTTGGGCGTCAGCGGCTGCGTCGGCGGCGTGTTGGCCGACGTGTCCTGGAAGATCGCGCCGCCGGCGTCCGTCGAGAACGCACGGTTGCCGGTGGTCGACCAGTTCAGCGCCGCGGCCGTCGCGTAGTAGCCCGTGAACGCGCCGACGCCGTTGCAGTCGTTCACACCGGTGGCGACCGCATCGCCCTGGGCAACGAGGATGTTGTAGCCGCTCTTGGGAACCGGACTCGGCAGCGTCGCATCGCCGAGGTCGGGCGAGATGAACCCGTTGTTGCCGCCCGGGCAGGGCGTGCCGAGCACGGGCAGGGTGATGGCATTGCCGCCCTGGCCGGCCGCCGACGCGTAGCTCGCTTCCGCGCTGGTGATGGCGCGCAGCGAACCGATGGCCGCCGTCTCGTTGCCCGACATGCGGGCGCGGAGCAGGCCGGGAACCGCGATTGCCGCGATGATGCCGATGATCGCGACGACGATCAGCAGCTCGATCAGCGTGAAGCCCTTCTGGTTGCGAACTTTCATGACTCTCTCCTCAAGAAACAGGTGGCCGCTTGGACTGTGGATGACTTTCTGTCGGCCTCGCCTTCAGCCCGAGCGGCCGACGCCGACCGTTGAGCAACGCCGGTGCCATCCCAGCCCCTGGTCCCAGATGTCTAAGTAACTCGTTCTGTTTACGTGATTTAGGTGTGGCTATCGCCCGGCGAGCGCTCTCGATTGTCTTGACAATTCTTGACCGATTGACAGTTTTTGTCAACCTCAGGGGGCATCTTTTGTCAGCAGGCAGCGGGCAGCAGGCAGCGGGCAGTGGATCACGCTGTTCCGCTGCAAAGGCTCAGCTCGACAGCTTGACTCGCTGCCGGCTGCCTGCTGCCCGCTGCCCGCTGTCTCCTCTGCCAGATGCCTGCTGCCCTACTTCAAGTTGTATTTCTTCGTGTAATACCGGAACGACCTGAAGCTCATCCCGAGCAGCTCGGCTGCTTTGACCTTGACGCCCCCCGTCTGCCGCAAGGCCTCGAGGATCTTGTCCCGGTAGATGTTTTCGACGTGCTGTTCCAGGTCGAAGCCTTCGCCGGGGAAAGGCTCGGCGCCGCCGTCGCCGCCGGGCTGGGAAGATTCCGCCTGTGCGGCGCGGCTGCGCACCGGGTCCGGCAGGCTGTCCGGCAGGATGGACGGCGTGCGTTCCAGCGCGACGGCGCGCTCCATCGCGTTTTCCAGCTCGCGGATGTTGCCGGGCCAGCCGTACGCCATGAGAAGCGTCAGGGCGCCGCCGGAAATCCCGGCGATCTGCTTGCCCATCTGCGTCCCGAACTTCGCCACGAAATGCTCGGCGAGCAGGGGAATGTCCTCGATCCGCTCGCGCAGGGGCGGGAGGCGCAGCGGGATCACGTTGATGCGATAGAACAGGTCCTCCCGGAAGCGTCCCTCGGCGACCAGCTTCGACAGATCGCGGTTGGTGGCGGCGAGAATGCGGATGTCGGCGTCGATTTCCTCGGTCCCTCCGAGCCGGCGGAACTTGCGCTCCTGCAGCACGCGCAACAGCTTGACCTGCACGGCCGGGCTCATTTCGCCGATTTCGTCCAGGAAGATCGTGCCCTTCTCGGCGACCTCGATCAGCCCCTTCTTGTTCGTGTCCGCTCCGGTGTACGCGCCGCGCATGTGGCCGAACAGCTCCGAATCGAGGAGCGTCTCCGAGAGCGCCCCGCAGTTCAGCGCGACGAACGGGCGGTCGCGGCGCGGCGAATTCACGTGGATGGCGCGGGCCACCAGCTCCTTGCCGGTGCCCGACTCCCCCGAAATCAGCACGGTGCTGCCGGTCGGCGCGATCGTCTCGATCATCTGGAACACGGCGAGCATCGCGGTGCTCGTGCCGATGATGTTCGAGAACTGGTGCGTCGTCTTCAGCGCGCGCTTCAGCAGGACGTTTTCCTGCTGCAGCCGCTTCCGCTCGAGCTCCTTGCGCACGCGCAGCCGCAGGTCGGGTACGGCCTTGTCCGTCTTGTGCACGTAATCGGCCGCCCCGAGACGCAGCGCCTCCACCGCGGTGTCGGTCGACGCGTACGCCGTCATGACGATGCTGATGATATCGGGATCGATCCGCTTGGCCTCGCGCAGGACGTCCACGCCGCTCATCTCCGGCATCCGGATATCGGTGATCAGAATGTCCACCCGCTCGCGCTCCAGGATCTCGACCGCCGCGGCGCCATTCTCCGCGACCACGACCTCGTGGCCGTCCCGCTTCAGCACGATCGACAGCAGCTCCCGCATCGACCGCTCGTCATCCACGACGAGGATCCGGGCGGCGGGTGCACTGATCGTCGAATCCGGTATGTCCATCGTAAGGTGCTCAGTCATAAACGTCAGCAGGCAGCCGGCAGCCGGCAGCTGGCAGTGCCATCAAGCTCTCCCGCCGGTGATTGAATTCCGCAGTCACTCACTGCCAGCTGCCTGCTGCCTGCTGCCTGCTTTGGCCTGCTGCCAGCTACTTACTCGCTGCCAGCTGCGTGCTGCCCGCTGCCAGCTTCCGCCATCGCGAGCGGCAATTTGACGAGGACGGTCGTGCCGGAACCGCGCTGCGAGGTCACCTGGACCTCGCCGCCATAGTCGCTGACGATGCGATGGACGATGGAGAGGCCGAGGCCGGTGCCGCGGGGAAACGCGCCGCGGAACGGCTGGAAGATGCCGTCCAGTTCCTCCGCGGGGATGCCGACGCCTTCATCCTGGACGGCAATCACGAGGCCGGCGAGGTCGGCGGTCTCCGGTTCATCGCGGCGGACCGACAGGCGCAGGCACCCGCCTTCGGGCATGGCGCGCAGGCCGTTGGTGGCCAGATTCCAGACGATCTGCCGGATCTGCCCCTCGTCGGCCTGGCAGCAGACCTCGCTGCCGGGCACGTCCACCTCGATGTCGTGCGACTCGCTGAACTCGGGGTTGTTCTCGAGCAGCCGCGCCGTGTCCGTGATCACCTGCCGGACGTCGAGCCGCTCGATCGCCTGCCGCTGCGGCCGCGCGTAGGCGAGGAAGCTCCGGATGGTGTCGTTCAGCCGCTCGGACTCCCGCAGGACGATGTCCATGAGCTGCCCCTGGTCGGAGGTCAGCGGCAGCTCCTGGCGCAGGATCTGGATCGACCCCGACATCGAGGCGAGCGGATTGCGGATTTCGTGCGCGATGCCCGCGGCCATCTCGCCGACGGCCGCCAGCCGCTGCTGCACGCGCGCCTCGCGCTCCTGCCTGCGCGACTCGGTGACGTCCTGGAACGTGAACACGAAGCCGGCCTCGCCGCGCGGCGTGAGCAGGGGCGCCATGCTGAGCCCGAGCTCGATGTGGCTCGCGTCCGGACGCACGAATCCGAACTCGAGGCGAGGGAGCCGCGGACGGCTGCGCCCCTCGCCGAACACGTCCGTGAAATCGCGCGGCAGCTGCAGCACGTCGGCGGCGTGGCGCCCGACCGCGTCCGCCGCGGGGATGGCGGTGATCGCCTCGGCCGCGTGATTGAACGTCAGCAGGCGGCCGAAGATGTCGGACGTGGCCAGGCCGCTCGTCAGGCTGTCGATCACGTGCTGGCTGAACGCCTGCAGGTCCGCGAGCTGGTTGGAGGCGCGCTCCAGCTTCTCGTCGGCGCGCCGCAGCCCCTCGGCCAGGTACCCGCTCAACGCCGCCACGGCCAGGAACCCGAAGACGTTCAGGCCGATCGTGAAGAGCGCGATGCGCAGCGGCGGCAGCTCGCCTGCCGGGAACCACGCCGGGAGCAGGTCGCCGCCGAAGTACTGCGCGAGCGCCAGTCCCGCATACAACAGGGAACTGAGCACGCCGACGAGCAGGCCGCCGCGGCGCGATTCAATCGTGCTCGCCGCGATGATTGGCAGCGTGTAGAGCGACGAGAAGTAGCTCGCCACCCCGCCGGTGAGCTGGACGATCGCCGACACGATCACCGCGTCGCACGCGAGCTGGAGGTCGACGAGCCAGCGATGGCGCTCCGTGTACTTGAACAGGACGCTGTAGATCGCCGTCAGCGCGTAGGTCAGGCCGATCAGGAAGAAGAACGGGTCGACGGGGAACGCCCCGGGCGACCGCAGCTGGATGAGAATCGCCGAGCCGAGCAGCAGCGTGATGACCGCCGCGCGGCCGGCAATCAGCCAGAGCAGTTTCCGCCGAAGGGTCGGAGGCATTACGTCAGCTTGCTGATCAGGTCGAAGATCGGCAGGTACATCGCGATGACGATGCCGCCGACGATGACGCCGAGGAACGCGATCATGACCGGCTCCATCAGTGTCAGGAGCCCGGCGACCGCGGTGTCCACCTCTTCCTCGTAGAAGTCGGCGATCTTGGACAGCATCGCGTCGAGCGCGCCGGTGGTCTCCCCGACGTTGATCATCTGGACGACCATCGAGGGAAAGACCTTCGTCTCGCGCAGCGGTGCCGAGATCGTCTCGCCGCGCTCGATGCTCGAGCGCGTCACCTGGATCGCGTCCTCGATGATCGCGTTGCCGGCCGTCCTCGCCGTGATGTCGAGCCCGTCGAGGATCGGCACGCCCGAGGCGAGCAGCGTCGACAGCGTGCGGCAGAACCGCGCGACCGCGACCTTCCGCAGGATGTCGCCGAGGATCGGCAGCTTCAGGAAGAAGGCGTCGAAGAGGTGGCGGCCGGCGTTGGTCGCGTAGTAGCGATTGAACCCCCACGCGAGGATGCCGGCCAGGATGATGCCGATCCACCCGTAGCTCACGAGCAGGCCGCTGGCGGCGATGACCACGCGCGTGGCGAACGGCAGCTCCGCGCCGAGGCCGGCGAACAGCTGCGCGAAGGTCGGGATGACCTTCCACAGAATCGCGGCGACGACGACGCCCGCGATGACGATGACGGCGATGGGATAGATCATCGCCGACTTCACTTCACCCTTCAGCTTGACGCTCTTCTCGATGTAGACCGCGAGCCGCTTGAGGATGGTGTCGAGAATGCCGCCCGCCTCGCCCGCCGCGATCATGTTCGAGTAGAGCGGGTCGAAGGTCTTCGGATGCTTCTTCATCGCGTCGGCGAGCGCGGCGCCCGACTCGACGTCCTCCCGGACCTTCAGGATCGTCGCGGAGAACCCCTTGTGCGGCTCCTGCTTCCCGAGAATCTCGAGGCACTGCACGAGCGGCAGGCCGGCGTCGATCATGACGGAGAACTGCCGCGTGAAGATCGCGAGGTTCTTGGTCGGCGCCTTGCCCCCGGTCTTGGCGCCTTTCGGCTTCGCCGCGGCGGCGGCCTTGGCCGCCTTGGCGGCGTCGATGCGCGTCACCACGATCTGCTCGCGGCGCAGCGCGGCCACCGCGGCATCCATCGTGTCGGCGACCCGCTCGCCGCTGACGGTCTCTCCTCCGCGCGTCCGACCCGAGTATGCAAATGTGGGCATGATGCTGTCCTTGTAGCTGGCAGCGGGCAGCCGGCAGCGGATCACGCTGCGTGCTGCCTGCCTCGCCTCTACCGGCTCCCGTTGCTCCTCAACTTACTGCCCGCTGCCTGCTGCCTGCTGCCTGCCGCCTGCTGTCTCATCGCGTCCCCGGCCTCGGCACGGCCCCCGGCCGCGCCAATCCCGCGCCCGGCACGACCCCGGCGCCCCGCGAGATCATCTGCTCGAGCTCGTCCTTCAGCGACGAGGCGGACATGGCCGTCTCGAGCGAGATCCGCCGCTTCTGGTAGAGCGTCGCCAGCGACTGGTTCATCGTCTGCATCCCGAACTTGTCCTGGCCGGTCTGCATGGTGGAGTAGATCTGATGCACCTTGTCGTCGCGGATCAGGTTGCGGATGGCCGGGGTCGGCACCAGGATCTCGAGCGACACCACCCGCCCCTGGCCGGTGGCGAGCGGCAGCAACGCCTGACACACGATGCCCTCGAGCACCAGCGACAACTGCGTCCGGATCTGCCCCTGCTGGTGCGCCGGGAACACGTCGATGATGCGGTTGATCGTCTGCGCCGCCGAGTTCGTGTGCAGCGTGGCGAACGTGAGGTGGCCGGTCTCGGCGATCCGCAGCGCCGATTCGATCGTCTCCAGGTCGCGCAGCTCGCCGATGAGCACGATGTCGGGATCCTCGCGCAGCGCCGCGCGCAGCGCGGCGGCGAACCCCTGGGTGTCGCTGTGGACCTCGCGCTGGTTGACGAGACACCCCTTGTGCTGGTGGATGTACTCGATCGGATCCTCGATCGTGAGAATGTGCTCGCGCCGCTCGTTGTTGATCTTGTCGATCATCGCGGCGAGCGTCGTCGACTTGCCGCTGCCGGTCGGGCCGGTGACGAGCACCAGGCCGCGCGGACGATCCGCCAGCGTCGCGATGACCGCCGGCAGCCCGAGCTCGCTGAACGGCTTGATCTGCTCCGGGATGACGCGATAGACCGCCGCGACCGCGCCGCGCTGGTTGAACACGTTGCAGCGGAACCGCGCGAGGCCGCGGATGCCGAACGAGAAATCCAGCTCCAGCGATTCCTCGAAGCGCTTCTTCTGCGCGTCGGTCAGCACGCTGTACGCCAGCGCCTTCGTGTCGGCGGCGCCGAGCGGCGGCAGGTCGAGCACCTGCAGCTTGCCGTGCACCCGGATCTGCGGCGGCGTGTTCGTCGTCAAGTGCAGGTCCGACCCGTTGGCCGCGACGAGCGTATTGAGTAGTTCGGGTAAAGTAGCCATCAGTTATCAGTTACCAGCTTCCAGTTACCAGCTTCCAGTTACCAGCTTCCAGTTACCAGCTTCCAGTTACCAGCTTCCAGTTACCAGCTTCCAGTTACCAGCTTCCAGTTACCAGCTTCCAGTTACCAGCTTCC
>Ga0209343_10001688_pt1 | contig 29453 bp, 17 predicted proteins | sample RifCSPlowO2_02_FD_184026 | JGI IMG/M metagenome (GOLD analysis project Ga0209343, IMG submission 184026) | Groundwater microbial communities from Rifle, Colorado - Rifle CSP2_plank lowO2_0.2 (SPAdes) (version 2) | ecosystem: Environmental > Aquatic > Deep subsurface > Groundwater | place... | reverse complement strand
CACGAGAGGGTTAGCGGCCACGACATCAGAAAACTCAGAACCAAAATAAGTTTTTTCATACTCCTCACACTCCTCTTAGAAGCGGCAATTTCCGACTGCAACCTGCAATCGTCTCTACGCCGGAATATTCCTTGCACCGGAATTAACTTTTTGGTGTTCCGCCGGTCAATAATATACACCCATTTGCGTCCCGCCGGGCACAATTTTTGGGAGTGGTCCGTTGGAATATTTCCGAGCTGGAAGGGCACGGTTGCAACCGGATTATTCATTAAGGACGGTCCTTTTTCTCTAGCCCAGCGCTTCAGCGCTGGGTAGGCAGTGTCAAGAAGTGATCCCCAGCCCGCTTCAGCGGGCTTCCCAAGGCCGGTTTTAGCCAGAGGGTTTAACGAGGGCTAAAGCCGAAAACCGGAAGGCTGCTAAAGCAGCCTGTAAAATAAATTGCTCCGCTGACACCGGCCTGAAGGCCGGGGCTAGAGAAAAGGGGAACGGCCACAGGAGCAGCTTGGCAACGCTTGGACCAGCGCGTCTTGCGAACGTTCATGAATAATCCAGGTTTACGCCTGGGTTGGATGAGACCCACACGCTGTGTAGCCCCCTTCCAGGGGGCTTCCCCGCTCGTCGGAGCACAAGCCCCCTGAAGGGGGCTGAAAAAACCATTAGATTCTCTGTTCCCAGGCGTGAACGCCTGGGCTAGAAAAAACGAACGCTCACGGGGGGTGCTGATGTTCACGAATAATCCAGGTGAAGCCATGCCCTTACGAAAGCACTCTACAGGAACCCTGAAAATGGGCTAAAACGAGAGCCGCAAGGCAAATTGAATCTGGCGGGAGGTGGTCGCGGGCCGGGAGATCCGTCCCGCGGTGGAAGTTCTGTCACCGGCTTCCCCGGAAAACACGACCGAAGAAGGCCCCACGAAGTTGGGATGGTTCGGAAGGTTGAACAGATCGGCCCGAAACTGCAAACGCCTCTTCGAGTCCAGAAGAAACTCTCTCTGCAGAGAAACATCCACACTCAGTATGCTGGGAGCCAGGAGCGTATTTCGTCCCACATTGCCTAACGTGCCCGGCGGCGGCACGCTGAAGACGCAAGGGTCAAAGTACAGGTCCGGGCCGCCCAGTTCCTGTCCCGGCCGTACGCGCCCGCAGCCGATGCTCCCGCCCTCCGTGGGGTTGTGATTTGCGCCGGGGAGCAAGTTCGACCGAGTAGCGCCCACGATGTAATCCTTGTAGCGCACGCTGGCTTGCGCCGAGAACGGAGTTCCGGTGCGAACGTTGAAGATTCCGGTAGTGGTGCAGTTTGCGGGTCAAGGCTCTTGAATCCGGTAGCAGCCCGTGGCACACTCGCATCATGCCAAAATCAAAGCCCAAATCCAAGGGCAAGGCGAAGCCGAAACGGAAGCCAGCTAAACGGCAACTCAAAGAGGACTTTGCTCAAGCGGCCTTCCGAGCCCTCCAAGAGACGATCCGGCGCAGCGAGTCATAGCTCTTCCCCGCTCTTCCCCGCCGACACCACCACAAGCTGAAATACCACAAACACACTCGGTAAATATATTCGAGTCGCACTATTTCGATGTAATAATACACTTCTAAAGGACTTGTATTTTCTTGACAACTAGAGCGGTTGAGCATATTATTACTGATGTTTAGGAGCACACAAGCTTGGGAGGTAAGCGATGGCTTCCAACGAATCACTTAAAGAAGCCTTGGAGCATTTTAGGCAGCAAAGGCAAAATAAGGTGGAGGAAATAAAGTCCCTCGACCTGACGATCCACCACCTTGAAAAAGAGCTTGGTGAAACCCCGAGAGAGGGAATGGATTTCGTTAAGCTCGCTGCCGATCTACGAAATCCTGTGATCTCGGGAGGGGCCGTGCGCCAGCCCGAGATTAGGCCAGATGAATTTGTGGGACAGAAGCAGACCGATGCGGCCAAGAGTTATCTTGGGAAAATTGGTCACGCCGTGTCTCTCGACCAAATCGTAGAGGCGCTGAGAAAGGGAGGCGCGAACCTTGGGGGCGCTGATCCCAAACGAACGCTTTACGTCTCCCTCGCAAGGAATCCGACCAAGGAATTTCATTTTTTAGAGGGTGGTTACATCGGTCTGAGCAAATTCTATCCTGGTCTGCCAAAGTCAGGAAATGGAAGAACCGCTGGGGGTAAAAAGCGGAAGTTGAAAGTCAAAAGAAAGACTAGCGCTAAACATCGGGGTGCCAGTGCTACTAAGGAGAAACCACCGCGCGCTGCGCCGAAGAAGAAACCCGCAGCGCCGACAGCGACAACCGAAGGATCACTAACGAATATTATCCGCGAATTCCTAAAGGATGGAGCACTGCGGTCCCCAAAGAGTATTCACCAGACCGTCGAAGCCAAACTTGGACATACTGTCAAGAAAATTTCCGTGATTGGGACTTTGAATAACAGGAAGCAATTTGAGAAGGTTGAGAAAGAATATAGGCTTCTAAAATAACTCAGGCCGACAGTGGCCTCGTAACCGCCTGTCGGCCTTTGAAACCAATTGTGGAGCACATAATGTACACCGCTTGGGCGATGCGTGGTTTCAGCCCCATACTACCACGCCCACCACCAAAATTCACTCGGAATGTATCGGAAGTCTGACGGCTTGGAAGGCACAGGGGAGCACTTCTGATGCTCCCCTGCTCTCTGATGCGCCCGTAGCTCAACCGGATAGAGCGCCCGCCTACTAAGCGGGATGTTGCGGGATCATGCCCCGCCGGGCGCACCAAACTCTTTACTTGGCGATTTCTCTTTAGCCCAACGTGCCTGAACAGCCTTCCTGGCACTCTGGCTGCGCTGCTCTGGCGTCATGGCTGCGGCCCTAGCGGGACCGCCTTTCTTCCCGCCTTTGCGACCCAGAGCAACAGCATAAGGGTTTTTCCTTTTCTTAGCCACGCTTTTATTGTACGTGAGCGGTCTGGAATGTCAAGCAAAATTATTCTTAGTTTACTCGCACTTTTCTCTTGACATATACGTGAGCGGTTACGTATAATTAGAGCATAAATCAGAAGTCGTTATGAACAGACTGAATCGCACAAGGCAAGCTCAAGTGGTATCGGCCCTAGTGGAAGGAAACTCGATTCGCAGCACGGAGCGCATGACCGGCATTGCGAAACACACCATCCTGAAACTGTTAGCCGATCTCGGCCCGGCGTGTGCGGATTACCAGGACCGCGCTCTTCGCAACCTGAACTGCCGTCAGATTCAGGTTGATGAGATTTGGCAATTTTGCTACGCCAAGGAAAAGAACGTCCCGCAGGACCGCAAGGGCGTATTCGGTTTCGGGGATGTTTGGACATGGGTTGCCTTGGACGCGGAAACGAAATTGGTTCCGTGCTGGCTGATTGGGGATCGTTCGGCGGACTCCGCTTCGCTTCTCATGCGCGATTTGGCAAGCCGTCTGCGCTACCGCGTCCAGGTTGCTGTTGCGGAAGTATTCGAACAGGGTGCCGTGGAACTGGTTGCTGCCGGAGCGGGTGATCGAATTGAGGATCCCTCCGCTGCTGCGCCCGTACTCTGATCCGTAGCCGGTGGCGAATACCTGCACCTGGTAGACGGTGTCGGAACCCAACTGCACACCGGCGGCGCTGCGGGGAACCGAATTGCCGGCGGTCATGATGGTGGTGCCGTCCAGCAAGAAATGGTTGGAGCTGTTGCGGCTGCCGGAGACCGACAGGTTTCCCCCGCCGACTCCCCGCGACGCGGAAGCGGCGGAGGAATCGCTGACACCCGCTTGCAGCGTCGCCAGTTGGCTGTAGCTCCGGCCGTTCAGCGGAAGACCCAGAAGCTGGCTTTCACTGATCAGGTTCGCGGCTGCCGTGGGGGGCGTATCCGATGCCGGCTTGCCTGGGGCCGGCTCTTCCCCTGCGATTCTCGGCAGCATGAAGTTCAGGGTCAATTGTTGCCCTGCATTCAGTTCCACGGTCTGTTCCACTTCCTGCCCCCATCCGTCATGAGACGCTTGGATCTGATGACGGCCCGGGGACAGCGGCTGAATGAGGAAGTCTCCTTGGTTGCCGCTTTGACTGGAGACACTCTGTCCGGTGCCCAGATGGCGGGCCACCAGCAGCGTGCCCGGAACGGGTTTGCCGTCCGCGTCGGTTACGATGCCCTTCACGGCCACTACGCTCTGTTGCGCCCTTCCAGGTAAAGGCAGCAGAACGCCCACTGCAAGCGTCACAGGAAGCAACCCCCGCTTTATGAATGCCCACCTCTTCATGATTCTTCGGTTCCCGCCACTTCCGCCGCAATTTCAGGATGACAAATTTTAGCGCAAAAGCTGCGTTTTTAACAAACGATTCGCCCCTCAATTCCGGTTCTGTTGTGGGCCTCGCAGAGCCCCGCGAACTCGAGGTGCGGGTGGACCGTGTGCGGGTCAAGCGATTGACGATCGGCGGCGAGCAGACGGCGAAGGCGAGAGCAACGGGTTCGCAGGTTGATCCCCACCTGGAGAAGGGAGATGACCTCGAGGTCCGCTTCCCGGCGAAGGCAGGCACGCGGGTGGTGGGTGTGGCTTTCGTGAACGAGATTTGGGAAACGGAAGCGGAATCGGAGGTTGTCGTTCGCCCCTCCTCGATAGCGCAATTGAACAACTTTTGGAGATTTCAAGACGGCGACTCCTCCGTGGAAAGTATCACGGTCGGCGGGCCCTACAACCCAAAAGGTTCTGGGGACACGGCCAGCCGCCGCAAGATTTTCGTGTGCCGCCCTGCCGGCGGCAGGAACGAGGAACCCTGCGCCCGGAAGATTGTCTCGGCGCTGGCGCGTCAGGCGTATCGCCGGCCCGTTACGGATGAAGACTCGCAGCCTCTGCTGGGCCTTTACCGCGCTGCCCGGCGCAACGGGAACTTTGAAGCCGGGATCGGATCGGCGCTGCAAGGAATCCTGGTTTCCCCGGCTTTTCTATTTCGGATCGAGCGGGATCCGGCCCCGCCGGGCGGGATGGCGCGGGACGCCGCGTATCCCGTCAACGGCCGGGAGCTGGCCTCCCGTTTGTCGTTCTTTTTGTGGGGAGAAGCAGGGATGGGAATGCGGCGCGTGCTCTCCTGAAGCAGCGTGCCGACGTGAATGCGTCCCAGGGAGACGGGGCCACGGCGCTGCCCTGGGCGTCCCACTGGAATGATCTCGAAATGGCAGACCTTCTGCTTGGGGCGGGCGCCAACGTGAATGCGAAGGATCAGTACGCGCAGACTCCGTGGAGCGCTGCGGCGAACGTGAAACCACCGGGCAAGCAGCTTCGTAGCCAGAGCTTGGCTCGTCGTCCCAAGCCCAGCCAGAGCACGGTGGATCTGCTGGTCAAATTGGGCGCCACCCCGGTGACGTTTCCGCCTGCGGAACGGCAGAACGCAATTGCAGGGAACCCTGCTCAGTAATGCTTCGGCGACGCAATGGATCGCCGGGTGAGCTGGCGTGCAAAGGCCTCCTTGGCGGGGGACTCAAAGTGCGATGTTTGGAACTTCCAAAAACTTGGAATTTGGAGTGTGGCATGGCGGACAATGAGGAGATCACGAGACGGGATTTTGTGAAACAGGGCGTTGTGGGGACTGCTGTGCTGGCTGGCGCCGCTTCCGGGGCGTTTGCGTTTGCCTCGCCGCCGGGCGACTTGGCGCATTCTGTCGTTCTGGAACTGGGAGGATTGTTTATTCCCTCGCGCCCTGGCGATCCCGGATATAAAGATTTGGAACAATACGGGATCACGCAGTATGTGCTCACCAGCCCGCTGCGCCCCATCCAGGTAGCGGGCCAGTTTCAACTGAAATCGCTGCAAGACAAAGTGCAAGAAATGGGCGGGCCCAGGATCGTCGAAGCGTTCAACAACGCAGCGGGACAGTTTTTTGAAGGCAAGAACTTCCTGGAGTTGAACGATTCGCAGAAGGAACAATACCTGAATTCCATATTGGAGGAAGGCAAGATCGCGGATGCAAAGCTGCGTTCTGAGTTGGCTGGATTTTACCGTGCGGCGCGCGAACACGTGATGGACGCGTATTACAAGAACTATCCGGAGCACGAGGTGAAGCGGAACGCGCAGGGCGAGCCGATCCTAAAGCCGGGTGACACTCATCAAATCACAAACCCGAATACCAAGACGCTTGTAACCGGGTGGGATATCGCCGGATTCAAGGGGCCGATGACCTGGGAGGAAGAAGAGCAGCGGCGAGCCCTGATGAAAAAGATTCTTCCGCACTGGTACGAGGGCGACTTGGTAAAGCTTACGAATCCCCGGCCTACCCCCGCTGCGGCGATCAAAACCAGCGATGGGCGTGATTACTATGACGTGATCGTTTTAGGGGGAGGGACGGCTGGCTGTATCGTCGCCGGACGGATCGCAGAGCGGGGGATCAATCCCAAGACGGGCGACCGGTTGCGGGTGGCGGTGATCGAGGGTGGAGACGACTGGACGATCCGCGATCCGGGGATCCGGCCGGGCTACGGCTATCCCATCCGCCGCCGCATGATTACCAACGTTCTCAATGAAGCCCTCGGGGTGGAAGGGGAAGTCTCGGCGGCTCACTGGCCGTGGGATTATCCGAATAATCTCAAGTTGTTCGGCGGCATGGCCATGCACTACGGCGGGGATGTGCATTTTCCGGAACAAGATGATTTTGAATTGTACCGGGAAGCGTCGGGCGTAGATTGGGATCTGGCAAAATTTGGAGACGCCATCGAAGAAATCCGGGAGTTATTCCACGTGACCTATGCTCCGGTGGAATGTTGGAGCAAGGGGGATCACCTCTGGGCTGAGGCGGGGAGGGCCCTGGGATACCACATCCAGCGTTCGCCGATTGCTTACCGAAATTGTTTGGGGACGGTCCACGAAGACTCGCCGCTGGGCGCCTTTCCCCGATACGACACCAAAGGGACGTCGCTTCCCTGGGCTTACATTGGGCTGAACAACGGTATGAAAGTGATCGCCAATGCAGAGGTGGAGAAGGTTCTCATTGAAAAGGTTCCGGGGGGACGGCCGGTGGCGATCGGAGCGGTCTATAAGGATAAATCGGGGACCATGCACGAGGTTCGGGCGGCCCGCGTAATCGTTGCTTGCTCCGCTCTCGGGACGCCAATGTTGCTGTATCGGTCTGGCTATGGCCCGCGGGACTACTTGGGGGACAAGCTCCTGGTTGAGAACGACAATGTGGGCCGCAACATGGGCGGTGACGGGGGCGGCGGCGCCGGTTTTACCCTCTATTTCAACGAACCCGTCGGTCCAGGGGAGCTAAGGGGTCGTGGGGGGCCGTGGGCCAGTCTGAAGCCAAGGCCCTGGAAAGAGTGCGCCATTACGTTCAGCACGGGCGGCGGGGAGAGCTATCCGCAGCAGCAGGCGCTCGGGGCTTATGCGCCGGAATTGGGCTGGAAACACAAAGAGTTCATGCGGAACGGGTACGGAACTTCGCGCATCCTGGGCCTGGGAGCAGGCATTAAAGGAATTCCCTGGAGCTGGCGAATGAGGCCGGACGCCAGGCTCGAGCGGGTGTCTCTGGACGCGCAGCGAATTGACGCCGCGCTGCGGGAAGCCGCGGAGTTGGCCAACGCGTGGCTGGAGAAATTGCCGATTAAACCCGCGATGGTCCAGCGCCGCGCCCCCCGGCCAGCCGCCACTGCCTTTACACGGCCGAGCCACCATAGCGGGACGGCGCGCGCCGGAGCGAGCCGCGAGACGTCGGTTTGCAGCTCCGATTTTGATTGCCATGACATCGAGCATCTGCTATTTACCAGCGGAGCCTCGATACCCAGGACCACCTTCTCCGGCGGGATGGGGCCAACGGCAGTGGGCGCAGCTTACGCTTGGAGGCGAATGATCGCCAATCACTTCTCCCGTGGATGCTCCACACAGGGGTTCGCATGAGCGGAATCGGAACGAACGTAACTCTTGTCTAGGCGGGTCGCGAAAGACACAACTTGAGCGGGGGGTAAAGCTTCCATGAAAAAGCAAGCGCTTTTGTCTGGGGCAGGTGTGGTGTTTTTGTTCAGTGCAATCGCCCTGTCGCAGGTAACCACTGGAACAATCTCGGGAACAGTCAAGGACAGCACCGCGGCGGTGCTGCCCGGCGTCAAGATCGTGCTTCTGAACCAGGAGACCGGCATCTCTCGGACAGTCCAGAGCGATGGCGCAGGACGCTATTTTGCCTCCTCACTAAGCCTGGGGAGCTTCGAGGTAACGGCTACCCTGGAAGGGTTTCAAACCGTCGTTCGGAGTGGGATCGTCCTGACGGTGGGACGGGAAGCCGTGGTGGACCTGGCGATGACGGTGGGGGCTGTCGTGCAAACCGTGGAGATTATCGGCGAGGTGCCGGTGATCGAAACGACCAACGCAACGGTTTCCGGGTTCGTCAGCGGGGAGCAAGTCCGAGAGCTGCCGCTGAACGGCAGAAGCTATACCGACTTGGCTCTTCTGAATCCGGGTGTCATCTACAACCGCACCACCGGCAGCGCCGCAGCCGACGGTTTTGGGGTGCGGCTGTCGGTGAATAGCTCCCGAACCACTGCGAATTCCTACCTGATGGATGGCGCGCTAACGAATGACCACGCGGGGCAGAGCGGAAATGTTTCCCGACTCAGTTTAGGGGTCGAGGGGATTCGTGAATTCCGGGTGCTCACCCACAATTACAGCGCGGAATACGGCCGCAACTCCGGGTCGGTGGTGAGCGCGGTAACGCGCTCCGGGACCAACCAGTTCCACGGCAGCCTCTTCGAGTTTGTGCGGAACAACATCTTTGATGCCCGCGACTTTTTCAATCCGGGCGACCTGCCTCCGTTCCGTCGCAACCAGTTCGGAGGCGCGATCGGCGGGCCGGTGTGGAAGGATCATGCCTTCTTTTTCTTCAATTACGAAGGGCTGCGGGAGCGGCGGGGGATCACAATCGTCTCCTCCGTTCCCGATCTCGATGCCCGGCGGGGTTTGCTGCGCAATCCGGCCACGGGTGAACTTGTCCCGGCCTCGCCGTTCAACCCCGCGGTGATACCGTACCTGAACTTATATCCGGTGCCCAATGGCCGCAACTTTGGGGATGGCACGGCGCAGAGCATTAACGATTGGTCCCAACCCGGGTTCGAAAATTATTACATGCAACGAGGGGATTTCCGCTTGTCGGATCAGGATAGTTTCTACGTGCGCTACATCTTCAACCCGTCGAACCGGCAGAGGTCCACCCCCACGCCGGTTTTTATCCAGCAGGATGATTCGATCAACCACTTTGCAACCCTGAGCGAGACACACATCTTTTCCGGCAACGCGATCAATGATTTCCGATTCTCTTTCAATCGGACTTGGCGGGGCGGGAATTTGGGTCCTACGGCCTTCCCGATCGATCCCGCGCTGTCGTTTAACCCTGGACTGCCCTTCGGGCAAATCAATTTCACGGCGACCGGCATCGGAAGCGGTCCTGGCGCCGGTGGACTTTCCACCCTGGGATACCTCAGCGGCGGTCCGAATGTGCGCCTGCAGAATACCTTTCAAACCTCCGATACCCTGAGCCTGGTTCGGGGCGCCCACTCGCTGAAGTTCGGATTCGCTCTGGACCGCAACCAGACCAATGACTCCTCGCAAGGCGGAAATATTCGGGGAGTCTGGACGTTCGGTTCGCTGCGGGCGCTGATGGCCGGTACGGCGAGCCAGTTGCAGGGAAGGATCGAGGGTGCGCTTCCCGAAGGGGGAGTGGCGACCGAAAATTATGGGTGGAGGAGTTGGTATATCGGCTGGTTTGTTCAGGATGACTACCGCGCGAGTCCAGCGGCTGACGGTTGGCGGCAAGCAGACGGCCATAGCGAGAGCAACGGGCTCGCCGGTGGATCCGCACTTGGAGAAGGAAGCTGATTTGGAGGTCCGCTTCCCGGCGAAGGCTGGCACGCGGGTGGTGGCTGTGGCCTTCGTGAACGAACTTTGGATGTCTGAGGCGGAATCGGAAGTTGTGCTTCGTCCGCCGATGGCGCAGTGGGACGTCTATTGGAGATTCCAAGACGGTACCCCTTCCCTGGAAAGTGTCACCATCGGCGGGCCATACAGCGCGAAGGGACTGGGGGACACACCCAGCCGCCGGAGGATTTTTCTGTGCCGCCCGGCCAGGAGCGAGGACGAAGGCCCTTGTGCCAGGACGATTCTTTCCACGCTGGCTCGGCGCGCGTATCGCCGGCCTTTGAATGGGACGGACATCGAGCGTTTGCTGGGGCTGTACAAGGCAGGCCGCGGTGAAGGGAGCTTTGAAGCAGGAATCGGAGAGGCGTTGCGGGGCATTTTGGTTTCCCCGAAGTTCCTGTTCCGCGTTGAACGGGATCGGGCCAACAGGGCTCCGGGCACCGCGTATCGTCTCAACGATCTCGAGATGGCCTCCCGCCTGTCGTTTTTCTTGTGGAGCAGCATCCCGGACGACCCGCTCTTAGACTTCGCCGCGAACGGCAAGTTGCAAGACCCTGCTGTGCTGGAACGCGAGGTACGGCGGATGCTGGCCGATCGCCGCGCGAAGGCTCTGACGGAGAATTTCTTCGGGCAGTGGTTGCAACTGCGCGATGTTCGCTCGGCGCAGCCGGATGCGGATACGTTTCCCCAGTTCGACGAGAACCTCCGTGATGCGTTTGTGGAGGAGGCGGAGCTTCTCTTCGAAAGTATGCTGCGCGAAGATCGCAGCCTGCTGGATTTATTGAGTGCGAACTATACCTTTGTCAACGAGCGTCTGGCCCGGCACTATGGGATTGCGAATATTTTCGGGAGCTTCTTTCGGCGGGTGGCGTTGAGCGACGAGAACCGGTGGGGATTGTTAGGGAAGGGCGCAGTCCTGATGTTGACGTCGCATCCTGCCAGAACCTCTCCCGTGCTGCGCGGCAAGTTTGTTCTGGAAAACATTATGGGCTCCCCGCCTCCGCCGCCCCCGCCGGACGTTCCTCCGCTGAAGGAAAACGCCAGTGAGGGCAAAAAGCTCACGGTGCGGCAGCTCCTGGAGCAACACCGCGCCAATCCCGCGTGCGCGAGCTGCCATGCGCGCATGGACCCGCTGGGGTTCGCGCTGGACAATTTTGACCCCCTCGGCGGGTGGCGCACCTCCGAGGCGAACCGTCCGGTGGATGCGTCCGGAGTGCTCCCGGACGGCACCCGGTTTCAAGGGCCTGTGGAACTGCGGAAGATATTGATGAGCCGTAAGGAGCAATTTGTCACTACTGTTACCGAGAGTCTCCTGACGTACGCCCTCGGCCGGGAGGTGGAGTATTACGATCAGCCGGCGATCCGCAAGATCGTGACGGAGGCCGGTTCGAGCGGCTACCGCTGGTCGTCGGTCGTTATCGGCATAATCAACAGCACGCCGTTTCGGATGAGGAAGGGGATGGAACCGGCGGCTGCCGCCGGTCTTCCCTAATTTCAGATTCACTCGAGCGGACTGCATCTCAGAGCGGGAGGTTTCAAGGGCCATGATGATATTCAAGAAAGCAATTCCGCGGCGCACTTTCTTGAAAGGCATCGGCACGACGCTGGCATTGCCGCTGCTGGACGCCATGGTCCCCGCGCTCGCGGGTCCGAGCGCGGCCACAGCCGCAAGCCTTTCAATGACTACTTGTACCGGCCCACCCTGCCGCAATTGGTGAAAGCGCTCTTGGCACATGGGGCGGATCCGAACGCGCGGCTCGTGAAGGGTCCCGAGATACCCGGATACGTCCACGGACTTAGCCCGGTCGGTACGACGGCGCTCTTACTGGCAGCCGCAACCAATGACGCCGATATTATGCGCCTCCTGGTGGCTGCCGGCGCCGATCCGAACCTGGCGCAGGAAAACGGTGTTACGCCGCTGATGATGGCAGTGGGATTAGGAGTTAGCGAGGAATATGAGGAAGACGCCTCGCGGCCGAGAATGCAAGCCGTCCAGGCCGCGGTGGAAGCGGGCGCCGGCGTCAACGCGACCAACGATCTCAAAGTGACTGCGCTGCACGCCGCAGCCGCTGCGGGAGCGAACGACATGATTCAGTTCCTGGTGGAAAAGGGCGCCAACGTGAACGCCCAGGATCAATACGGGCAGACCGCATGGACTCTGGCGGCGAACGTCAAACCGCCGGGCTTGCAGGGCCGCGCCAGCGCTCTGCCTCGCGGTAACAGGCTCCGCGAGAGCACGGTAGAGTTGCTTGTCAAGTTGGGCGCCATCCCGGTTACCTTTCCGGAGGCGGAACGGAAAGAACCGGGCAAGTAAGAGCGAGTTCGGTGATCAATATCCTCGGGCGAAGCAGTGGCGGAAATCTTGGTTTGTGCTTTAACTCTGTCTTGCCACGATTACACGGTCTAGAGTTGAATCACGTCTCTTTAGATTGAAGAGGGAGGATATTATGGGCGGCAGTTCAATCCCGGCTTGAAGGAAGGCACGCAACAGGATGCGGATTCCAGGCCTGTTTCTCTTCCTGTCCGCCTGCGTGGCTTTCTCGCAATTGCCCACGGCCACCGTTCTAGGCGTGGTGAGGGACAGCACGGGAGCCGTGGTTCCGGGCACCACATTAACGGCGCACAATGTGGAAACCGGCCAGACTCGCAACGCTGTCAGCGGCAGAGATGGCAGTTATCGGTTTCTGGCGCTCCCGGTCGGAAACTACGAGGTCCGCGTGGAACACCCCGGATTCAAGACTGCGATTCGCAGCGGCCAACCAAGCCGATCCCGTTTACCAGGGTAGGGTTCGAATGATCCGGGAAATCACTGCTGGCGGCAGGGATACTTTGAGCACGAAACCGGAAGTCAGGATCAAAGCCCGGCTGCGATTCCAGGCCGGCGACGAAAAGGTGACTTACCCACCCCAAATAATTAATCTCGAATGGGTGCGAAAGCTGGACTCGCTCGAGTCACCGTCCGTGCAGGAACGTGCTCCGGAGGGAATCCAGCACGGAGTGGTTCATGCTCCTTAGCAACAGAAGCTATGGGGGGCCGTATTCTATTTGGAATGATTTGAATGACCTGGCATTCTGCAATCGCCCGAAGTTCGATATCTTGACCGAGGGAATTTTTGGAATCTCGGAATCTAAGGAGGACCTATGAAGAGGAGTGTTTCTGTTCTCTGTCTCGTCGTGCTCTGGCCGTTTGCCATATCTTGGGCGCAACTAGAGCCTCCCAATCCGGCGGGTGTGGCGCTGGGCCATTTTCATACCATCGTGCGGGACGTGGAGGCGACCAAGAAGTTCTGGACCACGCTCGGGGGGCGAGCCATCAAGATTGATGAAGCTGATGTCGTGAAATTCCCCGGCGTCTTTATCTTCCTGACGCAAGGAACCCCTTCCGGCGGCACGTATGGATCGGTGGTCAATCACGTTAAGTTTCTTCTGCCGAACCCGCCAGAAGCGATCGCAAAGTGGAAGGCTGCCGGCGTGACTGCGGAACACTTGACCAGTGAATATGGCGGGAACCCGATTGGTTGGGCGTACACGCCGGACGATCTAAAGGTCCGGTTTAATCCCGAGAAATCACTCAAGGTCCCGATTGGCAGCCCGGGGGTTCAAGTGTGGGGAGCTAAACCAGACGTGATCGATATGCTGGCTTGGTACGTAGTGACATTCGGCGGCAAATTGGCGGCGGGGCCATCGAATAACGGATGGAGCGTTGACGGAATTCCAGGGATGCGCCTGACCATTACATACTCCGGCGAAGTCCCCCAAGCCCGCACTCCCCGCGGAGTGGGACTGGTGCAGGGAAAGCTGGCGGATCGGGCGGTCGTGGACAAACTGGCTCGCACAAACTTGAGGTTGCCAACCAAGGGACGGACCCTCGACCACATCGGCTTTGAGGTCACGAACCTGGAGGCATTCTGCAAGAAGCTGGAGGCCAGCGGAGTGAAGTTCGAGGAGCCTTACAGCAGGTCGCGTAACAGGAGTTTTGCCAGCGCAAAGTTTACCGATGCCTGGGGAGTGTCCATCGAATTGACCGAAGGCCTGAGGCGGTTTTGAAACGCTTTTGATGGTTGGGGCCGCGTGGTTCGCGCGGCCACTCCCGCGGCCAGAAGAGCGCCGCGAGATGTCCGAAAGTGTAGCCGCCGGGCACAACGCCCTGATCTACTATGCGGCTGGTGACCTGGAGGAAGATCGCCGCACGCTGGAACGGCTGGGGTTGTGATTTTCGTTTCCGACTCCTCGCCGCTCATAGCCCTTGCCCGTAGCAGCCGACTCCACCTTCCTCGCTCTACGACCGGAATCTGATTCCCGCCGAAGTGCATCCCGAAGTGACGGTCGCTGGCGTTGATCTTCCCGGCGATCGGGAAGTGAGTATGGCGGACTGGATCCAGGTGGTCAGACGGCGGCCGCACCGAGACCAGTCAGTGGAGCCAGCTTGCGAGGATCTCGGCGGAGGTGAACGAGGCCAGCCGGAGTTCTGTCACGGAGCGGCCGAGCTGATGGGGTTTTGTCACGGTCGGGGCCTTCGGGCCCACTTTCGGGGAATTTACCAGGTCACAGATCAGAGAAGTAGTTTAGAATCAGTAGTAGAGTTACCTGGGGCGGTTAGCTCAGTTGGTTAGAGCACCTGCCTTACAAGCAGGGGGTCAGAGGTTCAAGTCCTCTACCGCCCACCAATCCCCTCAATAACTTGCCGGAGTCTCTTTCCCGCCAAATTGCCGCGTGTGCCACGATTTGTGACATAACTGCCCCAAAAGTCCCTGAAATCGGGCTTCCGGGGCAGCCGTGATGCTAGAACATTTCTCTGGTTCCTGTGGACCATGTCGAAGCGTCATTCCGAGGGCCGACGCCCGTTGTCGAGGACTGTGGAGGCGCTGCCACAAGAGAGGCCGCACTCCCGCTCGCGCGATTGTACTCCCTGGCAAGATCGTTGCCCCGACGATTAACTCCTGGCATCCCAAACCTTCCGCCAGCAGCGGCATCACCGACCCACTCCGCGCTAGCGCACTGCGGCTGGCCCACTGGAACCAGGAAGGGCACCGCCTTCTCTTGAGAATCTTCCTCCCGTAGGAGTTTCCGCACTCACCTCGCAGCCGGCCATCTCCCGTCTCGCATTGGCGGCGGAGCAAACCCCCGGAGGTGTTGGACCGCCGACCCAGTCATTATCCGCTGAGATTTCGCGGTCTAAATAGGCGCGGATGCTCGAGGTCCTGCCTGGCCCTAAGATGGGATCAATAATGAATCCAGACAAGCTGGAAATCCCTGGGCGCATCTGGGGTCTTGCCCAGCCCACCGTTGTTCCTTTGAAGAGTTGGTCGGCTTTGCCTCCCTTTCCGGCAATGGTCAGCGTATACGTCTGCAAATCACCCGCAGCCACGCTCGGGACTTTCCAGACGGCGGCAGACTTGCCCTGCGGGTCGTTTTGCACACCCTGGTAGCCAGCGCCGGTAGCGCCGACCACGGCAGTTCCGGGCACAAGTGGAATTGTTATGGTCACGTCTTCCGCCGTCAGCCCCATATTCTTGAGGCCTCGATTCTTCACGATCAGCTTGTAAGTCGAGTTCGCGCCATCGGCCATTGGTTCTGGAACAAACGCAGCGACCACGGTTGGCAGAAGGCCCAAATCCTGCGTTGCATAACGAAAGATCTCCTGCAACACGGATTCCGGGACGCGGTCCCTGGAGAAGTTCCCCATGGTGCCGCCGCGCCAAATGGTATTATGGTCATAGACCATTTTCGCAAAGTACTCGAAGTTAGCAACCTTGGCCACTCCGCCGAGCGAGTACCGCGGGTTTCTTAGCTCGGCATGGTGGCACTGGGCACAGCCGACTGAAATCAGGAGCTTCTGACCATGCGGGGCATCCGCCTTCAGCGGGACCTCCCACTTTCCAGGCTCCGCAACTGTGGGCAGGCTCAACAGCCAGGCGCGCATATCGGCCAAGATTGGATCACTGGCCTGCTCCTCGCTGAAGGAAGGCATCACGCCCCAAGGAGTGCGCACCGCGTGTTTGAACTGCGCAAAGGTAAGCTGCCTCCCCGCCAAGTCCGGCCCGAAACCGCCTTCACCGTGTTCGCCATGGCAATTCTGGCATCTCCTGGCGTCCCAAGCCTGTTTGCCGGCGACGGCGTTCCCAACCGGCCCGGCGACTTGCGCTTGAACTACTGGAACAATGAAGAGTGCCCTCAGCACTGTCTTCATGATCTTTTCGATAATCATTATCGTAGCTCCTCTGCGGTAATTGCCGTACATACAACCGCTTTCGCGGCGGCCTGTTAGCTAAGGGTCCCCTTCCAGCTTGCGGAGCCGGACCTCAATTTCAGGCGTATCCTTCAACGCATCGGCTATTTCCTGAGTATTCAGCCGGTTGTAGTGATAGGGGTAGTAAATCTTCGGCCGGAAATCCTTCACACACTGCGCTGTTACTGCAGGAGAGTTGATGCCCAGGAGGAAAGCAACGGTTATGTTCTTCAAACTCTTGATCTCCGGAACGCAGTCTGTATCGCCGGAAAGATACACGCGCGCATCACCGAATCCCAGAATGAAGCCATTTCCGATGCCTTTGTGATGACGAGGCACCTCGTCCCCGCGAACGATGTTGTACGCCGGCACCCCCTCGATTTCGATTCCCTGCACCGTCTTCTTCTCTCCACTGCCGACGACCGTCAGAACGGTCTCTCTGGCGTTAACGGTATCCAAAACTGCCGGACTCCCTACGATGACCGTAGAGGGTTTTTTTAGCTTGGTGATCATCTCCCGGTCCAAGTGATCGCCGTGAGTATGCGTGATCAGAAGCAAGTCCGGCTGTGGAACGCCGGTAAAATCCCCTCGGCTCGGGTCAATGAGAATCACCTTCCCCCCGAATTCCAGCATTACGCTTCCATGATAAATTGGCGTAATGCGCAGTGGGCCTTGAGAAGTTTGGAGAACATCCGTTTGTCTATCAGCGGCGGTACTTATAAGCACCGGAACGATCAGTGACAGAAGGGCCAAAAGAAGAAATCTTGAACCTTTCCTCTGCATAGGAATTCCTCCACGGGGTATTCTACGTTTTCTACACCGGCGACTTTGTCCAGTCAAGTTCGCAGCGTGCGTTGTTCTCTGTCTTATGGCGTCCTGCTTGCGCCGCCCAAGAGCGTCTTGGCGAGCCAGCGTTGAAGGACCTCGGCGATTTTCGGATTGTTCTTTTCCAGCACGGGCGATGATAGAACCACCGCGTCACCGAAGGTGTTGTCGTTACTCCACAGCGAGAACGTCGCTCGCTTCCGCTTCCGCGATGAGCTTATCCGCATCTTCGCCCAATAGGAAACGTTGCCGCACCGCCTTCTCGGCCGCCGCTCGCACAACAGCGACGTAATTCTCGTGAGTACCATAGCGTTCCTCAAGAGACACACGGGGATCACCGGAGGTGAGCCGGTCCTTCTTCGTCTTTGGGAAAGGAATATATCCTCCTCCCTGACGGCAACTAGCTCCTTTCAGCACGCTCCAGCTCAAGTAGGTCCCGAGCGGAGCTTGAAGGAGCACCGACGGAACGGCCGTGACATCTTCGTTGCCGTCCGCATTCACCTTGGGGACAAGCATGGGAAACACGCCTCGGATGACCGGAGGCTGCTTCGCAATAGCGCCGGATAGATCGTTATAATTGAAGTTTGATCCCAAGTCGTAATCGTAAAAGGGATTTATCAGCCCGTCCGGCGCCGGGATACGCGGTATGCTGGGGAACCCCATGTCGGCTTGGGTAGGCAAAACCAGCTCCTCCCGGTCCAGACGAGGGTAACGACTCGGCGGTGGGAGCGTCCCGCGGACCACCCAATCCACCAAAGCAGCCGTGAGAGCGCGCATGGTCGGTCGTTGCGGGTTGGGATTTTCGGCGATGACGCAACCCGGCTCGACGCCCGGCCCCGAGGTGTTGAATCCCCCCCGGCCTCCTCCGTGGATCACACCAGGGAAAAAATACCGCCGCACTTCCGGTGGCAACGGAATGTCAGCACGCGCGCCGATGCCCACCAAATCCGGCGACATGCGGTACTGCCAGAACTCCGAGCCGCCGAACGTCTCAAAGATTTTCGGGCAGGTGCCCGTCTCGCGGCAGCGATCGAGCAGGCTCGCCTTGCGCCGATTGCGAACCTCGTCCGCATAATCGCCCCACCAGAGGACGGCTTCGCTGCCAGGCTCGTACAGATCCGCAGAACCACTTGCATCGGCAAACCGAAAATTCATCGCCAGCTGCCGACCGGCGATATGCGGGTTCGCACCCTCCCAGACCATGCGCCCCGACTCATCCTGGTTGAAACCAAGGTGAAGGAAGCTCCGGAGAAAGTTTCCCGACTGCGATGATCCATAGGCGATGGCCCACGAGATCCTGGTCGCCACCGGGTTGGGAGCACCGGTGTCGTCGGTCTTCTCATATTTCAAGAAGGAATTCAGGTCCCGTGTTGCGGCATAGCCGATTCCAAGCACCAGCGGGTCCTTCGCCGTGAACACCAGTTCGTACGAATAGGCCGGCTCAAAGCCTCCCTTCACGCAAATCTTTCCTGGATCGGGAGTACCCGGGAACGAGATCTTGTTGCAGTCGGCGAACGCCCAGTCGCTGCTTGGTACGGGAATAATCTGATTGCCCCCCGACGCTCGCTTGTGCAGCGTCCCCTTCGACGTATCGAGAGTGGCGGGCCGATAGATAACATCCGCCAATGCTACCGTCTGGGTGTTCTGCGGAACGTTGCGGATCGGAACGAAAACCGGCCCGGTAATGCTCGAACCGTCCGGGTTCTTGGCTGCGGGAACCACGATGGTTTGCGCTTCCGGCCTGGGCCGCAAGTCGCCCTGCCAGCCACTCGCCACACCCACATGGCCGTCCGTGTAGGCGAAAACATTGGCTTGGCAGTTTGCCTCCGGGATTTTGACGGGGCAGCCATTCCCGCGATTCGCTACGGTGTAAAGCAGGACACCGCTGGCTTTAGTCATATCAATCGGCTTCGCCAGCGAAAATGTTGCGGAGTATTCCACCAGACCACGCGCATTGCGCGGCGCCAGCCGAATGTCATTGATGATCGCGTTGAGAGGGTCCGCTGGATCAATCTCTCCCAGGAAGCGACCCTGGATGATTTCATACTGACCCGTTTTTCCGAATGACCGGCCTTGATAGGCGGGTGACTCCTTCTTCTGGATGATAAACCGAGTAACCCTGGCACTCACGGACGCTCCGCTGGCCAGGAAAACAGCCGTGAGAAGGCCGATCCAATAGAAATACCTGGACGCGCTAGACATAGTCGTCATGGTCTTGCCGCCTCCCCTACTTTTCCGATTTGAGCCGCCAAAGTAATCATAGATACAAACGGTGTGACAATCAAGAAAATCCTGCGAAGGCGCACGACCCCTTCTGCCGAACAATATAGGATCGCGGGGGCACCGCCCATTTCCCGAGCTGCGGCGGCAACCGCGCAGCCGACCCCCCCGACCTCTCCGAAGGTCCATTGGTTCGGAAGCGGCAGCTTGGGCCAACTGGGGTCGAACTCGAACCGGGGGACGCCGCCCGCCGCGGCCGGCGAACTGGCCGGGCTCGCCGCCTCTCGATTCGTACCCGAGGTGCAGGATGAAATCGCCACGAGCAGCGCCAGCAGTGTGACAAAAGAGTACAGGTTTCGCGGAACGCTCATTCTTTGGCTTCTTCTTGCGACCAAGCAACCGGAAACGATCAGTTTGGCGGCTTCCGACCGCCTCGGCTCAGAGTGCGGTTTCCTTCGGAAACCACACTCCGGCACGACACCCCTGGAAAGCGAATCAAGCACCTATTCATGGATGGTCATTGTAACGGTTCTGATCCTTACTGCTTATTGAAGGACCGATACCACCGTGTTATTTCTCGAAAGGCAATCGCTGTGATGGAAAGGGGGACTCGGCCCGTGAGCTTTTCAACGGTTTCGTAGGAGGTGTACACTTTGCGAGTCTTAAACCGAATAGACTTCTGGACAACGGCGTGTTCTTGCCGGAGATCCAGATTGTTGACATCGCGATCCTAAGGTGAAACTATGAATGTCGGCAGGGAATCAATGCATACCACAAATGTTCTATTTGATCCGCTCTTTCTGGTTACACAACTCCAGGCTCAAGACGGCGGCCCTGTTGGTAAGGCTGCCGCTCAAGCACGCGGTTCGCAGGGGCCAGGAATCGCCCGTGCTAATTTCTTATCTGGACCGCCTTGATCCAGCGGATGGCGACTGGCCAGGCGGCGCTGTGCCGCCGGGGGCTTGCGGCACTCAGGCCAGCGCGAGGCGGGGTGTGCCTGCCTGCAATTGAGGTCGGGCCAGAGCTAGTCCGACTTGCACCGCAGGCTATGCTCTTTGCGGGACGGGTAACGGCAAATTCTTCCAGTGTGACTGAATGGCTGTCAGGAGGCAGGATGGAAATCTCAATTGGTAACTCGATGCCCTATTTTCCGTTCAGCGAACGCCTCGCCAGATGGTTCTTCTCGATTGTCGCGTGTGTGCTCGGATGCACGGCCGGGAGCGCCCAGGCGCAACAAGTTCAACTGCCATCTTTTGAGGGAGCTCAGGTTCGGAGCGTTCCTGTAGGGAATGGTATCACCATGCTATCCGGACGCGGCGCTAACATTGGCGTCTTTGCAGGAGAAGACGGAGTGCTCCTGGTGAATGACTCGTTTGCCCCGATGCATCAAAAGATCGTTGACGCGATCGCAAAGATCAGCAGTAAACCAATTCGCTTCCTCGTGAATACGGATTGGCACGACGCCAACACCGATGGCAATGCGTTGATGGGAAAGCTGGGCGCGGTGATTGTAGCTCACGAGAATGTCAGGAGGCGGCTGAGCGTTGAGCAATTCAACCCGGCCACAAACAGGAGGACTCCTCCCTACCCGAAGGAGGCCCTTCCGCTGGTGACCTTCTCCGATAGCCTCACATTGCACTTGAATGGAAACGAAATATACATCTTTCACCCGGACCCGGCGCACTCCGACAGTGACTCGGTAGTTTACTTTCGCCAGGCCAATGTCCTGCAAACAGGGGACCTTTACTATTCGAATAACTATCCGTTCATTGACGTGGAGAGCAAAGGTTCTGTCACCGGAGTTATCGCGGCCATGGATCGGATTCTGAAGATCGTAAACCCCGACACGAAAATCATCCCGGGCCGAGGTCCTGTCTCGAATGTAAAGGAGTTGCAGGAGTACCGAACCATGCTCGCCACCGTCCGAGATCGGATCCTGGATGGGATTCGGGCGGGCAAGACTCTGGAACAAATCATCGCCTCCAAGCCCTCAGCGGAATTCGACGAAGCCAGAAAGGGCAGTGGCGAGCTGGTTGTCGCAAGAGGCCCTGCCGAGTTCGTGAAGCTCTTGTACCAAGACCTGTCCAGAACGGGCCGATAGTAATGTGGAACTGGCCGGCGCCGGCCAATTGCACCCCTACGCTGGCAGTCCATTCTTTCTTGCAACTCCAAGGTTGCATGAGAGGCAAAGCGGCTTCCCTAGCAGGCGGCAGAGAAAAGCTGCCGGCTTCGTTTACACAAGTGTCGAATTCGAAGTGGCCGATGCTGCGGGATAGGCCCACCGGCCCCGCCGTTAGTGACCGCCTGTAGCCTGCGAAGCAACCTCGCAACCATAGGCGATCAGTAACCAATGAATCATACCTGCATGGTACGAAATTTGCGCACCAAGGGCAAAGCTCAGCTATGCTTTAACACTGCGAAATCCGTATGCTTCCATTTGACCTGACCACTCTAATCGTGGTATACATTTCGGCATGAGTAACACCATGCGTACTCGTACCAGCGTATTCTTCTGCTCGATCGTGTTGTCTTGCGCGGCTGTCAGCTTTGCAGCGTCGGGCGATCTGCGGCTGGTGGAGGCAGCGAAGAATCGAGACGCTCCCGCGGTGCGGGCGCTTCTGAAACAGCGGGGCGATGTAAACGCCCGGCTGGGTGACGGCTCGACAGCCCTGGCGTGGGCCGCGCATTGGGACGACTTGGAAACCGCCGACTTGCTGATTCAGGCCGGCGCCGACGTGAACATCGCAAACAGTTTTGGCGACACGGCCCTGTGGGAGGCGTGCAACAACGCCAGCGCCGCGATGGTTGTCAAGCTGGCTGGCGCCGGGGCGAGTCCGAACGCTCCGCTCTTGCGGACGGGCGAAACGGCCCTGATGCGATGCGCGCGCACCGGCAACGTGGAGGCCGTCAGGGCGCTGCTCGAGCATGGGGCCGACCTTACCGTCAAGGAGAACCAGAGGGGCCAGACGGCCCTCATGTGGGCGATCGAGGAGAGGCACTCCGAGGTGGCGCGGCTGCTGATCGAGCGTGGCGCCGACGTGAAGGCAAAGGCGAAGAGCGGGTTCACACCGCTGCTGGTCGCGGCGCGCCAGGGCGACCTTCACACCGGCGGTCTGCTCGTGGAGCGCGGAGCGGACGTGAACGAGACCGGGCCGGGCGGCCTCAGCGTTCTGCTGCTGGCCATCGACAGCGGGCGCGACGATTTCGCGCTGTTTCTGCTGGAGAAGGGCGCGAGCCCGAACGCCACCGACCCGGACGGCCTGACGCCGCTGCATTACTCCATGCGGTACGGAATCTCGGTCCTGCGGGGCGCCACGGACAATTCAAACAACGCCAATCAGGACTACCTGTTTCGTCCGAATATGACGAAGGTGGTGGTGGCGCTGCTGGCGCGGGGGGCCAATCCGAACGCCCGCACCACCAAGACGCTTCGACGTCTCGGCGTGAATGACCGGCCCATGCTGAGCCTGGCCGGCGCGACCCCCTTTCTGCTGGCGGCAGCTACCGCCGATATTGAGATTGTGCGGGCGCTGCTTTCCAGAGGGGCTGATCCGAACTGGACCACCCGTGACAACACGACCCCGCTGATGGTGGCGGCCGGGGTTGGCCGCTGGCGCGGCGATGAACGGCCCAAAGAAGAAGCCAAGCTCGCGCTTGAGGTGGTCAAGCTGCTGGTCGGGCTGGGAGCCGACGTGAACGCCTCCAGCAACGATCTCGCGACGAACATCCCCGGCGGCGGCTCCACGGCGCTGCACGGCGCGGCGTTATCGGGCGCGGACGACATTGTTCAATTCTTGGTCGAGAAGGGCGCCGACCTGGATGCCAAAGATTTTTTCGGGATGACACCGCTCAGCATTGCAGAAGGCAATCCCAATGGCCTGCTGGCCGATTTTAGCGGGAGCCAGCGCCACGAAAGCACCGCCCGTCTGCTTCGGAAACTGGCCGGACTGACCCCGGCGGACGCCGAAGGGGCTCCCCTGGCGACCGCCACGGGAAAGTAACTGCGGGCGCCCGGGCATAAGTTCCGGTTGAAAGTATTGAACAGTTGTGATTTAATAGAATCGAAAAGGCGTCTTTACTTACCCGGCGGGGGGGCAGTGATGTCTAGGCGGATACTAAGCTGTTTGGGAATGTTCCTGCTGGGGATTGGTTCGATCCAGGCGGCGAAACCGCAGCAGCCATCGAGCGCCCCGGCATCCGCCGCACCGCAGCACCGCGCCACACTGAACCGCTACTGTGTCACCTGCCATAATGACCGACTGAAAACGTCTGGGCTAACCCTGGAAAAGATCGACGTCGAAAACGTTCCGGCGGGCGCGGAGGTTTGGGAGAAGGTCATCCGGAAGTTGCGAGCTCGCGCGATGCCGCTGGCCGGGGCGCCCCGCCCGGACGAGGCCTCTTACGAGTCGCTCGCGTCCTATCTGGAAGCCTCCATTGACCGCGTCGCGCTCGCCAAGCCGAACCCCGGCACTCCGACAATCCATCGCCTCAATCGCGCCGAATACGTCAATGCGGTCCGCGATCTGCTCTCGGTCGAAGTGGACGCGGAGTCGCTCCTTCCCGTGGACGATTCCGGCTATGGTTTCGACAACAATGGCGACGTCCTGTCTGTGTCACCCGTGCTGCTCGAGCGATACATGTCGGCCGCCCGGAAGGTCAGCCGTCTCGCCGTTGGCGATCGCTCTGTGCGGCCGACGATGGAAACTTACGAAGTCTCCGAGAACTTACGGCAGGACGATCGCATGAGCGAAGACCTTCCTCTCGGCTCGCGCGGAGGGATCTCGGTTCGGCATAACTTTCAGGCCGACGGCGAGTACGTCATCAAGGTGCGTCTGAAAAGGGACGGCTATAAAGAAGGCGGGCCCATCCGCGGGGTAGCTCTGAACCGCCAGCTTCTCGTCCTATTGGACGACGAAGAGATTAAACTGTTCACCGTCGGCGGCGAGCGTTTCGGCAGATCGGTCGGAGATGGAGGGGCTGCCTGTGTCACCGGCGCGCTGGTATCATGCCAGGGCGATCCTGCCCAGGAGGAATACGAGCGGTTTGGGGCCGACAAGCACCTGGAAATCCGCTTTGCAGCCAAAGCCGGGCAGCATCTGATCAAGGCTGCCTTTCTTGTCGCCGATGCGTCGAGGCCGGAAGGCGCCTTTCGCCGTGGCAGCGGCGCGCCTCGGCGCGGGGGGAAGACGGCGGAACCGGCCGTAGAGTCGCTCGTGATTCGCGGGCCTTACGAGGCTAAGGGGCTGGGCGAGACTCCCAGCCGCCGCAAGATCTTCGTTTGTCACCCAGGCGGCGAGCAAGGCGGCAGCCCGATCAAGGTGGTTTCGCTCCAGAACCGTACGGGTCAGCCCAACACCGAGGTAGCCTGCGCCAAGCGGATCCTGTCGGCGCTCGTGCGCCGCGCCTATCGGCGGCCCGCCACGGAGGAGGACCTCCAGGAGTTGATGAGCTTTTACAACGCCGGGAGGAGCAAGGGAGGCTTTGAGGTCGGGATCAGAACGGCGCTCGAAAGAATACTGGTAGGCCCGCAGTTTCTGTTCCGCATCGAATGGGACCCGGCCAACCTGCCGCCCGGCGCCGCCTATCGCCTCAGTGATCGCGAGCTCGCCTCGCGGCTGTCGTTCTTCCTGTGGAGCAGCCTCCCCGACGACGAACTCCTGAGCTTAGCCGAGCGGGGGAAGCTCAGAGACCGCGAGGTACTGAAGCAGCAGGTTCAGCGGATGCTGCGCGATCCGCGTTCAAAAGAGCTGGTCCGCAACTTCACCGGACAGTGGCTCCAGTTGCGACGAGTTCAGAATTTGTCCCCCGACATCGTTGAGTTTCCGGACTTTGACGAAAACCTGCGGGAAGCGTTTCAGCAAGAGACGGAGCTTTTCCTGGAGAGCATGCTCCGAGAGGATCGGCCGTTGATGGAGATGCTGGGCGCCGACTACACGTTCCTGAACGAACGGCTGGCGCGGCACTACGGCATCCCCAATATCTATGGCAGCAGCTTTCGCCGCGTGAAGCTCACCGACGAAAACAGACGAGGGCTGCTGGGCCAGGGCAGCATCCTCAGTCTGACGTCGTATCCCACCAGAACATCCGTGGTCCTGCGAGGCGTGTGGTTGCTGACCAACATCATGGGCACGCCGCCGCCTGCTCCACCTCCGAATGTTCCGCCGCTGAAAGATCGGAATGAAGACGGCAGGATCAAATCCGTTCGCGAGTCGATGGAACAGCATCGTGCGAATCCGGTATGCGCGACGTGCCACTCGCGCATGGACCCGCTGGGTTTTGCGTTCGAGAACTTCGACGCCGTGGGCGCATGGCGGACGACCGAAGGCGCGGCCAACACGATCATTGATTCCTCCGGCAAGCTTCCGGACGGGACATCGTTCCGCGGTCCCGCCGAGCTGCGCAAAGTTTTGTTGAGCAAGTCCGATCAGTTCGCCACCGTCGTGGCGGAAAAACTGCTCACCTACGCCCTGGGACGCGGGGTGGAGTATCACGATCAGCCGTTCGTTCGAAAAATCCGTGGAGAGTCCGCTCCCGATTACCGCTGGTCATCCCTTATTTTGGCAGTTGTCGAGAGCCAACCGTTTCAGATGAGGAGGGTACGACAGCCATGACCATCTTCAAGAAAGCCATTCCTCGCCGCACGTTTCTGAAGGGAGCCGGCGCGACGCTGGCCTTGCCGCTCCTGGACAGTATGATTCCCGCGTTCGCGAAGGCCGCCGATCCGGCGCTGAAGCCTCCCGCCCGGGTGGGCTTTGTCTATGTTCCGAACGGGATCAATATGAGCAAGTGGACCCCGGCCACGGAAGGCACGGATTTTGAAATGAATCCGATTCTGCAGCCGCTCGCTCCGTTCCGCGACCGCCTCCTGGTGCTGACAGGTCTCGATCAAAACCCGGCCACCGCATTGCCCGGCGAAGGCGGGGCCTTCCACACGCGGACGACCGTCGCGTGGCTGACGGGCGTTCATCCGAAGGCGACCAAGGGGGGCGACATTCTTGCGGGCGTTTCAGTGGATCAAGCGGCCGCGAAGGAATTCGGCAAGCAGACGCAACTTTCCTCACTGGAGCTGGCCCTCGATGCTGCCGAAGCCGCGGGCGTTTGCGAGGGCGAGTACACCTGCGCGTACGCGAACACGCTCTGCTGGCGCACGCCCACGACGCCGCTGCCCATGGAGAACAAACCCCGCGCGGTGTTCGAGCGGCTGTTCGGCGACAACGAAAGCACCGACGCGGCAGCACGGCTAACCCGAATCCGGGAGAACCACAGCATTCTGGACTCTCTGACGCGGGAAATTGCGCGTCTTCAGACAAAGCTGCATTCCAAGGACCACGAGAAACTCAGCGAGTTTCTGGATGCCATTCGCGATATCGAGCGGCGAATTCAGATTGCCGAGGCGCAGTCCTCATTGGAGCTGCCCACGCTGGAGCGGCCCGATGCTGCGCCGGCGTCCTTTGAAGAATACGCCAAGCTGATGTTCGACCTGGAAGTGCTGGCCTTCCAGACCGATCTGACCCGCGTGGCGACCTTCAGAATGGGACGTGAGTCCAGCGGCCGGACGTTTCCGGAGATCGGCGTTTCCGAAGGCCACCATTCGGTTTCGCATCACCGGGGCGATCCTCGGCAGATGGAGAAGGGCGCCAAGATCGACACATACCACGTGAAGCTGTTTTCGCACTTGGTCGAGAAGCTGCGCGCTACCCCGGACGGCGACGGGAACCTGCTCGATCACGTGATGATCGTCTATGGCGCCGGCATGAGCGACGGCAACATGCATACGAACCAGAGCCTGCCCGTGCTCTTAGTCGGCGGCGCGGGCGGCAAGATCAAAGGCGGGCGTCACCTCGTCTATCCAAAAGGTACGCCGATGACAAACCTGTACCTGAGCATGTTGGATACGCTCGGCATACGGACCGATAAGCTGGGTGACAGCACCGGGAAACTCGAACTGCCGTTTGCTTAGCAACCTCGGGGATACTGAAGCGCGGCCTCCGATCCGGCGCCCTGCTGGCCGCGCTTGGCGAGAGGCACCGGCGCAGTGGTCCCTATCCGCATTTGCGTCAGCCATACCCGAACCCGTCCTGGCGCACTCTAATGTTTGTGCCTTCCCTGATATTGCCTTGGTGTAGGCGGGTCGCTGGGTTCACCGAGGCTTGGTGTCATGGCCAGACTCTCCCACTCGTCGAAACCTACATTGTAAGGAGCAGTCGCGATACAATGCCGAGGCACGCTGGACTAATCCGGAAAATGCACCGAATGGCCCTGATCGTCGCCGTGGCCGTGGCGGGCGGGCGCCTGCCGCTGGAGGCTCAGAACAGCATCATCACGGGCGCACTAAAAGACGCAGCCGGCGGAGCCGTGGCGGGCGCACTGGTCAAAGTCAGCAACCAGGAGCCGGGTCCCGGCTTTATGGTGGTCAGCCAGGCGCAAGGACGCTATAGCACGCCGAATCTCCTTCCGGGCAAATACACGGTTCAGGCTTTTGGGGACAAGGTTCAAAGCGCTCCCGCGGGGCCGGTGGAAGTCCGGAGGGGCGAGCAGACGAGGATGGATCTGGACTTGAACGTTCCCTTGCAGATTCCGCCGCGCACGAAACGGCTGACCGATGATGATTATGAGAAGCTCATGCCGGAGTCGGAGGACGTCGGAATCAAACAGATCATCGCGACCGATTGTAAAGAGTGCCATTCGTTGCAGTGGACGGTTTCCGCCCGAAAGAACCGCGAGCAGTGGCGGGACGCCGTCCTAAGAATGTACAACGACCTCATCGGCTTTCCGCCGCGCATGCCGCTGTGGTTTGCGCTGAAGGACTACGAATTCACCGCCTCGCGCCGCCAGGAGACGATGCTCGATTACTTGGCGAAGCATTTCGGGCCGGACACCCCTGTTGATCCCCGGGCGATAGAGCCTTGGGTGGTTCGCCCTGCAGGGCCTGCGCATCCGAACAGGAACCTGCCCGGAACTCTGCTCCAGGGCCCGGCCTCGAAATATGTGGTGATGGAATTCACGCTGCCGGCCGGCGCCACTCCTCACGATATCGCCGCCGACTCGCAGGGCATCGCATGGGTCAGCGAAAGTAACACCGGAATGATCGGTCGGTTTGATCCCGGCTCGCTGAGCTACACGCGGATTGCCGTGCCGCCCGGAAAGAATCCCCAGTTGCAATTGAACGCCATCGCCGTGGACGCCAAGGACCGCGTGTGGCTCGCGGACGACGGGCCGAACGGCCGCCTCCTTCAATACGACCCCAAGACCCGGGAATTCAACAGCTATCCGATTTCTGAATATCGGTGGCCGGTCCCCGACAGCGGATGGGCCCGCATTGCGACGCTGCGTTTTTCCAACGGAACCGTTTGGGGAACGCGCCTAACAGCCCAGCGTATTGTGAGACTGGATACGACTACGGGAAAGATCACAGAAACTTCCGTCCCCAGGGGATCGATGCCGTTTGGGCTTGCGATTGGCGGCGACAGCATGATTTGGTATGCCGCGCAAGTCGGCAATGTGGTGGTCCGGCTGAACCCCGCCACCGGAAGACTTACTCCTTTTACGGTCCCGACCGACCGGTCGGATCTTCACGGCATGGCAGCCGATGGGGAGGGCAACCTCTGGGTTGCCGCGACGGAATCCGGCAAGCTCATAAAAGTAGACTATCGCACCGGGAACCTGACAGAGTACTCCCCGCCCACAGAAAATTCCGGCCCCTACTCTCTGGATGCCGACAGGAATCGAAACCTCGTCTGGTTCAGCCAGATTTTCACCGACAGGATTGGCCGCTTCGATGTTGCCAGCAAGACTTTTGTGGAGTATCCGCTAGCAAGTGCGGATGTGGATGTGCGGCGAATCGAGGTTGACCGCAGCCGGCCAAACCGGGTGTGGTGGTCCGGTGCTCAGTCCGACCGGATTGGTTATCTGGAAGTCATCGAGGATGACAAACCGCAGTAATTGAACCCACTCCGACCGGCCGTGCCGCGGTCAGAATCGGTTCAGCCCCTCCGTCAGCTCGATGGACACTCCCCAGGGATCGGTGAGTTCGGCGCTCGCAAAGCTTGGGTGGCGTGTCTTGCTGTAGGGTGCGGCAAACTTCACTCCGTTTGCCTCCAGCTTCTTGCAGAACGCCTCGAGGTTTTTCACCTCGAACCCAAGGTGGTCCAGCGCGCGGCCCTTGGTCGGCGCCGGCTTGGCATCGCGGGTTGCGAACCTAAAGAACTTCACCCCTGGAATATCCACCGTCAGATTGTTCCCCAGCTGCCCCGGCTTGCCGCCGAACGTCCTCGCATACCAACCCTGCGCTTCTCTTCTGGCCGACTCCGACAGATG
>Ga0209343_10001685_pt1 | contig 29457 bp, 25 predicted proteins | sample RifCSPlowO2_02_FD_184026 | JGI IMG/M metagenome (GOLD analysis project Ga0209343, IMG submission 184026) | Groundwater microbial communities from Rifle, Colorado - Rifle CSP2_plank lowO2_0.2 (SPAdes) (version 2) | ecosystem: Environmental > Aquatic > Deep subsurface > Groundwater | place... | reverse complement strand
CCTGAACTACGCGGAAAACTTCCTGCACATGATGTTCAACACCCCGTGCGAGATCAAACCGATCAGCCCGGTGCTGGCCAAGGCGATGGACAAGATCTTTATCCTCCACGCCGACCATGAGCAGAACGCCTCCACCTCCACCGTGCGTCTGGCAGGCTCCTCGGGTGCCAACCCGTTCGCCTGTATCGCTGCTGGTATCGCCGCCCTCTGGGGTCCGGCCCATGGCGGTGCCAACGAAGCGGTGCTGAGCATGCTCGACGAGATCGGCAGCGTGGACAACATCGACGCCTATATCGCCAAGGCCAAAGACAAGAACGATCCGTTCAAGCTGATGGGCTTCGGTCACCGGGTCTACAAGAACCGCGACCCACGCGCCACCGTGATGAAGCAAACCTGCGACGAAGTACTGGCCGAACTGGGCATCACCAACGATCCGCAGCTGGAACTGGCCATGCGCCTGGAAGAGATCGCCCTGACCGACCCGTACTTTATCGAGCGTTCGCTGTACCCGAACGTCGATTTCTACTCGGGCATCATCCTCAAGGCCATCGGCATTCCGACCAGCATGTTCACCGTGATCTTCGCCCTGGCGCGGACCGTCGGCTGGATTTCGCATTGGAAGGAAATGCTTTCCAGCCCGTACAAGATTGGCCGTCCGCGCCAGCTGTACACCGGCTACCCGCAACGCGATATGAAGAAGTAATTCAGCTCTCGCTGCATAAGAAGGCTGCCCTCGGGCAGCCTTTTTCATATCTGAATTAACCAGCGCTATCGCTGCTCAGCCAACTGACGCAGCCCCTGCAAGGTGTTGAACGGCGCATCCACGACAAAACTGTTGGCCAGCCAGGCCGGCACGCTGCCACCCGGTTCGGAATGCACCTGGTAGACCACTTCGATCTCGCCATCGAGGGGCGTAAGGCTCCAGAACCCTTCAACCTTGCTGACCCGCACAAAGCCTGGCTGCAGCGGCAAATAATCGGCCACCCCATGCAGGGTGCGGGTTACCCGGCCATCGGCGTCGCGGGTGGTAGTCACCTGCAGGATCGAATCACGCGGCTGCACCGGCCAGGGCGTATGAAAGCGGCTGTAGGCCCAGCTCAGATTGCCCTCATGCTTGAGCAGGCGCTGTTCGCTGCAGGCATGAATCCAGGCGCACGCCGCACTGACATCATCCTGCAAGGCCAATAAGCGCGGCATATCCGTCCGTATACGAGTAACACCACGAAAGGCCTGAAAGCTCGAACCGGGAACCTGTCGCAGATAGACCCGAATGCCCGCTTCATCCTTGACCAGCCGCCATTGCGCGGCCTGCACCTGGGCAAGCCCCAGCATCAGTACCGCACCCAGCAACCACCGCCCCAGTCCGTTCATCCGCTCTCCGCTGCCAGGCTATCGATACTCAGACTGCGATGGCCGTACTTTGCTCCAGCCAGCCGAGCAGGCGAATCGCCTCCTCGTCGCTCGCGCCGCAGACATCCGGGTCGGCACTGAAGGCCGAGCACACCGCCGGACGCCCGGGCTGGCCGAAGATCGCACAGTAATTTTCCGCGGTTAACTGCACGCAACGCACCCCCGCCGGTTTGCCCTGGGGCATACCGGGAATCGGCGAACTGATCGATGGCGCAATACAGCAGGCACCGCAACCGGCACGGCATTTCATCGAAGGATGACCTCAAGAGACTCAAGCCGGCAATTCTACGTCGCATGCCGGTGTTTTAGCAGCCTGTGCCATGGCGATTCAGACCAGCGCCAGGCGCAGGCTGAACTGCGTGCCCTGCCCCGGCGCGCTGCGCACCTGCAACTCGGCACCGAGCACATCGACCGCCAGCTGATGAGTGATATACAGACCCAGGCCTGTGCCGCCACGGCCGCGGCGGGTGGTAAAGAAGGGATCGAAGATCTTGCCCAGTACCTCGCTGGCGATACCGCAGCCGTTATCCAGCACCTCGATCAGGCACTGGTGCTTGGGCCGGTCGTACTCGACCCGCACGGTCACCAGCCCCTGGCTGTCCGGCTCGAAGGCATGGGTCAGGGCATTGTCGACCAGATTTTGCAGAATCTGCCCCAGGGGGCCTGGGTAACTATCCAGTACCAGCTGCTCAGGCAACTCCAGGCGAACCTGATGCAACGATTGCTTCAGCTTGGGGGTAAACAGCAGCATGACCTCGCGTACCAGTTCGACCAGATCGAAGCTGCGCCGCTCGGTACTGGCCCGGTCACTGGCCAGTTGCTTGAACGCCCGGGTCAGCTGCGCCATACGCCCCAGGCTGGTGAGAATAATCGCCAGACCCTGATCGTTACGCTGCAGAAAATGCTCAAGGGCGGTGCGCTGCAAGCCCTGCCCCAGGTCACGCTGGATGGCCTTGTTACTCTTGTCCAGGGTCGAGGCCGCCACACTGGCGGCACCAATCGGCGTATTCAGCTCGTGGGCAACCCCCGCCACCAGGGTGCCCAGGGACGAGAGCTTCTCCGCCTGCAACAGAGCCCCGCGGGTGCGCTGCAGCTGTTCCAGCGTCTCGCGCAGTTCGTCATTACTGTGCCGCACTGCCTCGCTACTGGCCATTAAGGCACGCTGCACCTCGTCACGGGCCTGCTCGGCCAGGCCCAGGCGCAGTGCCACCACCAGCCCCAGCGACAGCATCACGCAGACAAACAGCAGCACCTGCCAGAACACCTCGAAACGCAGCACCTGGACCTGCTCATGGGGCAGCCGCGACACCAGCAGCCAGTGCTCGGCATGGTCATGGTTGCCATGGGTCACCGCCATGGCCTGCCCGGGGTCGAAGTGGTTGTAGGCCCAGTAGCCCGCGTGATCGACAAAGGTGCCGCTCTGCTGCGCCTGTAGACGTCGCCAACTGGCCGGATGACGACTGGCAAGGGTCGCTTCGGGTCGCCCCAGCAAGTAGCCCCAGGCATCTTCGGCGGTCGCGGTCAGCATCCAGTAGCCTTCATGATCGAGCAGCGCCAGGTTGCCGCCGTAGCGGCTCGACACCTCGCCCAAACGTTGCAGCAGCACCTGCCCCAGATAATTCAGCACCAGCGCGCCGCGCCTGTTGCCCTCGCCATCGAACACCGGAGCCGCACCGCGCAAGGTCGGCTTGAGCGGCCGTTCCAGTTCGCCGTATTCCTGATTGAGGTCCAAGCGCGACAAATAGAAACTGCCCTTGGGCAGGTTCATGGTTTCGACGAAGTAGTAGCGCTGCGCCTTGTTCTGCAGTTGCTCGACAGCCGCGATCCGCGCCTGACCATCACGCCAGTCGACCCGCACCCGTTCGGCACCGGTTTCGTCCAGCCAGCGTATCTGGTCATACACCCCGCTGCTCAGCTCGAACTCGACAAACAGCCGGCCCAGGTCATTCAGATTGCCCGCACTTGGCTGCTCAACCGCCTCGGCCAACAGGGGCTGCTGGGTCAGAAACTGGACATGGCCGCGCAGCGTCGCCAGGTGCCGGCTGAGCACGCCGAGGCCTTCGTTCAGGCTGTTCTGCTGGTCCCGCAGTAGCGGCTCGAGCCGGGCGTCCAGCAGGCGCTCGTAGAGCAAGGCCATCAGCAGCAGAATCAACAGCGCCCAGGGCACGAACAACAGCAGCAGGTTACGCCTGACCGGCCGGACCAGCATGCCCTCGCGCCAGCGTTTCAACCTCAAGCCCGCGCCCCCGGCCAGCTATCCAGCCAGCCCAGCAAATCGCTGCAGCTCATGGCTTTGGCAAACAGGTAGCCCTGGGCCTCGCGACAGCCATGCTCAAGGATCCAGTCCGCCTGCTGGCGAGTTTCGACGCCCTCGGCGATCACCTGCATGCCGACCCGGGCAGCAATCTGGATCACCGCCTCGGCGATCATCTTGTCATCGCTGACCTGGCCGATTTCGAGGACGAAACTGCGGTCGATCTTCAGTCGGTCGGCCGGCAGCAGGCGCAGATAACTGAGCGATGAAAAGCCGGTGCCGAAATCGTCGATGGCCACATTCACGCCCATCTCGCGCAACGCCCGCAGCTTCTCGCACACGGTATCGAAGGTGCGCATGGCCACCGACTCGGTAATTTCCACCTCGACCTGCTGGGGGCGAACACCCGCGGCCCGCAGATGGGCGACGAAGCGCTCGATAAAGTCATGCTGGAGTAACTGCGGCGCAGAGACGTTGACCGCCACGCGGATATCCCCGTAACCGGCGTCGGCCAGTTCTTTCGCCGCCTGCAGGGCCAGGCGCATCAGCAGATCGCCCAGCGGCAGGATATAGCCGGTGGCTTCGGCCAGAGGGATAAAGCTCAGCGGCGGCACCATGCTGCCATCGGCCTTGCGCCAGCGTGCCAGGGCTTCGACCCCGGTCACGCGGCGCGTCTGCAGGTCGATCTGCGGCTGCAACTGCACGCTGATATGCCCCGCCTCGACCGCATCGCGCAGGGCCAGCAGCATGCGGTAGGCTTCGGCATGGGCCCCGAGCAGGCGGGGATCGTAGACCGTGTGCTGGTCATGGCCAGCGCGCTTGGCCTGTTTAAGCGTCAGCAGGGCATCCTGCAGCGCCACGCCGGCCGAGCCGGTAAAGTCGCCCAGGTGCATGGTCACGCTGCTCAGGCTGTGCACCTGGCCCAGCTCGTAAGACCGCGTGTGCCGCCGAAACAAAGCCACGATGGCGGCGGCGCTGACCTGTGTCTGGGGCCCGAGAATGGCAAACAGGTCGTCGCGCACCCGGGCGATCAGCACATTGCCATCGAAGGCATCGCGCAGCTTCTTCGCCACCAGGCCGAGGATAAAGTCGCCATAACCGGTGCCGAAGGCGGTGTTGGCCCCGGAAAAATTGTCGATATCGATCAATACCAGCACCCGCTCGGCCTTGGACTCATCCTTGAGAATCATGTCGAGCATGCGGATCAGGGCGTTGCGGTTGGGGATCTTCAGCAGATCGTCCTGGTAGGCCATTTCCTCCAGACGGCTGAACAAAGCGACGTTGTACAGGCCGCGGCTGATACTGGCGCTGAACACCTTGAGCAGTTCCTGCTCGGTGTCGTTCAGCGCCCGTTCGGTGGCAACGTAGCAGGCGTAGTCGGCACCCGCCTGGAAGCGCGGAAAGAACAATACGGTGCAATCGCTCAGACACAGGGTCTGTTGCTCCTGCAGGCTGCGGCGCAGCACTGCGGCCACCTCGGGACTGTCCAGACTGTCCAGGCTGGCATCGACGTTGCGCACAAAGCGCCCGCTGGCACTGATGATCCGCGCCCTGGGCGCGACTCCCTCCTCGCCCTCCTCGCCCCCCTCGGCCCGCACGCAGACGATGCCCTCGGCTTGCAGATTGAGCAGCACGGCAATCTCGGAGAGGATCTTGGACGACAGTTCGCGGGTATTCTTCGAGCAGAACAACGCATTGCTTGATTCGACGATCATCTGCAGGCCGCGGCGGGCGCTGGCCACCGCCTTGAGCTGGGCATAACCGCGCACCGCGGCGGTGAGTACCGTGAGCAGGCGCTCGGCACTCAGCTCGCTCTTGCTCCAGTAGTCATTGATATCGTAGTCGCGCATCACCTCATAGGCCGGTGCCCGGCCGGGTTCGCCGGTCAGCAGCACCACACGGGTCTCGCTGTTGCCGATGACCTCGCGCAGGGCCTTGATCAGGCGCAGGCCGGCGTCCTCGGTCTCCAACACCACATCGAGCAACACCAGGGCGATGTCCCGCTCCCGGGCCAGCAGCAGCGCAGCCTCGCGGCAGCTGAAGGCCTGCAACAACTCGATACGGCCACCGAGCACGTCCAGCTCACCCAAGGCAAACGCCGTAGCCCGCTGAAAATCCACATCGTCGTCAACCGCCAGGACCCGCCAGACAGCGGGGCTGGCACTGTTGGGCTGGTCGTCGGCGCGAAAGGCTAGCTGGTCGTCCATGAGAGATACCCGCCAGTGAGAAACCGCAGCCGCGCAAGCACGGTCTGCCAGCAGCAGTATAGCCAGCAGTGACCAGGTGCCAGGCTATCGCGGCGTTATCTGCCAATAATCTGATATCAGCCGCTCCAACACCTGGCAGCAGACCGCGAATATACCGGCTAGCCGCGCCCCTTCAGACGGGTCAGCAGACTGGAGGTGTCCCAGCGCCCCCCGCCCATGGCCTGTACATCGGCATAAAACTGATCGACCAGAGCAGTAACCGGCAACTGCGCGCCGTTGCTGCGGGCCTCGTCGAGCAGAATCGACAGGTCCTTGCGCATCCAGTCCACCGCGAAGCCATGCTCGAACTCGCCGGCCAGCATGGTCTTGTGGCGGTTTTCCAGCTGCCAGGACTGGGCCGCGCCCTTGCTGATCACCTCCATCGCGCCGTGGGCATCGAGCCCGGCGCACTGGGCGAAATGCAGAGCCTCGGACAAGCCCTGGACCAGGCCGGCGATGCAGATCTGGTTGACCATCTTGGTCAGCTGGCCGCTGCCCGCCTCACCCATCAAGCGCGCCATGCGCGCATAGGCCTGAATCACGGGCTCGACCTTGGCATAGGTCGCCGCCTCACCGCCGACCATGATGGTCAGCACGCCATTCTGCGCCCCGGCCTGACCGCCGGACACCGGCGCATCGACAAAGCCCAGCCCCAGTTCGCCGGCCTCTGCGGCCAGTTCACGGGCGACATTGGCCGAGGCCGTGGTGTGGTCGACCAGCACCGCACCGGCCGCCATGCCGGCGAAAGCGCCGTCCGGGCCCAGCACCACGCCGCGCAGATCGGCATCATTGCCCACGCAGACCATTACCAACTCGGCAGTGGCAGCCGCCTCACGCGGGGTAGCCGCAGAGGTCCCGGAAAATTCGCTGAGCCATTGCTCGGCCCTGGCCGCCGTGCGGTTGTACACGCATACCTGATGGCCGGCGCGCGCCAGATGCCCCGCCATCGGATACCCCATAACACCCAGCCCGATAAAGGCTACCTTCGCCATACACACCTCCAAATCCATGCGCCATCAACGGCGCGCGTTTCTCCCCGCTGCACTGCAGACAGGTTTCCGACTGCAAGCATGCCCGCCACATGGGCCCAGCGCCAGTACAGCCATAGGGCAAAACTGTATAAATACACCCGACCAACAGGCTTTACCCAACGCCGAAACTGCTTCCATACTCGCGGCACGCAAAGGAGAGCATATGCAGCATTGGCTGGTAATAGACCTGGAAGCCACCACCGAAGAAGGCGGTTGGCCGGTCACAGAGATGGAAATCATCGAAATAGGAGTCAGCCTGGTCAACGCTGGCGGCCATGAAATCGAGTACTTCCAGCGCTTTGTGCGGCCCACCCGACGCCCGCACCTGACCCACTTCTGCCGTCAGCTCACGCAAATCAGCCAGGCCGATGTCGACGCAGCCGCGCCGATGAGCGCGGTATGGGGGCAATTCGAACGCTGGTTGCTGGCCCATCAGCCGCAACTAGCGGGCTGGGTCAGCTGGGGCGACTACGACCGCCGCCAGCTCGAACAGGAATGGCGCAGCCATGGGCTGAGCAGCTACCTGAGCCAGATTCCTCATATAAACCTGAAAAAACGCTTCGCCGAAGCCCGCCAACTGCCCCGCCCGATTGGCCTGAAAATGGCCCTGAGCCTGGCCGGTTTGCAGTTCCAGGGCCAACAGCACCGCGCCCTTACCGATGCGCGCAATACCGCTCGGTTGCTGCCACTGGTTTTGCCCGCGCAAAGCAGATGACGAAGAAAAATCGCTTGGGCATACTGGCGGGCCTTTTTAAACCCCTTTCGAGGAACTGCAGATGTTCAAGGTCAATGAATACTTCGACGGCACCGTCAAATCCATCGCCTTCGGCATGGCTGAAGGCCCAGCCACCATTGGCGTAATGGCTGCAGGCGAGTACGAATTCGGCACCAGCCAACTGGAAGTCATGCATGTGGTGGCCGGTGCCCTCACCGTCAAGCTGCCGGGCAGCGACAGCTGGGACACCTACGCCAGCGGCAGCCAGTTCACCGTACCGGCCAACAGCAAGTTCCAGCTCAAGGTCGCCGTGGACACCGCCTACCTGTGTGAATACCGCTAAGCATTCGCTCTGGTGCCTGAAAGCCGGCCCCAGTGGCCGGTTTTTTTATTAACGGATGGATAAAGCCAAAGGAATCGCCCATGCCGCGCTCAACGCAATTCTCCCTGGTGATCCTGCCGATCATATTGCTGCTGATCGCCATGACCTCGATCCAGAGCGGCGCGTCCCTGGCCAAGGGGCTGTTCCCGGAGATCGGCGCAGCCGGCACCACCGCCCTGCGCCTGAGCCTGGGCGCGCTGATCCTCTGCGTATTGATGCGCCCCTGGCAGGCCAAGCTGACCCTGAAGTCCTGCCGCTCGCTGCTGGCCTACGGGCTGGCCCTGGGCGGCATGAATCTGCTGTTCTACCTCTCGCTGAAAACCATTCCCCTGGGCATCGCCGTGGCCTTGGAATTCACCGGCCCGCTGGGCCTGGCCCTGCTGTCGTCGCGGCGACTGCTGGATTTCGTCTGGATCGCCCTGGCCGTATTCGGCCTCTGGCTGTTGTTGCCCACCGCGCAAAGCGATGTAGCGCTCGATCCGGTGGGCATGGCCCTGGCCCTGGCCGCCGGGCTGTGCTGGGCGCTGTATATCGTCTTCGGGCAGAAGGCCGGGGCCGAGCACGGCAAGCAGACCGTAGCCCTGGGCACCATAGTCGCCGCCCTGCTGGTGTTCCCGATTGGTCTGTGGCAAGCCGGTAGCGGCCTGTTCTCCCTGGACCTGCTGCCCATCGCCCTGGGTGTGGCGGTGCTGTCTTCGGCGCTGCCCTACAGCCTGGAAATGGTCGCCCTGACCCGCCTGCCGGCGCGCACCTTCAGCACGCTGATGAGCATGGAACCGGCCATCGCCGCCCTCTCCGGCCTGTTGTTTCTCAGCGAGCGGCTGACCTTCAACCAATGGCTGGCGATCAGCGCCATCATCCTCGCCTCGGCGGGTGCGGCGGCGACCATCAAGCCGAAAGCCAAGGCCTTCTGAGCCGCCACTGTGACATGCAGGCGAGCAGTAGCCTGGCAGGTGTGCGGTCCGCAATCGGCGCTTACTGTGGCTTGAACACCATCAGTGCATAGATCGCCAACATGGCGAAAAAGGCCGGGATACCGAGCCAGAACCAGATACGCGCATAGCGCCAATAGCTCGCTTGTAGCGCCTGATCGGTCGCCAGCGCCGCCGCTGCCAGGGCGCGCATGCGGTACTGCAGCCAGACAACCGGCAGCCAACAGACCCCGGCCAGGACATATAGCAGCAGAGTCCAGGCGATCCAGGTGCTGCTCAGCGAATAGCCGGCGATATGCAGCATCCACAAACCAGTCAGCGGTTGCAGGATGATCGCCGGGGTGGTGAACAGCCAATCGGCCAGCACCACCAGGCGACTCGTATAGGCGATGGCCCGCACATCACCGCTGCGATCGATCATCCATTTGTAGAAGGCGCTACCGAACCCCACGCCCACCAGCACGGTGGCGCTGAGGATGTGCAACCATTTAAGGCTTAGATAGAGCATGGGCGCAGGCCTGCCTCGATCTGCAGGCCCTCCAGTTCGGCCAGGTATTCGTCGACACTAAGCAGCCCCATACAGGGCATGGCACCGCGTTGTTCGAGGTTGCCGGCGGCCAATTTACGCGCCAGCGCCACCGCCGCCATGCAGGGAATATTCGGCCCATGGTTGTCGCGGGCGATCAATTCCCAGCACAGGCCCAAGGGCTGGCCATCCGCGCCCAGCCCGTGCAGCTTGACGAACATGCCACTTAGGCGGTCGCCGAAGGGCTCCACCAGCACCGCGCCGCGATGCAGCAAGCCGGCCAAGGGCACGCCGCTGCGCAGTAGGCGACCGCGCACCAACCAGGACAGCAACCAGGTGCCGAACTGGGTCACGCGCAAACCTACCCCTGCCGAAAAACGCACATTGCGCACGCCCGCATAGCGCGCGGGAAACAGCTCCAGATCGGGAATATCGCAATTGCCCAGCCAGCGCCGGCCCAGCGGCGCGGGAAAGTCATGAGCCTTCAGCTCCTGCCAGCCATAGACTTCACGCCACTGGCCCTCGCGCCACTGGCGAAACGGCTTGCCGCAATAGTTGAGCACCGCCGCCAGGGTCGATACCCCAGGGGTTTTCTCCGAGGAACTGATGCCGTGCCAAATGCTGTCCAGACGGCTGAAGCGCGGCAGCAACTGATCGATCACCGCAGCGCTCAGAGCCGGCACCGAACTGGCCCCGCTGCTGACCAGCACATTGGCCTGGCGCGCCGCCTGGTCGAGTTCGCCTATGCCGCAGGCGAATTCGCGGGCATCGGCCAGGTCAAGGTAATGCGCGCCGGCGGCGATGGCGGCCTGGGCCACACGATAATCCTGGCCCTGGAAGGGACCGGCGGTGGAAATCAGCAAATCGGTGCCCAATTCGCTCAGTCGCTCGGCCAGGTCAGCCTGATTGCCATCCAGACGCACCGCCTGGCAACCCGTCTGGCTCGCCAAGCCCTCGGCCTTGGCCAGATCGCGCCCGGCAACCCACACCCGCATGCCGGTGATGCTGCACAGACGATTGACGATAACCGTGCCGAAATTGCCATAACCGCCCAGCACCACAACCTTGAAGTCCTTATCTGACACTGTGCGATTTCCTTTCTCAGGTGGTTTCTACGCTGTCGGTATTGAACTGCAACTCGGCCAGGCGCGCATACAGTGGGCTGCTGCTGACCAGCTCGCTGTGGCTGCCGATGGCCGCCAGTTTGCCATGTTCGATCACCGCAATACGGTCGGCGCTCTTTACCGTGGCCAGGCGGTGGGCGATTACCAGAGTGGTGCGGCCTTCCATCAGAGGCGGCAAGGCTTGCTGAATCAGGTATTCGCTCTCGGCATCCAGCGCGCTGGTGGCCTCATCGAGGAGCAGAATCGGCGCATCCACCAGCAATGCCCGAGCAATTGCCAGGCGCTGACGCTGGCCGCCAGACAACCCCAAACCGGCATCGCCGAGGTGAGTCTGGTAGCCATCCGGCAGTTTCATGATGAATTCGTGGGCATGGGCGGCTTTGGCCGCAGCTTCGACCTCGGCCAGGCTGGCATTGGTTTTGCCGTAGCGAATATTGTCTTCCACCGAGCCGAAGAACAGCGCGGGGTTCTGCGACACCAGCGCAAAGCTGCTGCGTAGCTCTCGAGGGTCGAGCTGTTGAATCGGCACACCGTCGATCAGGATGCTGCCCTGCTGCGGGTCGAAAAAGCGCAGCAGCAGATCGAACAGCGTCGACTTACCGGCACCGGACGGGCCGACCAGCGCCAGGGTTTCCCCCGCGGCGACCTGCAGGTCGATACCGTCCACGGCAAAACTGTCGGGTCGCGACGGGTAGGCGAAACGCAGCCCTTGCAGCTCGATGCGGCCCTGCACCGGCTGGGTCAGATGCAAAGCATCCGTAGCCGGCGGGGTGATTTCATTACGCGCCTGCAGCAACTCGGCGATGCGCTCGGCAGCGCCGGCAGCGCGTTGCAGCTCGCCGATCACCTCGCTAAGCGTGCCAAAGGCCGAACCGACGATCAGGCTGTAAAAGACAAAGGCCGCCAGCTCGCCGCCGGAAATGCGCCCGGCGATCACGTCCATACCGCCGACCCAGAGCATCACACCCACCGCGCCGAGCACCAGCACGATGACCACGGTAATCAGCCAGGCGCGCTGGGCGATACGTTTGCGCGCGACGTCGAAAGCTGCCTCGGCGGACAGGCCAAAACGACGCTTGTCCTCGGCCTGATGGTTGTAGGCCTGCACGGTCTTGATCTGGCCCAGCACCTCGCCGACATAGCTGCCGACATCCGCCACCCGATCCTGGCTCTGCCGCGACAGCGCGCGCACGCGGCGGCCGAATAGCAGAATCGGCGCAACCACCAGCGGCAGCGCCATCAGCACAATGCCGCTGAGTTTGGCGTTGGTCACCACCAGCAGCACGCTGCCGCCAACCAACATGATCAGGTTGCGCAGCGCCATCGATAGCGACGAGCCGATCACCGATTGCAGCAGCGTGGTATCGGCAGTCAGGCGCGACTGAATCTCCGAGCTGCGGTTGCTCTCATAAAAGCCTGGGTGCAGTTCGATCAGGTGATTGAACACGCGCTTGCGGATATCGGCTACAAAGCGCTCGCCAATCCACGACACCAGGTAGAAACGGGTGAAGGTGCCGATCGCCAGTGCCAGCACCAGCACAAAAAACAGCCCGATCGATTGCTCCAACGCCGCCGGCGACTGGGTCGCCAGGCCCTGATCGACCAACAGCTTGATGCCCTGACCCATGGACAGGGTAATGGCGGCGGTAAACATCAGCGCCAGCAAGGCCCCAAACACGCGACCGCGATACGGCGCGATAAAGCGCCAGGCCATGCGCAGGGCATTGCGCTGACGGGAAGACAGGATCGAAAGCATGAAGGCTCGCAGAGGCGCTGACGCCCGTTAATAATGAGGCGATTGCGGCGTTTCCGCCCGCCAGGCCACCCAACACAGCGCCAAAGCGGCGAGATTGGTGGTCAGCGGATTAAACGCCTGCAGCAGTAGATGGGGACTCAATAGCGCCACATCAAGCAGCAGCCCAATCAACAGCACCCCCGCCAGCAACAAAGGCCAGCGCTGACGCCGCCAAAGCAGCAACAGACCCAGGATGATTTCCGCCAGACCGGCGATGCGCGCCACCCACTCGGGGGCCGGTAAACCATGGGCCTGGATCATCGTCAGCTCATCCGGGCTTAACCAGAGAATCTTCGGCACCAACCCGTGCCAGATAAACACCAGCGCCAGGGCGATACGCGCCAGCCAGGCGATCTGCCGCAGGCGGGGGTCAGTCATGCAAGAAGCGCCGGGCATGATCAGCGTTTGGTATTAGGCAACTGTCGTAGCGACCAAACAGCCGGTAGCGATTGAGCGCAATACGGTCATAACACCAGTCACGCATGGGCCGCGGAATCAGCCGCAACCAGGCCAGCAAGCGCCATGGCTTGGGCAGTTGGGCGACGATGCGCAGCACCGCGTCCGAACGCAGCAGCATCTGACCATTTTCGATCAGCGCCATGCTGTCGAAATGATCGGTGGGCAAACCGCCCCAGGCCAATAGCGCCTGGCCCTCGGCCGATTGCACCGAGGCCAGACGAAAGCGCTGTTCAGGGTCATGGCGAATCAGAAACTTCGCCCAGCCGTTGCACAGCTTGCACACCCCATCGAACAGCACCACGCGCTCGCCGGGCTGGATAAGGGGGGGAAGTGTTTGCTCCTGCATACCCAACTCCTTCTGCACAGCCCTTAGGCTGCGGGAATACGGTAGTGACCGGTAATTTTAAAGCTGAAAAGAATGTCCTCTTCCTGGGTGCCGCGGCCGATATTGTGCAGCACCAGAGGTACGCCGTTGCCGACCTGGCGGTCGCTGATGATGCCGATATGGGTCAGGCCGCCGCCCAGATCCCAGGTCACTATATCGCCGGGGCGATAGCGCTCGGCATCCTGACCAAGCGGCAGCGCCCAGCCCTGGCGTTTGAACCAGGTCATCAGGTTGGGCACGCGGCGATGATCGATATTGCTGTCAGGCCGACTTAGCCCCCAGTTTTTTGGATACAGGCGAAAGTTCGCGCGCATGTCCTGATGCACCGCCTGCTGCAGATCCAGGCCCTGCTGGCGCAGCGCGCGGATCAGCACATCGGTACACACCCCGGTAGTCAGCGGCACATCGCCATTGGGGTAACTCAGGCGGCGATAGGCCGGGTCATAACTCAAGGTCACGCCAACCTGCTCGCGGGCGGCCGTGACCAGGGCCTCGGGTTGCAGCGCCCAGGCCGGGGCGCTCAGCAGAATGCTCAACGCGAACAGTAGAATCGCCCGCATAACATCTCCTTGATAGTTCAGCGGCTACTTGCCCACGGGATAGAGCAGCTCTTCCTTATAGCCGGCCCACACGCGCACGACATCTGGGAAGGCATCGTCCAGCGCCGTATCGCCACTGTCCACCAGCAAGGGCCGTCCCTCCAGGGTGCCGAGCTTGCGTTTGGTCGCCACCACCCGCAAATGATCCAGGCCGATAGCGCGCAGCACCCGTGGGCTGATCTGCTGGTTGCCGCGGCCGATGATATGGCCCTGGCCGCCGATGGCGGTGACCAGCAAGCGCGCCGGGTGGCCATCAATCAGTTCGAATAGCTGGGCTTCGGTTACATCGCTGGCCAGCAACTGACCGTTCTCGATCACGTCGACGCCGAGCAAGGTGGTCTGCAAGCCCAGATTCTGCGCCAGACCATGCAGGGTCGAGCCGGGACCGAATACATAGCGCACATCGGCTTCCCAGCTGTCCTGCAGCCAGTCGGCCAGATCATTCAGCACCAGCTCTTCGGACTCCACGCCGCCCTGCTTGACCTGCTGCACATAGCCACCTTCCTGCGGCACGGTCAGTTCGCCGTACCAGCGCGCGGTAACGCGACCTTCGCGCAGGGCGCTTTCATCTATATCGCGCACTTCGCCACTGCTCAGACGCACCAGGCCACCTTCGATCAGCCGCGCAGTCAATTCGCCGGCCGCACGCGGGCTGATGGCGTAGACCCCGGACTGGATCTTTACCCCAGCCGGAATCCCCAGCACCGGTTGACCTTCACGTACCGCCGCGCAGATATCCCGCGCCGTGCCGTCGCCACCGGCGAACAGAATCAAGGCCACCCCGGCATCCTGCAGCAGCTCAACGGCCTGACGGGTATCGGCAGCGCTGCTGGGGCCCGCGCCCAGCTCACCGACCACACGGTGGGCAAAGCCCATCGCGCTCAGCAGGTCGGCACCCATCGCGCCGGGAAAGGTGACGAATTCCAGGCGCTCGCGTAGCGGCAGCAGCACCTCAAGGGTAGTTTGCGTACGCAGCGCCGACTTGGCCTCGACGCCCAGAGCCAAGGCCTGCTCGGCCATGCCGTCGCTGCCCTTGAACCCCGCGGGGCCGCCCAGCCCGGCCAATGGGTTGATAATCAGACCAATATGGAAAAGCCCCATAACATCCTCTATTTCAATACCTGAGAGCGCCTGGCACAGTGTCTGCTTAACTCCATCCAGGAGGTGAACAGGCCCAGTGCCCTGCGCCGGTTTGATGCCGTCGCAGTTGTCATAGCGCCTTCATTTAACCCTCATAAACTCGCGCCAACTGACAAGGAGACAAGCCATGCACCGCTCGCAACAGAACTCGCACAAACCTGCGCCAATGCCGATTGGCGGCTTTGTCATCGATGCTCAGGGGCGCGAAATCCCGATCACCGAAGACATGATTCAGCAGGCTTGCAACGCACTGGAAAAAGCTCAGCAACCAGCTGCCAAGCGTAAGTAAGATTCGTCTCAGGGCAGTGTTGCAGGCTGGATGACGTTTTTTTCATCCACCATAAAACCGCAGAGGGTGGATGGGTGAAGCGCCATCCCCCCTATTCCTCCAGCTTCGCGCCCAACGCCTGCACCAGGCTTACCAACGCCGGCGCATCACCCTTTACGCAAACCTTGAGCCCGTCGATTTCCCGGCGCATCGGGTAGTGCTTGCGCAGCCCGTCAAAGGCCGCACGCCGGGTTGCCGCATCGCCCTGCAGGCTACGGCGAAAATCCGCATCATCGCGGCGCGGGTCATACACCGCGCGACAGATACTGGCCAAGGCCCAGGACGGAGTGGCGCTGACATCGATAGTCAGCTCACTCAGCCAGGGCGCGGGCATCAGCTGCGCCAGCTCGATACTGGACGCAACGCCAAGGTGCTGACACAGCGCCTGATAGATCTGCGCCGTGCCGCGCAGCTTGCCGTCCAGGCTGTAGCCGGCGATATGCGGCGTGGCGATGCGGCACAGCGCAGCCAGCTCGACATCCGCCTGCGGCTCGCCTTCCCAGACATCCAGCACCACCTGCAGATCGCTGCGCTGTGTCAGCAACTCGCGCAGGGCCTGGTTATCCAACACCGCGCCACGACTGGCATTGATCAGCCAGCTGCCCGGCTTCAGCGCGGCCAGGCGCGCGGCATCGAACAGGTGATGGGTCGGATGCTCGCCCAGACGCTCCAGTGGCGTATGCAGGCTGATCACGTCGCACTCATCCAGCACCTGCTGCAGGCTGACGAAATCACCCCCCTCAGCGGCCTGACGCGGCGGGTCGCACACCAGCACCCGCCAGCCCAGGCCGCGCAGCACCTTGAGCAGACGGCTGCCAACCTGTCCCGCGCCGATCACCCCATAGGTGCGTGTCGCCAAATCGACACCCTGCTGCTCGGCCAGTACCAGCAGGCTGCCCAGCACATAGTCGACCACGCCACGGGCATTGCAACCCGGCGCGCTGGCCCAGGCGATGCCGGCCTGCTGAAAGTAGTCGAGGTCCAGATGATCGGTGCCGATGGTGCAGGTGCCAACAAACTTCACCGCAGAGCCTTCGAGCAGCGCGCGATCAACCTGGGTCACCGAGCGCACCAGTAACAGGTCGGCGTCGGCGACAGCGGCCGCATCGATGCCACGGCCGGGCAAACGACGGATCTCGCCAAAACCGGCAAAGAATTCATCAAGCAGGGGGATGTTTTCGTCAGCGACTATGAGCATGTAGGCCTCCGCAAATCAGGCCGGCATTCTAACCCGCCGGCAGCGCTTGGCTACGCTGAGTAGGGCAATGCACCCGCCGCACTTAAACACTGCTCAACAAGGTTTCCTGACCAAGCCGTCAAAGCGTAGACTGCGCGGTTTCCCGACACTCTGCCGGATACATTTCCATGCTCGCCCAAACCCGCCCACAACGCGTCGGCACCGAAGCGTACAGCCTGCTGAAGCTGGCCACGCCGATCATCATTGCCCAGCTGGCCAACACCGCCATGGGCTTCGTCGATACCGTGATGGCCGGCCGCGTCAGCCCGCAGGATCTGGCAGCGGTGGCGCTGGGCAACTCGATCTGGGTGCCGGTATTTCTGTTGATGACCGGCATCCTGCTGGCCACCACACCCAAGGTCGCCCAGCGTTATGGCGCAGGCACCCACACCGAGATCGGCCCACTGGTACGCCAGGCCCTGTGGCTGGCTCTGGGGGTGGGGCTGGCCGCTGCCGTGTTGCTGTGGAATGCCGAAATCATCCTGATCCTGATGAATGTCGACCCCGACCTGATCGAGCCGTCCATGGGCTACCTGCGCGCCGTGGCCTGCGGTTTTCCGGCGGTCGCGCTGTACCACGTGCTGCGCTGCTTCAGCGACGGCCTCGGCCACACCCGGCCGAGCATGGTCATTGGCCTGTGCGGCCTGGCGCTGAATATCCCGCTCAATTACATCTTTATCTACGGCAAGCTCGGCCTGCCGGCCATGGGCGGCGTCGGCTGCGGCTGGGCCACCGCGCTGGTGATGGGCTTTATGTTCCTGAGCATGCTCTGGTGGGTGAAGTGGGCCCCGTTCTACCAGCCGAGTAAAATCTTCAGCCACTTCGAGTGGCCACAATGGCCGGTGCTCAAGCGCCTGTTGTCGGTCGGCCTGCCGATCGGCATTTCGGTATTCGCCGAATCGAGCATCTTCGCCGTGATCGCCCTGCTGATCGGCGGCCTGGGGGCCACCGTGGTGGCCGGCCACCAGATCGCCCTCAACTTCAGCTCCATGGTGTTTATGATCCCCTACTCCCTGGGCATGGCCGCTACCGTGCGGGTCGGCCAGGCGCTGGGCCGCGGCGAGCCCCGCGAGGCGCGTTTTGCCGCTGGGGTGAGCATGGGCGCGGCCCTGGCCTACGCCTGCCTGTCGGCCAGCCTGATGTTGCTGCTGCGCGAGCAGATCGCGCAGATCTACACCCCTGATCCTGCGGTTATCGCGGTGGCCACCACCCTGCTGGTCTACTCGGCGCTGTTCCAGTTTTCCGATGCCATCCAGGTCACCGCCGCTGGTGCGCTGCGCGGCTACCAGGACACCCGCGTGACCATGATCCTGACCCTGTTCGCCTACTGGGGCATCGGCTTGCCGGTGGGTTACGCCCTGGGTCTGTCCGATTGGCTCGGCGCGCCCAGCGGCCCCAGTGGCCTCTGGCAAGGCCTGGTGGTGGGCCTGACCTGCGCCGGCGGCATGCTTGCGGTGCGCCTGGCCGGTAGCGCGCGCAAACGCATCCGAGCCGCTAAGATGGCCTGATGATCGCCCGCCTGCTGCTCCTCGCCGCCCTCACCAGCCTCTGCGCCTGCAGCCCAGGGGACTCGGGGCTGGCGCTGCAAGATGACTACCTGCAGCGCCTGAGCAACGCCCTTGACGAACCTCGCCCCGAAAGCTTCGACAGCGCCGAGCTGCCGCGCTACCGGATGCCGCCCCGGCGCGAGCGACTTATCGCGATTGCCGAGGTGCGCATCAGCCTGCTCGACCTGCTGATCGATGTGCATCGCTGCCCCGCCCTGCAACAACAGATCAGCCAGCGCAACAGCAGCCTGGGCAAACAGCTCACGCCCAGCAGCCGCCTGGCCTATGAAGGCGATCTGCTGCGCGGCCTAGACGCCTGCGCCGCGCATATGCGCGGCAGTGATGACCCGGCGCTGAGCCAGACCCTCGAAACCCTGGCCGCCGCCAAGCGCCAGCAACTGCCGGCGGTGTACTGGAATGCCCTCAATGGCAGCGCCGAAGTCGAGCGTTACCTGCGCTTTGCCGAAACCGCGCTGCCGGCCGCCGCCGGCGAAGATAACGCCGCCCTGGAGGCTCTGGCGCAGCTGGTCGAAATCGGCAGCGCCCTGCCCGAGCGCCTGCCGCCAGCGGCGGCGCAGCTCGACGCGCTGTTCTTTGCTCTGCATGCCAGCGACCAAGGCGGCCAGTTGATCACCAGCCTGGCCAGCCTGACCCACAGCCTCGAACAAGGCAGCCAACTGCTGGAAAGCCGGCAACAGCGACGGCCGCTGTGCCCCACCGGGCAGGCCACGGCCCGCGCCCGCATCGTGCAGAATATCTTCGTCAAGTATTACGCTGGCAGCCTGCAACCCTATCTGGCCCAGGTCCATCGCCGCGGGCAGAGCTGGAGCGCCAGCCTGCGCCGGCTCGCCAGCACGGCGCAGATCCCCGCGGCGACCCGCGACTATCTGCTGCAACTCAGCGCCGAGGACGCCTCGCTCTGGGCCGACTTCGAACGCGCCACCGCGCGCCATGTACGCAGCTGGCAAGAGCTGCTGAACAGCTGCGGCCTGGCCCCTGGTCAGTCGGGATGGAAGGGCAACTCGGCCAACGCCGACCAGTAACTCTCGGACAAAAGCTCGCGGCCAGCCAGCAGGTGAGCCAGGTAATCGGCGCTGGGCAGCAGGCCCTCGGCGCGAAAGACCGGATTGGCGATATACACCCAGGCCGGCTGCACCCCGTGGTTGGTCAGAACCGGCATGCACTCGCGACTGTAATAGATCGGCGTGCCTTCGAAATGATCCAGCTTGGCGATCTCGTCAGCGTCCTGCAGGCGATAGAGCACGCCCTCCACCACAGCGTCGCGCTGATGGCGAATATTGGCGTAGGCGCGCCCCGGCGCACGGTCCATGGCGCGCTTGTTGAAACACAGACCGTAGCTGGGCAAACGCCCGGGCAGCGCCTCGACCACGCTCAGACCGCGAGCCTGCATGCGCGCCGGGTTCATATTCGAGCCGTAGGCGAAGTACCAATTCATTAGGCTATGTACCAATTACCTGTGGCATGGGGTGCCTGGGGAGGAATCACACTGTCGCCGCATTAGGTAGGGTGCGCCGTGCGCACCAGGAATCCGCAGCCAGCCCCGATGCGCACGACCTAGACAGCCCCGCGTCCCCGACGCAGTCAGGCCCCTTCACACTTTTGCGCCGACACCTCAGCGCAACACAGTACTTAGGCGTGATCATTTATTAATCGAGTTTCTTGCGAATCAAGTAGAGATAGGTCGCACCCTCTTCAGCCTGTTCCACCAGCTCATGGCCAAGAAACACGCAGAACTTGGGAATGTCGCGGCGGGTCGAGGGGTCGGTGGCGATCACCTTGAGCAGGCCACCGGCGGGCAGGTCACGCACCTTGTTGTGCAGCATCATCACCGGCTCGGGGCAGTTCAGCCCGGTGGCATCGAGGGTGTCATCGGGTATGGCAGTGTTTTGCAAAGACATCGGCAGGCTCCAGTTGCAGGCCGCTATTCTGGCGCAAAGCTGACCCAAAGGTCATCCCGCAAAGCGACACAACCTTGGATGGGCAGCCGCAAGCGGCCACTTAGGGCAGGCTGCGCAGCGCCAACTATTCCAATAAGAGCCCTTTATGCGCCTAGCCCTGCTCCTCGCCGCCCTGCTGCTCGGCGGCTGCGCCGCCCGTGACCAACTGCCCGACTTCAGCGCCAGCACCGGGCAGGACCTGCCCGCCCGCCACTTTGACGCGGTGATCCATGGCCGCGATGGCACCCGCCTGTCGGCTACGGTGTTCCAGCCGGCGCTCAAGGCCGGCGAACAGGCCCCGGTGATCGTCCACACCCACGGTTGGGGCGGCTGGCGGGTAACACGGCCGAACGGCTTCTACGGTACCCAGATGATGTCCGGCCGCGCCGCCCTCAAGGCCTGGCAGGCCGGCTATTGGGTGATCAGCTATGACCAGCGCGGCTGGGGCGGTAGCGAAGGCAATATCGAAATGATGAACCCCGAGTTCGAGGTGCAGGACGCCCTGGCGGTGATCGACTGGGCCGCCGCCCACCTGCCGCGCCTGAGCATGGACGGGCCGAACGACCCGAGGGTCGGCATGCTCGGCGAAAGCTATGGCGGCGCAGTGCAGTTGCTGGCCTCGGCCGAGGATCCACGCATCGACGCCATCGTGCCGATTGCCACCTGGTACGACCTGGGCGAGGCTCTGGCCCCGGACAGCCACCTGAAAGTCGGCTGGACCAGCGTGCTGCTCAGCCTGGGCCTGGCGACCGGTTATGACCTGGGCAAGTTTATCCAGGCCCCCTACCTGAAAAGTGTCGATGGCCGCATGCGCGAACCGGTGCGCGCCGAGCTCAAGGCCCACAGCCTGGCCAGCTACTGCGAGCGCGGCCAACGCCCGCAGGCCGATGCCCTGCTGATTCAGGGCATGCGCGACACCCTGTTCCCGCTCAATCAGGGCCTGGCGATCCGCGACTGCCTGCAGCAGGGTCCGCAGGATGTGCGCCTGCTGGGCATGCAGGGTGGGCATATCCTGCCTCCGCCCGTGCAGCGCTGGAGCGGCCTGCCGCCGTTCAACAACGAAGCGGTGCTGCACTGCGATGGCCGGGCGATCAACCTCTACCAGGCCATAGTCGCCTGGTACGAAGACAAACTGCGCGGCCGCCGCGGGGTTGCGGCAAGCATTCCCGAGCTTTGCGTTAGCCTCGACCTGGACCAGGGCCTGGCCCTGCAGCAACTGCCTGGCAACCAGCGCTTCGAACTGCCCGCCACCGCGATTCGCCCACTCAGCAGCGGCCTGCTGCAACCGGCACGGTTTATCCCCTTGCAGCAGGTGCAGCAGCCCAGCGCCCTGATTGGCGTGCCGCGCCTGCACCTGGAAAACGCCGAACGGCTGCCAACCCTGTTTGCCGCCCTGGTGGTCCAGCGCGCCAATGGCAAGAGTGAAGTACTGAGCGAGCAGGTCACCCCGCTCAAGGGCCGAGCCAGCACCGAACTGGCCGCCGTCAGTACCCAGCTGCAAGCGGGCGATACCCTGGGCTTGCGCATCAGCGGCTTTAGCGGCCAGTACCTGTTCAACGGCTCCTGGCAGCTCTCCAGCAGCAGCCTGCAAGGCGCACTGGAACTGCCGCGCCTGCTGCCCCACGCGCAACAGCTGGTTGAGAAGTAGGCAACAGGGAGCGCTCGGTGGCGCAGCCTGGGTGCCGCATCGCTCCCGGATTGCGCCAAGGCTTATCCGGCTACGGGAGCTGTGACGCCTTGTTCACCCACCATTGATGCTGGTGGATGGGTAAAGCGTCATCCACCCTACGGCTCAGCAGGCGCGGCTGGGCGGCACTCCGCCTTGGCCGCGAAGGGAGCTGATCGCGGACAAGTCCGCTCCTACAGACCCTGTGTGCAAGCTGCCAGACGGGATAACCCGATGGCTGCCTGAGCCACGCCCCGGGCTACTTGCCTAACCGGCGCAGATGGCAGGTCACTTCCTCACGGTCGTGATAGAGCTGCTTGCAGGCGATCGAGACCTTGATCTTGCGTTCGGCAAAGCCGTCTTCCAGGCGTTGCAGCAGACGACGCACTTCGGCGTAGCGCTGTTTCATCGGCAGCTTGAGGTTGACCACCGCTTCACGGCAGTGGCCCTCGCCTATCCAGGTTTCCAGCAGGGCGGCGCTGCGTGCGGGTTTTTCGACGATATCGCAGACCATCCAGTCCACCGGCTGCTTGGGCTTCCAGGTAAAGCCATCGACCATCAGGTGGGTCACCAGGCCGGTGTCCATCAGGCTTTCGGCCATGGGGCCGTTGTCGATGGCGGTCACCAGCATGCCGCGCTTGACCAGCTGGTAAGTCCAGCCGCCCGGCGCGGCACCGAGGTCGACCCCGGTCATCTCGTCAGACAGGCGCTCGTCCCACTGCTCGCGGGGAATAAAGGTGTGCCAGGCCTCCTCCAGCTTGAGGGTCGAGCGGCTCGGCGCTTCCCGGGGGAACTTCAGGCGCGGAATGCCCATGGGCCAGATCGCCGAGTTAAGCGGCTCGGCCATACCGACGAAGACCTCGCGGCCGCTCTTGAAGGTCAGCAGCAGGCGCGGCTTCTGCGCATCCTCCACCAGCTTCCCGGCTTTGCTCAGGGCGTTGCGCAGCGGCGCTTCGAACTTCTTGCAGAAGTTCGACAGTTCCTTGCCGTCGTTGGTGTCCAGCACTTCCAGCCACAGGCTGCCGAATACCGGCGAGCCGGCCAGATGAGCCAGCAGCACGCTGATGCGGTCCAGTTCCGGCAGGTCGATAAACACTCCACGGGCCCACTGCCTTGGAAAAATCAGCTGATTGAAGCGCACACCGCGCATCAGGCGCTCGGCACCGTCCGCCTCGGTGCAGATAAATTCGGCGCAGGCGGTGCTCGGCTTGGCCTTGGCATAGCCGGCCACGTCCAGGCGGGCGGCGTGTTCGGCGATTTCCGCACACACCTCGTTCTCGAAACCGGGGCGGCAGTGCAGCAGCAAGGTGGTAATAGGCGGGGTGGTCATCGGGGCTCTCCTCAAGGCGCGCATCATAACGGACTCGGGAACCCGAAGCGCTTGCAACCTGTCCAGTGACAAGACCCGATGCTTTCGCCCGCCGCTCGCGCCTATTGCGACGCCCCTTGTCGAGCAGGGCGTGTTTAGCGCTTTATCGGCAAGCCAGGCCGTTCTGCTACGGCCTGCTAGGGTGAAGGTTCTGCAGCAATTAAATCCGGCTTGCAGCGTGGCAAGCCTCAGGAGATGCGCAATGCCTTCCTTAGATAGCCTGAACAGCCGCCGTAGCCTCGACGTCGACGGCCAGACCTACCACTACTTCAGCCTGCCGGAAGCGGCCAAACGCCTCGGCAATATCGACAAACTGCCCATGTCGCTGAAAGTACTGCTGGAGAACCTGCTGCGCTGGGAGGACGGCAAGACCGTCACCGGCACCGACCTGCAGGCCATGGCCGACTGGCTGCACAGCCGCAGCTCGGAACGGGAAATCCAGTACCGCCCGGCCCGGGTATTGATGCAGGATTTTACCGGCGTACCGGCGGTGGTCGACCTGGCCGCCATGCGCGACGCCATGGCCAAGGCCGGCGGCGACCCACAGAAGATCAACCCGCTGTCGCCGGTGGACCTGGTGATAGACCACTCGGTGATGGTGGATAAATTCGCCAGCGCCGCCGCTTTCGGTGAGAACGTCGCCATCGAGATGCAGCGCAACGGCGAGCGCTACGCCTTTCTGCGCTGGGGCCAGCATGCCTTCGCCAACTTCAGCGTGGTGCCGCCGGGCACCGGCATCTGCCACCAGGTCAACCTGGAATACCTCGGCCGCACCGTGTGGACCAAGGAGGAAGACGGCCAGACCTTCGCCTTCCCCGACACCCTGGTCGGCACCGACTCGCACACCACCATGATCAACGGCCTTGGCATCCTCGGCTGGGGCGTCGGCGGCATCGAGGCGGAAGCGGCCATGCTCGGCCAGCCGGTGTCGATGCTGATCCCCGAGGTGATCGGCTTCAAGCTCAGCGGCAAATTGCAGGCCGGTATCACCGCCACCGACCTGGTACTCACCGTCACCCAGATGCTGCGCAGCAAGGGCGTGGTCGGCAAGTTCGTCGAGTTCCATGGCGACGGCCTCGCCGACCTGCCCCTGGCCGACCGCGCCACCATCGCCAATATGGCTCCGGAATACGGCGCGACCTGCGGCTTCTTTCCGGTGGACGACATCACCCTGGGTTACCTGCGCCTGTCCGGCCGCCCGGAGCAGAGCGTCAAGCTGGTCGAGGCCTACTGCAAGGCCCAGGGCCTGTGGCGCGAACCGGGCGTTGAGCCTGCATTCAGCGACAGCCTGGAGCTGGACATGGGCAGCGTCGAGGCCTGCCTGGCCGGACCCAAGCGCCCACAGGACCGGGTCGCCCTGCCCCAGGTCAAACAGGCCTTCGACGACTTTCTCGGCCTGCAACTCAAGCCTGCCGCCAAGGACGACGCGCGCCTGCTCAACGAAGGCGGTGGCGGCACCGCCATCGGCAGCGACGAACCCCATAACGAGTTCGAGTATGAACATGAGGGCGAGACTCATCGGCTGAGCAACGGCGCAGTGGTGATCGCCGCCATCACCTCCTGCACCAACACCTCCAACCCCAGCGTGATGATGGCCGCCGGCCTGCTGGCGAAAAAGGCCATCGAAAAAGGCCTGCAGCGCAAACCCTGGGTCAAGAGCTCCCTGGCCCCCGGTTCCAAGGTGGTGACCGAGTATTTCAACGCCGCCGGCCTGACCCGCTACCTGGACGAACTGGGCTTCAACCTGGTCGGCTACGGCTGCACCACCTGCATCGGCAACTCCGGCCCGCTGCTCGACCCCATCGAAAAGGCCATCCAGCTGCACGATCTGTGCGTGGCGTCGGTGCTGTCCGGCAACCGCAACTTCGAGGGCCGCGTGCACCCGCTGGTAAAAACCAACTGGCTGGCCTCACCGCCCCTGGTGGTGGCCTATGCCCTGGCCGGCAGCGTGCGCCTGGATATCAGCCAGGAAGCCCTGGGCCTGGGCAAGGACGGCCAGCCGGTGTACCTGCGCGATATCTGGCCAAGTCAGGAAGAAATCGCCGCAGCGATCGAGAAGGTCGACACCGCGATGTTCCACAAGGAATACGCCGAGGTGTTCGCCGGCGACGCCCAGTGGCAGGCCATCGAAGTGCCGCAAGCCGCCACCTACGCCTGGCAGGCCGACTCCACCTATATCCAGCATCCGCCGTTCTTCGAAGGCATCGCCGATGCGCCGCCGCATATCGGTGATATCCACAACGCGCGCATCCTCGCCCTGTTTGGCGACTCGGTGACCACCGACCACATCTCCCCGGCCGGCAATATCAAGGCCGACAGCCCGGCCGGGCGCTACCTGCGCGAACAGGGCGTGGAGCCGCTCGACTTCAACTCCTACGGCTCGCGCCGCGGCAACCATGAAGTGATGATGCGCGGCACCTTCGCCAATATCCGCATCAAGAACGAAATGCTCGGCGGTGAGGAAGGCGGCAACACCCTGCACCTGCCCAGCGGCGAGAAGCTGTCGATTTATGACGCCGCCATGCGTTACCAGGCCGCCGGCACCCCGCTGCTGGTGATCGCCGGCAAGGAATACGGCACCGGTTCCAGCCGCGACTGGGCGGCCAAGGGCACCAACCTGCTAGGGGTCAAGGCGGTAATCGCCGAGAGCTTCGAGCGCATCCACCGCTCCAACCTGGTCGGCATGGGCGTGTTGCCGTTGCAGTTCAAGGCCGGGCAGGATCGCAAGGCGCTCAAGCTGACCGGCCACGAAACTCTTAACCTCTACGGCCTGGACGGCGTCGAGCTGCATCCTCATATGAACCTGATGCTGGAAATAAACCGTGACGACGGCAGCCGCGAAAGCTTCGAAGTGCTGTGCCGTATCGACACCCTCAACGAGGTCGAGTACTTCAAGGCCGGCGGCATCCTCCACTATGTGCTGCGCCAGCTGATCGCCGCCGCCTGAACCAGGCCGGGCAGTTAGCAGGCGTCTGCCCGGCGCGTTGCGGCCGATGCCAGCTAGAATGCAGCGAACAGTAAAACGATTAAATTTAAGGCTTACGCGGCCGATCAAGTGGTATCGACCTAAGGGATACGTCACCCCATGCGCAATAATCAACCGGTTACCCAACGGGAACGTACCTTCCCGACCCAGCAACGTCTGATCTCCACCACAGACGTCAAAGGCCAGATCACCTACTGCAACGATGCCTTTATCGACATCAGCGGCTTCACCCGTGAAGAGCTGCTGCGTGCGCCGCACAACCTGGTGCGCCACCCCGATGTACCGCCTGCGGTGTTCCAGCATATGTGGGACACCCTGAAAAGCGGCCGGCCGTGGATGGGCATCGTCAAGAACCGCAGCAAGAATGGCGACCATTACTGGGTTAACGCCTACGTCACCCCAATACTGGAAAACAACCAGGTGGTGGGCTACGAGTCCGTGCGGGTCAAACCCACAGCCGAACAGGTACGCCGCGCCGAAGTCCTCTACCAGCGCATCAACACCGGCAAATCGGCCATCCCCAAACGCGACACCTGGTTGCCAGTGCTGCAGAACTGGCTGCCCTTTGTCCTGATCAGCCAGATCGGCTTTCTGATCGGCATGTGGCTGGGCCATAGCTGGGGCTTTCTACTCGCCGCCGGCCTGTCCATCCCCCTCGGCCTGATCGGCCTGACCTGGCAGAACCGCGGTATCAAACGCCTGCTGCAACTGGCCGCACAGTCCACCTCCGACCCGCTGATCGCGCAGATGTACACCGACAGCAGCGGCGTCCAGGCCCGCCTGGAAATGGCCATGCTCAGCCAGGACGCCCGCCTGCGCACCTGCCTGACCCGCCTGCAGGACACCGCCGAACACCTCACCAACCAGGCCAAGCAGGCCGACGCCCTGGCCCACAACAGCTCCGCCGGGTTGGAACGCCAGCGCCAGGAAACCGATCAGGTGGCCACCGCCATCAATGAAATGGCTGCCACCACCCTGGAAGTGGCCAGCAACGTGGCACGCACCGCCATCGCCACCCAGGACGCCAACCGCCTGACCAGCGCCGGCCGCACCATCGCCTCGGAAACCCGCGAAGCCATCCAGCGCCTCTCCGTCTCCGTAGGTGAAACCGGCGAAACCGTCACCCGCCTGGCCCAGGACAGCAACGAAATCGGCGGCGTAGTTGACGTGATCAAAGGCATCGCCGACCAGACCAACCTGCTCGCCCTCAACGCCGCCATCGAGGCGGCGCGTGCCGGCGAAATGGGCCGTGGCTTTGCCGTGGTGGCCGACGAAGTGCGCTCCCTGGCGCAACGCACCGCCGAATCAACCGGGCAGATCCACCAGCTGATCGCCAAACTGCAACGCACCGCCGAAGAAGCGGTCATGACCATGGAAATCGGCCGCAAACAGGCCGACGAAGGGGTCGAGCGCGTACAGAAAGCCGACGACGCCCTCGCCGGCATCAGCGAAGCGGTGGCCAATATCACCGACATGGCCAACCAGATCGCCGCCGCCGCCGAGGAACAAAGCGCCGTGGCCGACGAGGTCAACCGCAGCATCACCACCATCGCCCAACTGGCCGACCAGACCGCCGGCGAAGCCCACAGCACCGCCCTGCTCAGCGAAGCCCTCACCGCCACCGCTCAGGGTCAGTATTCCCTGGTGGAACGCTTTAACCGCTAGCCCCTTCCCCAAGTGCGCCGGCCTGCCGGCGCACCCTCTCCCCCTCCTTCCAACCGCCTCGCCCACCAGACGATGGCCATTTACCAGCATTCAAGATGGACAGCCTCGTCCGCAATGGAATAGCTTCTGGCAAAGCTGCCGGGCAGAACAACTCCGCCCGCAAAACGGCTTGCCATCCCCTGTCACGTTGCCCTTGAGCTCTGCCGCCGTTGCGCCGGCCGATCTTAAGCAAAACAAGGCCATAGTCGATGACAAGGAAGTTTATGCGACACGTATCGCGACATAGGTGCCGCCTAATTAACAGTTATGGAAAACCACAGGAGAGATCAGTGCCAGAGAATCTTGAATTAGAATTACACAAGCAATTTTCAGCCTCTCGTGAGAAGTACATTTATTTCCTACTGGCCGCTCAGCCACTGCCATTGGCTATGCAATGGCTCAATCCAAAATAGAGCCACTGGACTGGGTTCACATTCCTCTCGGCATTTCTATATTTCTCTGGGGTACGAGCTTCATATCTGGAATAAGGTTTATTGAATACTCAATATCTTCAACTTTTCAAAATCAGAACTACCTAGCCTTTAAGCGCGAAGTTAAAAGCTCTCGTGTAAGTAATCCCTCAGAGCTAATCGTAGATTTCAAAATAAAACTACAAACCACCCTTAAGAAAATTGAAAGAAAAAAGAAACTGTACGGAAAAACACAGAGCCTTTCGTTACTTTATGGTGGATTGGCATATATATGTTGGCACGTTACCCGTATGTGGGTAGCAAATGCATAATAAGTGGTTCAAACCGTTCGCCTCGCTCACTGGGACGCACTAAAACCCACCCCTTAACCAAACGTTAGGCGCTGGACGTTCGCTTCGGAGATTCGCATGAGCAAGAAGATCATTTCTGTTTGCGAGGCACCGACTCCGGTCGGCCCTTACTCTCAAGGCGTAATTGTGGACGGTTGGATTTGTACGTCTGGACAGGTTGGTCTGGACCCAGCGTCAGGAATGTTGGTAGGGAAGGATGTCGCGGCTCAAGCTGATCAAGCATTACGCAACATTGAAGCCATTTTACGGTCAGGCGGATCCAGCCTTGATCAAGTCTTTCGCGTTACTGTATTCCTGACAGACATGGATGATTTCTCCACCGTTAACGCAGTCTATTCAAGATACTTTCCATCGAACTTCCCCGCTCGTTCGTGCGTGGAGGTGTCGCGCCTACCTCTTGGGGCGCTGATAGAGATTGATGCAATGGCCAAGATACCTAGTGAGCGTCCCGTTTCCGGATAGAGTCACACCTAACAACGTATATGGACTCTCCCCACAAGTAGTGAGTAAAGCTTTGCTTTTGCATCTGTCGCAAGCGCGGTTGCATTCGTATATCCAGCCTGTTTTGGGCGTTATCGCCCTGGCCATTCTGTAGGTCGCGCAGCGGGGGCCAAACGCTCACGCAGCCTATGGACCACCAACTCGAAGCGCTCGCTACCCGGCAGTAACTTTCGCATCGGCCGACACATCTGACAGCGGGCCTGCATCTGTTGTTGGGCTACATGGGCCGAGTAGCCACCGCAGGCATCTCGCTTGCGGCGCACCTCTCGGTAATCCCCCCATTTTTAGTGCTCGCCAGAAATAGAGGTTAGGCCGCGAGAGCCAACTTCTGTTTTGGGGTGATGCCTCCAAGGGCCATGTTTGGCCGTTCGTGGTTGTATGT
>Ga0209343_10001684_pt1 | contig 29509 bp, 28 predicted proteins | sample RifCSPlowO2_02_FD_184026 | JGI IMG/M metagenome (GOLD analysis project Ga0209343, IMG submission 184026) | Groundwater microbial communities from Rifle, Colorado - Rifle CSP2_plank lowO2_0.2 (SPAdes) (version 2) | ecosystem: Environmental > Aquatic > Deep subsurface > Groundwater | place... | reverse complement strand
GATTTCTTCGACACCAGTCACCGTGAAGCGGCAAAAGCGCTTGCGCTTGAACAGCAGATTTTGAGCTGGGCGCTTGGGGCGCTTGTCTTTGTTGAATTTCTTGAACGTGGCCATGAGGACCTCTTAAATTGAATTGGGACTGAATTCTTGAATGTGAAACACGGTATGTTTGCCATTACGCGGATTGGCGACAAAACCACTGAACTTCCAGTCACTGCCGATAGCCTGCTTTGCAAGCCGCTCTGCCAATGCTCCGAAAGCCACTGCTTTGACTGCCGCTTTGACCTGTCTGCCCTGACCTGCCTCTACAACCTCCGACTCGTGATCGAGCCGCAAATTCAGGGCTGGCAAACCAGCCGGCGTGTAGCGCAGGGCTTCAATCTCTGCAATACAAGCACTCAAGACAAGTAAATTGGCGCGCACTCCGTGTGGCAAATGCCGTCTTAGGCCTGGTACTCAGCCTGTTGGGTCTTGCGTGCATCTTCACGCTCAACCGTTTTCATCATGGAGGAAGGACCTGTTTCAGCCTTCTTCTTCAGCACTGTCAGGTGGCGCAGCACAGCGTCATTGAACTTGAACGCATGCTCCAGTTCAGACAGGACCGCCTGGTCGGCTTCGATGTTGACGCACAGGTAGTGGGCCTTGGCCAACTTGTTGATCATGTACACCAACTGGCGACGACCCCAGTCTTCCACGCGGTGCACTTTACCGCCGCCGGCAGTGATCATGCCCTTGTAACGCTCCAGCATGGCGGGAACTTGCTCGCTCTGATCCGGGTGGATCATGAGAATGATTTCGTAATGACGCATTGATACTCCTTATGGATAACCCGCTATTCGGGTAAAAGAAAGCTGCCCTCAGCGTCTAATTGAGGTACAGCAAGGCGAAGCCCGCCATTATAGCCCAGGCCGGGTCAAACCTCAATTCGCAGACATGGCCCGCCGGTTCGGCGCTGGCAATTTTTGCGTCAGCAGGCTGAGAAATACGGCAACAGCCAGTCCCGCCGCCACACCAAAAACACCAGCAGAAATAGGCTGTATGCCCCACCACAGGCTGTCTCCGGTCAATCCCATCGCAGAACGCACCGCAGGTAAATTGACTGCCATGTAGTACACCGTGACTCCCAGTCCGGCAAGCATGCCGCCGACCGCGCCCGCGTGCGTGGCGCCTCGCCAAAAGATCCCCAACACCATCACCGGAACAAACGCCGCACCGGCCAATGAAAATGACGCAGAAACCAGATACAAAATTCCAGCGGGACGTTGCGCAGCGACGTAAGCTGCAATCAGCGCCACAACCAACAGGGCAAACTTGGACCACATGACCCGCCGCATGGCCTGCGCCTTATCGCCATCCCCCGCAAAATAGACATCGTGTGCGATGGCATTGCCAATCGTCAGCAGCAGGCCATCCGCCGTCGACAGCGCCGCAGCCAAGCCGCCTGCAGCCACCAGGACCGACACCACATACGGCAGCCCACCGATTTCAGGAGTCGCCAACATGACCAAATCGGCCCCGATTTTCAATTCTGCAAACTGCAGGATGTGGTCGCCATTGACATCCGACAGGGATAAAAGCGAAGAATCTCTGGCCCACTGGGCTACCCAGGATGGCAAATCGTCGAAAGGCTGACCCACCAAATGGGCCATGACTTCATACTTGACCAGCACCGCCAGTGCCGGAGCCGACAGATACAGCAGTGCAATGAACACCAGCGACCATGCCACCGAACTACGCGCCTCCGCTACCGTAGGCGTCGTGTAATAGCGCGTCAGCAAATGGGGCAGGCCCGCAGTCCCCACCATCAGACAAAACATCAGCGCCAGAAAATTCATACGCGAAGTCTCAAACAATTGCCGCTGTTCGGCTGAACCCGCAGGGTCACCCGCAAACGGCGTGGCGTGCGGGGGCATGCCAGCCAGCGGCTGGGCGCGCTCCCGGTTTTCCAGCATCGCCCGGGTCCAGCGCTCCCGCGCGGAATTGACATCTTTGGGCACCGCTGCCAACTCGCGCCGCAACACAATGGCGCGCTCATCGTCTGCTTTGAGGTCGCCCAGGGCGCGCAACCGGCTGCGCAACTCCTGCCGCTCGGACTGCAGCGCACCCTCAATATCCTGCAGTTTTTTCTCAAAGACGAGAGAACGGCGGCCGTACTCCGCAATCACCTGTTGTTCGGCCTGGGAATGGATCAGCTGTTGCTCCATGGCAGCAATTTTTTGCAACTGTTGCCCATAGGCCAAAGGAGCAAAAGGGTTGTCGATTTGTTTGTAGGCCAACCAGGAAACCGGAATGAGAAAGGCCAGAATAATGACCACATACTGGGTCACCTGCGTCCAGGTGACGGCACGCATGCCCCCCAAAAACGAACAAACCAGCACCCCGCCCAAACCGAGCAGGATGCCGATTTCAAAATGCACCCCGGTCAGCCGGGCGGTAATCAGCCCAACGCCGTAAAGCTGTGCAACCACATAGGTAAACGAACACAGCACCGCCGCCAGCGCGGCAATCATGCGCGGCCACCGTCCGCCAAAACGGACCGCGAAATAGTCAGGCACGGTGTACAGGCGCATGCGCCGCAAATACGGTGCCACCAGCAATGCCACCAGACAAAACCCCCCGGTCCATCCCAGAATGTAGACCAGTCCCCCTGCCTGGGAGTCGATTCCCGAGTAGCCTTGAAAGTACAAACCGCCCGCAAGGCTGATGAAAGACGCGGCGCTCATCCAGTCCGCCGCGGTCGCCATACCGTTGTACATGGCAGGAATGCGCCGCCCGGCGACATAGTATTCGGCGGCATCGGCGGTACGCCCGTACACACCAATCACGGCATACAACACCAGCGTCGCAGACAGAAAAATGCCAGCCACCCAGGCTTTGGACAAGCCGTAGCGCTCGGCCGCCGCGAGCATAAATAAGAATACCAGCAAGCAAACCACGTAGGTTGCAAACCGGCGGTGCAGTCTGCATTTGCTGCGGGCATAAACGCCCTGGTCGAAACCTGTATCGGATGGCTCGCGCCGGTTGGACACCCACGCGAAGACCACCACGATGGCAATAAAAACCAGTACCGCCCCCTGCGCGGACAACCAGAACCCCAGAGGCCAGCCCGCTACGACAATCTGGAGGTCTCGGGCAAAAAACACCGCCCCAAAGGACACGGCAAACCACAGCACCAACAGCCCTGCATGCAGGCGCCATTGGCGTGTGGCGACCGCGTCCGTCATTTAGCGGCGAGCTGTTGCCAAGTGGCAATCACCGAGTCAGGGTTCAGGGAGATGGAGGAAATGCCCTCATCTTCCAGCCACTGCGCAAAATCGGGGTGGTCGCTGGGGCCCTGGCCGCAAATGCCGATGTACTTGCCCTGGCGCTTGCAGGCAGAGATGGCCATGCTGATCAAGGCTTTGACCGCGGGGTCCCGCTCGTCAAAATCAGCCGCTAGCACCGCCAGACCGGAGTCGCGGTCCAAACCGAGCGACAACTGGGTCAAGTCGTTGGAGCCAATCGAAAAACCATCAAAGTACTCCAGGAACTGGTCCGCCAAAATGGCATTGCTGGGGATCTCGCACATCATGATCAGCTTGAGTTCGTTTTCACCGCGGCGCAGGCCATGGCGACCGAGCAACTCGGTGACTTTTTTGGCCTGGCCCAGGGTGCGAACAAAAGGCACCATCACCTGCACGTTGTTCAGCCCCATGTCATTGCGAACGCGCTTGAGCGCTTCGCACTCCATGGCGAAAGCCTCGCCAAAGTCGGTGCTGATGTAGCGCGCTGCGCCGCGGAAACCCAGCATGGGGTTCTCTTCTTCCGGCTCGTAGCGGCTACCGCCAATCAGCTTGCGGTACTCGTTGCTCTTGAAGTCGGACAGACGCACGATCACCGGTTTGGGCCAGAAGGCCGCCGCAATCGTGGCCACCCCTTCTGCCACCCGGTCCACGTAAAACGCGCGGGGCGATGCATGCCCACGCGCCACGGATTCCACGGCCTTTTTCAAGTCGGCGTCCACATTGGGGTAGTCCAAAATCGCCTTGGGATGCACGCCGATATTGTTGTTGATGATGAATTCCAAACGTGCCAGACCCACACCCTGGTTGGGCAATTGGCAGAAATCAAACGCCAACTGGGGGTTGCCCACATTCATCATGATCTTGACCGGAATCTCGGGCATGGTGCCGCGCTGTACTTCGGAAACTTCTGTCTCCAGCAGGCCGTCGTAAATGAAACCCGTGTCGCCTTCGGCGCAGCTCACGGTGACCAGCATGCCTTCTTTCAACGCGTCGGTGGCATGGCCGCAGCCCACCACGGCGGGAATGCCCAGCTCACGCGCAATGATGGCGGCATGGCAGGTGCGCCCGCCCCGGTTGGTCACAATGGCCGAGGCGCGTTTCATGACCGGTTCCCAGTTGGGGTCGGTCATGTCAGTCACCAGGATGTCGCCGGCCTGCACCTTGTCCATCTCGCTGATGTTGTGCACGATACGCACCGGGCCGGTACCGATTTTTTGTCCGATGGCCCGCCCTTCGATCAGCACGGGACCTTTGCCCTTGAGCTTGTAGCGGTATTCCGCCTGGTTGCCGGCCTGGCTTTTCACGGTTTCTGGCCGCGCCTGCAGGATGTAGAGCTGGCCGTCCAGCCCATCCTTGCCCCATTCAATGTCCATCGGGCGGCCATAGTGCTCTTCAATCACCAGCGCGTAACGGGCCAATTGCTCCACTTCGCTCTCGGTCAAGGAATAACGGTTGCGCAATTCGGTGGGCACATCGGTGGTTTTGACCAGTTTGCCCGCGACGGCCTTTTCTTCGGCGGTCGTGAACTGCATCTGAATCAGCTTGGAGCCCAGGTTGCGGCGAATCACGGCGCGCTTGCCCGCACGCAGCATGGGCTTGTGCACATAGAACTCGTCCGGGTTGACGGCACCCTGCACCACCGTTTCGCCCAAGCCATAGCTGGAGGTGATGAACACCACGTCGGAGAAACCGGACTCGGTATCGATGGTGAACAGCACGCCAGCCGCACCCAGGTCGGAGCGCACCATGCGCTGGATACCGGCGCTCAGGGCCACGTGTTCGTGCGCAAAGCCCTGGTGCACGCGGTAGCTGATAGCACGGTCGTTGTACAGAGAAGCGAACACTTCGCGGATTTTGTGCAGGATGTCCTCGATGCCATGCACATTGAGAAAGGTTTCTTGCTGACCGGCAAATGACGCGTCCGGCAAATCTTCGGCCGTGGCGGAGGAGCGCACGGCAAACGTGGCCTCGCGGTTGCCGGAACTCAGGATTTCAAAAGCCTGACGAATACCTTGTTCCAGGTCCGCAGGAAAGGGCTGTGCCTCTACCATGGCCCGAATCTCGGCGCCGGCCTGCGCCAGGGCGCGTACATCTTCGGTGTCCAGTGCACTCAGGCGGGCGTTGATTTTGTCGCTCAGGCCACCGAAATGCAGAAACTCGCGGAATGCGTGCGCGGTGGTGGCAAAGCCCGTGGGAACTTTGACGCCCGTGGGCAGGTGGGAAATCATCTCTCCCAAACTGGCGTTTTTGCCACCGACCGACTCGACGTCGGTCATCCGCAGCAGTTCGAAAGGAACGACCAGGTCATTCGGGTTGAAAAGTGTCGACATGCATAAGCTCCTAAAGTTAAAACCGTTGCACTGCGCTTTGCCCCCTTCACAGGGCACCGATTCCAGACCGGTCCGCAGCCGCATTTCCACCCCTTACGACCTTTGTTGTTGTTCTGCTTGGATTCGAAACCGGGGAAAATGCGCTAAATTGGAGCCATTGTAGGGGGCTCACTGCAAATGCCCCAAGCCCATTCACCGTCAGGCACTTACATACGACTGACGACCCACCCAAGCCCTGCACCATGCACCATCGCTCTGTATTCTTTGTCTCCGACGGCACCGGCATCACCGCCGAAACCTTTGGCAACGCCATCCTGGCCCAGTTTGAGGCCAAGGCGCGCCACATCCGCCTGCCCTTCGTTGACACTGTGGACAAGGCACACCACGCGGTGCGGCAAATCAACCACGCTGCAGTGGTGGACGGCAACAAGCCCATTGTGTTTACCACACTGGTCAACATGGATGTGCTCAAGGTGATCCAGGAGGGATGCCAGGGCATGCTGCTGGACATGTTCGGCACCTTTGTGCATCCGCTGGAGCAAGAGCTCAAGCTCAAGTCCAACCACCGCATTGGCCGTTTCAGCGACGCCAGCAAGAGCCAGGAATACCAGGACCGCATCGAGGCCATCAACTTCTCGCTGGCGCACGACGACGGCCAAAGCAACCGCGACCTGGAGCAATCGGATGTGATCCTGGTAGGGGTGAGCCGCAGCGGAAAAACACCCACCTCGCTCTACCTGGCCATGCAATACGGGTTGAAGGCGTCCAACTACCCGCTGATTCCCGAGGACTTTGACCGGCGCCAGCTGCCTCCGGCGCTGATCCCCCACAAGGCCAAGATTTTCGGTCTGACCATCCAGCCCGAGCGCCTGAGCGAGATCCGCAACGAACGCCGCCCCAACTCCAAGTACGCCTCCATCGAGAACTGCCGCATGGAAATCCACGAGGCCGAGACCATGATGCGGCGCACCGGTATCCGCTGGTTGTCCACCACCACCAAGTCCATCGAAGAGATCGCCACCACCATCCTGCAGGAATTGCACCCCGAGCGTCTCAGCTACTGACGCTATTGTTTTGATAGCTGCCTGCGCATATATCTAAAGGGCTAGAGGCCAATTTTGCACTCAAAACAGACCTCCCTTATTCCATTTTCAGATCAATGAGAGAGGCGCCCCGACGCAGGCAGTGCTTTAGCACGACAAGGAGGGGCAACGACATATCGCATTGATATGGAGATGGAATTACTCCGGCACGTAGACAATGCCGCCGTCCTTCATGCGGTAGGCGGTGCCAGCCTTGGCGCCCTCCCCCTGGCCAATTTGGCCGCTGGATTTGTAGCGTTCGATCTTTTCGCCCTTCTTCACCATCATCTCCATGCTGGGCTTGCCAGCATCGGTGATGACGGTCACATCGCGTTGGCTGAAGGCGTTGAGCATCGGGTTTTGCGCCACGGTGATCAGCAGCGCGGCGATGATGACCAGAAAGATGTCGATGATGTTGACCACCGACAAAATCGGGTCGTCGTTCTCGGGTTCGTGCAGCAGCTTCAGGCTCATGCTGGGCGCCCCTTTTGCAAACTCACCAGCTCTTCGGCCAACCAACGGCGGCGCACGTTGGACACGTAGTAGGTGATGCTGGCGGCGATCAAGGCCAGAATCACCGCCGAAAACGCCACCGTCAAGCTGCCCGACACCTGAGCCAGATTGCCGTCGGACAGCGACTTGAGCGCAGGCCCCATCGGAATCATGGTGCCCACCAGCCCCAGCATGGGGGCAATGCGGCTGGCCAGGCGTTCGGGCTCCAGCAGCTTGTGGGCAAACAGGTCCAGTTCATCGTCTGTCGCCTGGGGATACTTTGCCGCATGGCTGAGCAGCGGGAAACCGCGTCCCTGCGTGTCTTGGCGCCGCTGCATGGCCTGCACCACAAAGCCACCCAGGGCGTACAGCGCATAGGCAAACAGCAGTACCACGAGGCCCAATACGGGCAGCAAGAACCACTGCCCGATTTGGTACATCAGCAGTTCAATCATGGAATTTTCGGTCATTTCACTTCCTTTGGGTTCAACAATGGGGTGGGAGCGGCCACTGAACCGGTCAGCGGTGCGGCGCACGGGTCCGGACGAGGTGTGGGGGCGGTAAACCACAGCAGGTCCAGGCCTGCTGTGTCGTAGTCATGGGGCGCATGTTTGCCATCCTCGACCTCCACAAAGGCAAACACCAATGCCCGGTGGGGTTCGGCCAAGTAGCGCGGCACCGCCCGGTCACTGCGCACATGGCCGGCCCCGGCGATCAGCGCCACGGGACCTGGCACGGAGTCCAGCACCTGGGCCATTTGCAGATCACGTGCACGCTGGGCCTGCACGATGGCGCTCAGGCGTGCAGGTTCAAGGCGGTGCCCGCAGTGGCCTTGCACAACGTCGTCTTCCAGGCGCGCAAGCTGCGCGGCATCCGCCGCAGGCAGAGCAGGAATGACCTTGCCCAAGGCGATGTCCCTGGCGTCGGCGCGTGCCAGGTTGGCAGCCAGTAGCGGCCACCGGTGTTGTGCCGCATGGGCAATCAGGGCCTTGTACTTGGGCCAGCCCCAGCCCTTGCGGCTGAATTGGCCCGCATCGGCCAAGGCTTCGGGGTCGGTGACCCCCGTGTTTTGCGCCACCGCCAGGCCGCGCTGGTGCTTGGCATCGAATTGCTCCAGCGCCAGCGCCGGCCGGACGCCTTGCCGCGCCAGGGCCTGCAACACATCCAGTTGGCGGGCGTGGTGCAGTGCACTGTCGTGCTTTTCACCCAGCAACACATAGCGGCTGGTGGCCGCGCGCTGGTACGCTGCCTGCGCACTGATGAACTGCCGGGCCGCCACGTCCCAAATGCGGCCATCGAGGGCCTGCGTGGGTGCGCCGCTGGGTGCGTCTGCCGCATAGGCAGCACCCAGCAGACTGGCTGCAAAACAGCCAAAAATCCAGAATTTCATGCTTTTTTCCATTGGCGCCATGCCCCCAGTGCGGGAGTCATGAACAGCAAACCCAGAGCCAGCAACACCATGGCACTGAGCGCTTGCACCACCGGGGTGGCGACCTGCTCCAGCTTCATGCCTTCGATCAAGGGCGCCACCGGGGCGCTCTGGGGTGGTGGCGCGGCGGGTGCCGGGTTCGGCTGGGCGGCAGACCGCTGCGCGGGGCTTGCCATAACGGTCTCCGCGGGCACCACGGACTGGCCCAGGCCATACCCCGGCAGGCCAACATACTCCTGAAAAGTCTGGTTGCTGGTGCGCACATCAAAACGCTGGGCCAGATCCTTGTAGCGTTCTTTCAGTGCTTCCACCGTGGCGCTGTCGGCCTGCCAGTAGCCCTGGCGTGCCATTTCAATCATGCGCTCCATCATCTGCGCCAAGGCGTGCGGGTTCTCGCGCTCCATCCATTGTTGAATACCCAGTTGATGTTTGTCACGCACATACACATCGGCAAACTCCTGCCATTGGTCGTCGCGCACAATCTCGCGCGCCACCGTGGTCCAGCCGGTGAAGTTGTTGATGCTGTCGACCATCTGCACCGTGCCGGCATACCCCTCTTTCATCAGCGCCTGGATATGGCCGGGGTGGAAGTTGCGGGTGGCCAGCTCTTTCGCCAAAAATGCGCTGGCCTCTTCGGCTTTGCCCGAGCCCGAACCACGCAGGTTGGAGATGAACAGCTCCGGCGCTTTGCCGTCGATATAGCGCACCGCGGAAGAAATGCCACCCAGGTACTGGAACGGGTCGTCGGTGGTGAGCATGCCGTACAGGTTGGAGGTGCGGGCCAGCACCGCCGCCTGGGTGCCTTTGAGCTGGGCGGCGTACAGGTTAAAACGGCCATTGCTGCGGTAGGCCGCGCCACCATCGACCCCTGCCACCTTGGCCAGTTCTGCACCACTCTTGCCCCAATCGGCTTCGTCCGGGCCAAAGGCAAACTGCATTTTGCGCAGGTACAGCTCGGCCATTTTGCGGTCGCCCTCTTCCTTGCTGCCCCAGGTGTCGGTAGCCAGTGCCGCATCGTCCAGGCCCGAGCCGTAATTGCCCGAGGCTCCCGAAAATATCCGCGTCTGGGCCGCCTTGAGCGCGGCATCGTCACGCCAGCCCTGCGTTGCCAGTTGCCGGGCAATGGCCAGGGTGTTGTGCGCCACGGGGTTGTCTGCCTCGCCCGTGGCCTGCGCCGCCAGTTGCGCCGCGCGCGCCAGCTGCTTCATGGCATTGGGGAAATGGTCGCGGTACAGGCCGGTGGCGGACAACACCACGTCAATGCGCGCCCGGCCCAGGTCCTGGCGCGGCACCAGTCTCACGTTCACCACCCGGCCCCCGGCGTCCCACACCGGCTCCACGCCCAAAGCCCACAAGGCCTGCGCTTCCAGCATGCCCTGATGGCGCATGGTTTCTACCGACCATAACGAAAACGTGAACTTGGACGGTGTGGTGCCGGTCTTTTGCTGGTGCGCCGCCACCAGCTTGTCCAGCGCTTCCTTGCCCGCCGTCCAGGCCGCTTGGGTCGGCACACGGGAGGGGTCAAAGCCATACAGATTGCGCCCGGTGGGCAAACTGTCCGGGTTCTTGACCGGGTCCCCACCGTAGGAAGTGGGGATGTAGCGCCCGTCCAGCGCGGCCAGCAGCCCGCGGGTTTCACCTTCGGCCTGCAAATCCACAAACCAGAGTTTGCCCTGCTCCAACAGGGCCTGCAGCTTGGCCGGAAGTGGGGCCGTAGGCGCCCCCTCGACCAGATGTTTGCGCAGCAGTTGGTAGGGTGCGGTCTGGGCGATCTTGCTGAAATCAGCGACGATGGCTTCGTCCGCCTCCAAGTCGTTGCCATCCACATGGGTGGCCGTGGCCTCCCAAAACGGCGCACCCAGCATCATCAGCACCGTTGCCAGCTGGCCGTGTTCGTCCGAGCCCTTGCCAAAGGTATGCAGACCCAGGGGCTGCGCCATTTGGGCCAGCTCGTGCAGGTGGTCGTGCAGGGCGTTGACAAAAGCGGGAAACTCCCGGTCCATGCGGGCGTTGCTCCAGCCCATGTCCAGGTGAATGCGCTCTTTGACCACTGCGGCGCTCAACTGGGCACGCAGTTGTTCCTTCACCGCCCCCGTATCCTGCGCCAGCCAGGCATGCAAATCGTCGTGCAATTGGGTCAAGACCGAATGCAACCCGGCTGGCGCAAAGGGCGGGGTCTGGTAGCTGATGTTGACCGCACGCCCACGCCGCTTGGTTTGCACCGCCTCGCCAATGTTGTCGACGATATAGGGGTAAATCACCGGCACATTGCCAATCGCCATCAGCGGGTAGTCGTACACCCACAGGCCGCGCTCCTTGCCGGGCAACCACTCCTGGGTGCCGTGGGTGCCGTAGTGGATGAGCGCGTCAGCCTTGAATTGCTCGCGCATCCACAGGTAAGCGGCCATGTAGGAGTGCGGCGGTGCGGCACTGCTGGAATGGTAGATCTCCTTGTTTTTGGCATACACCCCGCCGCCCACGGGCTCGCCACGCGGCGGCTGCGGCAGGATGGTGATGTTGCCCAGCTTCAGTCGTGGAATGGCGAAATAGGTTTCGCCATTGCGCCGCACCAAAAAAACCGACCTCTCAGGCTGACCGGCGGAGATAGACCACACCTCGCGCACGGCTTCGGGCAAACTGGCCAGCCATTGCTTGTAGGTCGCCAGGGGCATCAACTCCGCCAGCCCGTCGCGCACCAGCGCCTCCATCTCTTGCGCCACGGTGCCAGGCCGGTAAAAGGGCTTGAGGAGGCGCTGCATGGTGCGCGTCAGCGTGGCGGCATCAGGGGTCTCCGTGCGGTAGCCAGCCGTCTTCATGGCCGCCAGCGTGGCCTCCAGGCTGGTGGGCAGGTTCATATAGGAAGCACCCAGATTTTTCTCGCCCGGTGGGTAGTTCCAGAACATGATGGCGACTTTTTTGTCTGCGTTTGCAGCGTGGGCCAGGCGTGCCAGCGCCAGCGCCTTGCCCACCACCGCAGCCGCTTGTTCGGGAATGGCGCGCAACTGGTCCGTGGCCTTGTCTATGGCCGCGGCCACCTGGATATCGTGCACACCGGCGTATTCGGGCTGCGCCAAATAAAAAGGCACGTCCATCAACGCAATGCCCACGGCGTCGTTCCACCAGGCGTCGGTATCGCCCTTTTTGTAGCCCATGGCCTGAATCACGGGAATGCCCAGTTTTTTAAATTCGGCGCGCCGCCCCTCGGGGTTGAGCATGATCTGGGTGGTGATCAGCACATCGGCCAGCGTCTTGCCATCGGGCGCCAACAGTTGACTGGTCGCCGTGTTGTCCATCACCGGGCTGTAAAAGGCCAGCGGCACGGCGCCCGCCGCTTCGACGCGGGCAATCAGATCGTCGATCAGTTGGGTTTGCTCCGCCGCGATGGACTGCTGGTGAAAGGCAATCGCCACCACCGGCCGGCCTTTGGGCTGCCCCCTCCAGCGCAGGTAGGCGGCGGTGTCGTTGAAGACCAGGTTGGGTGCCTTGGGGTGGTAAATGGCGGTGGCAGCAAAGACCTGGGGTGGCGCGATGTTTTGCCAGGGCTTACGTGCCAGGTGGGCTGCCAGCGTGGCAAAAAAACCGGCGTTGTTGGCACGCCCGCCGTTCACATAGTAGGCATGCAGGCGTTTGGCCAGGTCGTCGGGCAGGTTCTGCCAGCTGGGGGTCTGGACGTTCAGCCACAGCGCGGGGGTTTTGGCATGCGCCAGGGCGGGCAGCGCCTCCCCCACCCGTGCGTGAATAGCCTCCTGAATATGGTCGCGCGGCGCATCAAACACCACCGCGTCAAAGCCGCGCCACAGACCGGCGTCGACGGCGCCCAGCTTCTCCACGAACTTCGCTTCGACTTGGATTCCATAGGGTGCCGCCACTTCCGAGAGCACGCGGAATTTGCCGGGCGCAATCGGGCTGGCGCTCACAAACAGGACATTCGCCGCCAGCGACGCCAAAGGCATCCCCAGCAAAGACAGCAGCAATGCCACCCAGGCCAGGGGGAGTCGCAAGAGGCGGGGCAGGACCATCAAAAGTCCACCTGCAAAGCCACACTGAGGTTGCGGCCGGTTTGGCTGTAAAAGTCAAGTCCGAGCGGCGAGCGTGCGTCCGCCTGGCGGATGTCGCTCCACAGCCAGTATTTCTTGTCAAAAATATTGTTCAACGCCAGTGTGAGCTGCGCCTTGCGGTGGAACTTCCACCAAACCGCCACATCGCTGACGGTGTAGGCAGGCAGGCGCACATACACCGGGTCAGCGGGGGTGCCCCCCGTATCGTCAATGCGATCCTTGGCACTGGCGGCGCGCAGGCGCCCTTCTACCCCCCACACTCCAAAATCACGTGCCAGATTGGCAGACAGCCGCATCGGCTCCACGCTGTTGAGGGGCTGTCCGGTTTCTTCATTCGTGCCATGAGCCCAGGCCAGCGAACCGTCGGCACTCCATCCTGGCGCAAAGTCCCAACTGGCCCGCGCCTCGGCACCGTAGATGCGTACCCGGTTCTGGTTGACCGACTGGTAGGTGGTGGTGGTGCCGGTGATGCAATTGGCATTGCCCGGGCAGGTGTAGCGCACACTCTCAATGAAATCCTGGTAGCGGTTGTCAAAGGCGCTGAACTGGCTGCGCAGTTTGCCACTGTTGATGCGCAGGCCCAGCTCAACCCCCATGCTGGTTTCGGGCTTGAGGCCGGGGTTGGGCGTAATGCCGTATCTCTGCGCGGTGTTGCGAAACACGCCATTGACCTCACTGTAGTTGGGGGCCCGAAAACCCCGAGCAAGCTGGCCATAGCCGGAAACCACCGAATCAAAACGCCAGACCGCCCCCACCTTGGGTGACAAGGCGCCGTGGGTTTGTTCCGCCGCCTGGCGGCCAATGGTGGTCAACACCTGCTGGGCCAGCGCGTCCACCTCGGGGGTGAGCTTGATCCGGTCATACCGCAGGCCCGGCGTGATGGAGAGTTTGCCGTCGGCCAGACCGCTGATTTCATCTTGCACAAAGAGGCCCAAGGCATCGGTTTTCCCGGTGGCGAAGTCCCGCAACGGGTAGGTTTCACCCGCCAGCGATTTGGTAAAGGTGCCCGCAGTCTGGTTCCAGATACGGGCGTCACGCAGCTCCTCGACCCGCGTGCGGCTGAAATCCGTACCGTAGGTCAGCATGTGGCCGACACCGTCGGCCTCCAGCATTTTTTCCAGCTGCAGGCTGGCACCGGTCGCAGTTTGGTCTACGCTGAAGTCGCTTTCGATGTAGCAGTTGTTGCCCGTAATGGGGCCAGGACCACCCGGACGGGGATCCGCCGAACACCCCGCCGAGGTGTTGGTCCGGTTCTGGAAGTTGTAGTTGCGGGTTTTGGCCTCTTGCTGGTACAGGCGCGCCGTCAGGTGGTCATACAGTGGCGCGTCGGTGGTGTGCTCCCACTCCACACTGGCGCGCACGCGTTGCGCATTGTCGTCACCACGCACCCCGGTGACTTTGGGCAGCGAAGCCGACAGGCGGCGGATATCGGAGTCCACCTGCTGGTCCCGCCCCTCCACCATAGCATTGAGCTTGTGGCCTGTTGCGGGACGCCAGATCAGCTTGACCAGCACCCCTTTGTCTTCGGTCTTGAGCGCATTGGGGCGGGTGCGACTGGTCGAAGTGGTATCCACCGTACCCAAGTTATCTATTTCTTTGCCACCGGCGTGGCTGTAGCCCAGCAACACCTCGGCCGTACCATCACGAAACGCCCCCAACACGGTCTGGTTCAGCCCCCCGTTGGCACCGGTGTAGGCGCCGCGCAGCCGAAAGCCACTATTCGCCCCATCCAGCAACAGGTCAGCGGGGTCGAGCGTGAGGTAACCGACCACACCACCGATGGCGTCCGAGCCATACAGGCTGGAGGCCGCTCCGCGCACGATTTCCACGCGCTTCAGAAAATCCGGCATGGCCGTGGGTGAAGCGCTTTGGGTGAAGTTGGTCGGGCCGCCACCGTTGTAATAGTCCCCCAGGCGCACACCGTCCACCATCGACACCACCCGGTTGTCCTCGATACCGCGGATATTGACGCGGGTTGCGCCGTGCCGACGCAGGTCACGGGCGAAAGCAATGTCACTCTCGCCCTTGAACAAATCACTTTCATCCGTGGGCACGCTGCGGTCCAGCTGGGCGCGGTCAACACGGGTGACGGTTGTCGGGATGGTGTTCGCACCAGCGGCGCTGCGCGTCGCCGTGACCACGATTTCCTTCAGCGCAACGGCTTCATCGGCAAAAGCCGGGTTACACACCACGGCGATGAGAAGGACTATGGGGCGCAGTTTGAATCGTATTGGTTGCATAGGTCTAGCCTTGAAGAGCATCAGGTTTTTAGCTGGCTGGACACTCAATTCGCCTCTGCATGAAAGCACGATGACTGTATTTGGCTTGCTACGGTAAGTTACGCATTTTATATGCGAACGATTCGCATTTGCAATTAACGCGTGAATTTTTCACACGAAAAGGAGCCAAAACACCAGTGGCTACATGTTTTTCTTGTGCGGCAATAAGGCTAGAATCTTCCCAACGAATGCAAGACAGCATCCCCTAGCCATGTGGCCCCATCGCCGCTAGCCATAGCTTCCCGATGCTGCCAGTCCACGGCTGGTTCTTACATTCAAAACATCACTACAAGGATTCTTTGCAATGACTCCCCTTATTCGGTTTGCACTCGGCCTGGTGGCCGGGGGCCTGGCGGTCAAGACGCTTCGCAACACGCTGCTCAAAGACAAGGGCATGCACCACCCCACCGACACATCCCCCGACGGCAGCCCTGCTGGCGCCCAGGACAGCCCCCCGGAAATGGGCGAACAACGCGCAAGCACACCGGCCAAGAAGCGCAGTAAAACCGCTGCTTCCCGCACCAAAACCAGCGCATGAAACCGCGCAGCAAAAAAGCCCGCAAGCAAGAGCGTCTGGCGCTCCAGGGCGCAGGCCTGGGTGAAGATTTCGTTCGGGGCTTTGTGTCAACCGCCCTGCTGGCCGGACTCAAGGAGCACCAACCGTCCCGCCTGCTGCGCGTGGCCTTGCAGGGGGGAATTGCCCTGGCGGCTGCCTCAGCCGCCGCCAGGGCCACCACCCGGCGCTCCATCCCATCCGCCCTGGGCGCGGCCCTGGTGGGTTATGCCAGCATGCAACTGGTCGAACAAATCGCACCGGTCCTACCGGCGTCTGATGCCAATGCATCCAACCCGTCGAACATGAAAGAGCAAGAACATGGCCAAGAAACGTAAAAACGGCAAAAGCAACAAAAACAACAAGCACTTCGCCGCCTATGGCCCCGCCGGGGCTCCCCAAGCCGCCGTGCCCGCCACCGGTATGTTGGGGCGTATGGAAGGCCTGCTGGGCAAAAACCCCATGAACCAGTACCTGGTCGGCGCGCTGTTGGGCGCAACCGCCGTGTATGTGCTGGGCGACGAAAAACTGCGCAGCAAGCTCATGAAGTCCGGTATGCAGCTGTATGAAAACGCCATGGGCGGTTTGGCCGAACTGCAAGAACAGATGGCCGACATGCGGGCGGAGATAGACAGTGAGCGAGACGCGTCCCAATAAGGCGGCGCCGCGCGCATTGCCCTTGCGCCCACCGGCGCCTCCTACGCTGTTTGCCCGACTCAGCGCCGTGCACCAGGTGCCCGGACGGGTGCGCTACCGCTATGGTTTGTGGACGGGCCAGCCCATGGCGGCGGCGGCGCTGGAGCACGCACTGGGGCTGCGCGAAGGCATCACGCGCGTGCGTGTCAAAGACCGGGCGCGCAGCCTGGTCATTGACTACGACCCGCAGCGGCTCTCTGAATCAGCGCTGCGGCGCAACCTGCTTCAATTCGAACCCCTGCCAGCGCAAGACCACGCCCCCACCGTCGGCGACCACGAGCTGCGACCGGTGGCGCGCACGGCAGCCCTTTTGCTGGCCTCCCCCCTGCTGCCGCAGGTGCTGCGCCGGCCGGCCACGCTGAGTACGGCCAGACCGCTGTTTGCCGAGGCCCTGGAACAACTCAAGAGTGAGGGTGTCAACTCGCATGTGCTTGAAGCCCTGGCCGTAGGTATTTCCGCCGTGCGCAACGACCTGAGCGCAGCCAACACCACCCTGTTCATGCTGGCCCTGGGCGAGTACCTGGAGCACTCCATCGCCCGCCGCTCCGACGCGCTGCTGCGCAGCCTGCTGCGTCCCGACATTGGCGAGGTTTGGGTGCAGCGGGGCGGGACCGAGTTGTGCATCAAAGCCGGTGAACTCGTTGTGGGCGACACCGTGGTTGTGGGTGCAGGCGCCTGCATCCCGGTGGACGGCACGGTCATGCAAGGCGAAGCATTGGTCAATGAAGCGGCCATGACGGGAGAAAGCGTCGCGGTGACCAAGGCACGGGGCGACCGCGCACTGTCGGGCACCGTGGTGGAGGAAGGTCGGCTGTGCATTTACGCCGAGCAGGTGGGCCAGGAAACGGCGGTGGCCCGCATTGCGGACTATGTGGAGCATTCGCTGGCCTCCAAGAGCCAGGCCCAGCTTTCCGCCTCACGCCTGGCGGACCGGCTGGTGCCGCTGGTGCTGGGACTGGCGGGCGGCACCTGGGCGGTCTCCGGCGACTGGGGCCGCACCGCCGCCGTATTGCAGGCGGACTATGCCTGCGCGCTGAAACTGGCCACGCCGGTGGCCTTCAAGGCGGCCATGCACCGGGCGGGCCAAGCAGGCGTCCTGGTCAAAGGCGCCGATGTGCTGGAGCGCCTGGCCGAGGTGGACACGGTTGTTTTTGACAAAACAGGCACCCTCACGACCGGGCGGCTGGAGGTGACCGACTCGGTCTCCTTCCATCCGCGCTTCACTGCAGACGATGTGATCTTTCTGGCCGCCTCGGTCGAGGAGCATTACTTTCACCCCCTGGCGCTGGCCGTGGTGGATGCCGCCCGCATGCGCAACGGAAGGCATTTTGAACACAACGAGGTGCAGTTCATTGCCGCCCATGGGGTAGCCAGCAACGTTAATGGCCAGCGCATCGTGGTGGGCTCGCGCCACTTTGTGGAAGAAGACGAGGGCGTACCCATTTCCAGCGTGCAACGCCGCCAGCTCGACCGACTCTACCGGGAGGGCAAGACCCTGTTGTACATCGGTTATGGCGGAGAGTTGCTGGGGGTGCTGGCGCTCAAGGACCAGGTTCGTCCAAACGCGCAGGACACCGTGCGCCAGTTGCGCCGCCTGGGTATCCAGAAGATATTGATGCTGTCGGGCGACCACCGCGACCGCGCCCAGGAAATCGCCCAGCAACTGGGCCTTGACGGCTTTCACGCCGAGTTGCTGCCACAGGACAAGGCCGCCATCATTCAGGCCATGGCCGCCGAGGGCGCCAAGGTGGCCTTTGTCGGCGACGGCATCAACGATGCGCCTGCCCTGTCCGGCGCCCATGTCGGGATTGCCATGCAGCGCGGGGCCGACATTGCCCGGTTGACCGCCGACATCGCCCTGCTGGAAGATGACATCGCACTGGTGGCACAGGTCCGCGAGATTGCGCTGGGAACCATGGCCCGCATCACCACCAACTACCGTCTGACGGTGGGCATCAACACCAGCATCCTGGTTGCTGCGGCCCTGGGCGCGCTGACGCCGGTGGCGGCCTCCATCCTGCACAATGGCGGCACCATCGGCATCTTGCTCAACGCCCTGCGCGCCACGGGCAAGCACCGTGAACGCGTGCGCAAACCGAAAGCCAAAACATGAATTGCATTGTTTCGTCAACACCGGGGCGCATCCGCGCGCGCCATGCCAGTCTCCATGCGGGCTTGGCGCGTTCCGCCCTGTGCATCGCCCTGGAAAAAATGGAAGGCGTCACCCGCACTACCGCCAATCCAAAAGCGGGCAGCATCGTGGTGTATTACGACCCCCGGCGTAACACCGCAGCGACCCTGGAAGCTGCCATTGCGGGTCATTGCCATGCAGCCGAGGCTACAGCCCCCGACCCAGGAAATGCCGCATCAGCGACACCGACTCGCCCGCCCGCAGCGCAGCTACACGCCCCTTCGACCCGGGTGCGCGTCAACCGGCTTGCCAAGCGTGGCATGCTGCTGGGGCTGGGCGCATCGCTGGTTTTGGCGGCCCTGGGCAACAAGCGCTGGCACGCTGCCACCGGTCTGGTATTTGTCGGCTGCCTGGCTGCACACCTGACCGTGCACCGGCGCCACTTGCTGCGCTAGCCCGCATGCAGCCCAGCCCATTGCCTCCACCGCGTCCCCGCTGGCAGCGCTGGATCTGGTTGGTCTGTGGTTTTGTCAGCATGGCCACCGCCATCGTCGGGATTGTGCTGCCCCTGCTTCCCACAACGCCATTTGTGTTGCTGGCGGCCTATTGCTTTTCAAGGGGCAGTGCGCGCTATGAACACTGGTTGCTGACGCATCCCCGCTTTGGCCCCCTGGTGCGCGACTGGCGGGCCAACCGCGCGGTGCCCCTGCGCGCCAAGCAGCTTGCGACGGGCATGATGGCGCTCAGCGCCATTGCCGCCTGGTGGGTGTTGCCCCCCCACATGCGCTGGATCCCCGGTGCATGCTGCGCTGCGGTGGCGGTGTGGTTGTGGCGCTTGCCGACGCGAATTGCGCTGTAAGCCCTTCCAAAGGGTGGCACAAACTGGCCCAGGGTGTGCGCATCAAGATTTCCCTTACGTGGTGCCACCAGCCAACGCTTGCGTCACTGTCTCCTTTGCTACTTGGTGAGAATCAACTTGCCCAACGATGTTTTGCGCAGGCGGTACAAGGTACCGTTGTGCTCAATTTCCAGCTCTTGGGCACCTGCAAAAATCGTTTGACTAAGCACCCGTGCCACACCCCGCTGCCTGCTGATTTCCTTGCGCACTGCTTCATCTGGACTTGCTTGTGCAGATTCGGCACGGAGCAAAAAATTCGGGAATCAGAATTCATAAAGCCATTGTAAATGCGAATGACTTGCATTTACAATGGCTTTATTACTAAAGTGCGAGAAAACCTCAATCGGTGAACGTAAGCGTCAGATTTAACAATCCAAACGCGCACGCGAGAGATTTTTCGCACTCACTGGTAAAAAAATCGCGGAAGTCGCTACCCACGGGAAATAGCGCTTCCCCTGCGCAACGTCAGTTCATTCAAAAAGGCACAAAAATGGCACTTCTCGCCATCCTGGGTGGCAGTCTGGTTTTGGTGATGTGCTCGGCATGGTGGGTTTTTCGAACCTGATCCCAAAACCCCGAATCACCGCCGGTGTGGTGCGGCGGCAAAGATCAATCGGCCCAGCGGTTTCAACACTGCCAGTTACAGGCCGATGGCCGCAATGCCAGCCCGCGCAATCTGCGCATCTTCGCTGGATTTCACACCGCTGACCCCTACCGCGCCCAGGCACTGGCCGTCCTTGAGAATGGGCACTCCACCCTCCAACATGCCTTCCAGCCCAGGCGCGCTCAAAAACGAGGCACGGCCGCCGTTAATCATGTCTTCATATACCTTGCTTTCACGCCGACCCATGGCTGAGGTGCGGGCTTTGCCCGGTGCAATCAAGGCGGAAATGGGGGCCGCACCGTCCAACCGCTGAAACCACAGCAAATTGCCGCCGTCGTCCACAATGGCAATACTGACGGCCCAGCCGTGCTTTACGGCCTCCGCTTCGGCGCCCGCAGCAATGGCTTTGATATCAGAAAATTCGAGAACGGATTTGATTTTCATGGTCTAAGGTTCAACAAAAGTGCGAAAGCACCAAGCATACCGCCTGCCCTGCACGCCATTGCAACCCGCCAGAGACAACAGCCCTGCAAAAAACAGGTGAATGCGGGTTGGAAAAAGCGATGCGAGCCTTGATAAACCCTAGAATCGCCCTATCTACGAACGGTAGATTCTTATTTAGGAGTGATCACCATGACCCATCGCGCAACCACCCTAGGCCAAAGCCTGGGCTATGGCATATCCGCCGAGCAGCGCAACAAAGTGCTGCGCAATACCTACTGGCTGCTGGCTATGACCATGGTGCCCACGGTGCTGGGTGCATGGGTGGGTGTCGCCACCGGAATTACCCAATCCCTCAACGGCATCCTGGGCATGGTGGTGTTTTTGGGTGGCGCCTTTGCCTTCATTTACGGCATCGAGAAAACCAAGAACTCGGCTGCTGGTGTGCCGGTGCTGCTGGGGTTTACCTTCTTCATGGGTCTGATGCTGTCGCGCATGATTGCCATGACGCTGGGCTTTAAAAATGGTGCGGACCTCATCATGACGGCGTTTGCCGGTACTGCAGGGGTGTTTTTTGTGATGGCCAGTCTGGCCAGCGTCATCAAACGCGACCTCTCCGGCATGGGCAAGTGGCTGTTTGTGGGAACCATCGTGCTGATCGTCGGCGGTGTGATCAATATGTTTGTCGGCTCCACGGCCGGCATGATGGCCATGTCGATGGCGGCCATCGGCATCTTCAGCGCCTACATGCTGTACGACATCAAACAAATCATTGACGGCGGCGAAACCAACTACATCACCGCCACCCTGGCTTTGTACCTGGACATCATCAATGTGTTCCAAAGCCTGCTGGCTTTGCTGGGCATTTTTGGCGGCGAGCGCGACTGAGCTTTTCCGCAAGTCCCCACGAATAAGGCCCTTTTGGGGCCTTTTTCTTTGCCTGCAAAAAGAAGCGTCCACTCAATCCACGGCAAAATGGGCCGATAAGACTCCTAGATCCACCTGACTATCCATGAATTCACGCCTGCACCTCTTCGCTTTTGTCCTGTTGCTGGCGGGCTGCGACAACATTGCCACCTTGCTGGCCGACCCCAGAGTGGCCCAGCGCGAAGCCGATGCCAAGGCCATTGGCGGCGCCTGCCGCTTTGGCCTGCGCAGCATTGAAGACTGCTACGCGCTCAACGAAAAGGCGTCCAAATCAGCCATTTTCACCGGCTGGAAGGACATGGACCAGTACATGCGGGACAACAAGGTCGAGGGCATTCCGGCCAAAATTGAAAAACCGCTTACCCCTCCACCACCCATGGAAGAAATCATTGAAGAGCCCCAATCCAAGTCAGCCGTCAAGCCCAAAGCCCAAACGGGCAGTAAGGCAGCCAGCGGCCACTAAGGGCTCGTGCATAAATAACATGCACAGCTTATTCATGCACGAGCCCTAAGCCAGCAAATCGAACACCGCAATGCTCTCCACATGGGCGGTGTGGGGGAACATATTGACCACCCCTGCGGCGGAGCAGCGGTACCCCCCCTCCTGCACCAGCACACCGGCGTCGCGCGCCAAGGTCGCCGGGTTGCAGCTCACATACACAATACGCTTAGGGGGCGTCCAGCCCGCGCGCAGTTCGGGTGACTGGTACAAGGCGGCCAGCGCCTGGACCAGGGCAAAGGCCCCTTCGCGCGGAGGATCGACCAGCCATTTGTCGGATGATCCATCACCCGTCAGCAGTGCTGGTGTCATTTCAAACAGGTCTCTTGCTACAAATTTAGTAGCTGCCAGCGCTTGTCCTGCGCGGGCCAGGCCTTGATTTAGTGTGTAATTTTCATTGGAACGCTGCACCAGGGCGTCACTGCCCTCCACACCCACCACCTCGCGTGCCTGCGTGGCCAGCGGCAGCGTGAAGTTGCCCAGACCACAAAACCAGTCAATCACCCGTTCACTCTTTTCCACCGCCAGCAAACCCAGTGCCTTGGACACCAGCACCCGGTTGATATGGGGGTTGACCTGGGTAAAGTCGGTGGGGCGAAACGGCATGGTGATGCCAAACTGCGGCAGGCTGTAGGCCAGTTGTTGCGTTTCATGGCCCGGCAATTCGTCCAGACGCTTGACGGTTTCCGGCCCCTTGGACTGCAGCCACCACTGCACGCCCCGGTGCTGGGCCGCAAACTGGCGCAGGCGGTCCAGATCGGCGTCGCTCAAGGGAACCAGGTGGCGCAGCACCAAGGCCGTCACGTCACCCTGGCCAAAAATCCCTGTGGCCTGTTCGCCGGAAGGAACCGCTGCTGTGCCCCCCATGTCGCCAATGGCCAACTCAATCTGCGCACAATGGTCGGCCGCCTCCATGGACCCGATCAACGCGCGCAAGGGCAAGAGCATGGCGCTGACGTGGGGCGCCAGCACATGGCACTCCTTCATGTCGGCCACGTAGCGGCTCTTGCGTTCATGAAAGCCGATCAGCACCGCACCCTTTTTGCGCACGTTGCGCACCGAGAGCCGGGCCCGGTAGCGGTAACCCCAGGCGGGGCCTTCAATCGGACGCAAAACACTGTCGGGTTTAACCTTGCCGATGTGCCACAGGTTGTCTTCCAGCACCCGCTGCTTCACCGCCACCTGCGCACCGATGTGCAAATGCTGCATCTTGCAGCCGCCACAAGCGCCTTCGTGCAAGCCGAAATGGGGGCATTCGGGGCGCACCCGCTGGGAGGATTCCCGGTGAATCTCGGTCAGCGTGCCTTTTTCAAAACTGCTTTTGGAGCGGTGAATCTGGGCGCTCACCACTTCAAAAGGCAACGCGCCATCGATAAACACCACCTTGCCGTCGGGCCTGTGGGCTACGCCCTGGGCCTCCAGGTCCAGCGATTTCACTCGGAGCCAGCCCTCGGGCAAAGGCTTCTCAACGGGGGTTTCTGTCAATAGAGGTTCTGTCATGCCTGAATTGTCTCAGGTACATGTACTCCCGGCGCCTGCAAGGTAGAAAATTACATCAAAGAATCCCGCGTAAAACCACGGCGCTTGACCATACGCTTGAGTTTGAAAATGGCCTCGTTTTGCACCTGGCGCACCCGCTCACGGGTGAGCCCCAGGCGCTGGCTAAGCACATCCAGGGTTTCTGGTTCCCGGTCATGCAAACCAAAGCGCCCTTCCAGCACCTCGCGCTCGCGGGTAGAAAGGGCTGCAACCCACTCTTCCAGCAAACGGTCCACCTCCTGGGCATGCTGGATATCTTCGGGGTCCAGGGCCAAGGCATCGACCAGGCCATCACCCAGGGTCTGGTCGCCATCCACATGGCTCAGGGGAGCATCCAGCGAACGGGGTGCCTCGGCCATGGACAGCAGGTCGCCGACATCGCTGACATCTCGCCCCAGCAGTGCCGCGATGTCGTCCACCCGGATGCCTTCGGGCCGTTGGGCCACCAAGGCAGCATCATTTTCCAGTACGCGGCGGGCACGTAACACATGCTGCAGCTCACGCACCACATTCACCGGCAGGCGCACCGCCCGGCCCTGGTACATCAGCGCGCGGTCCACCGACTGGCGTATCCACCAGGTGGCGTAGGTGGAAAACCGGAAGCCGCGTTCGGGTTCGAACTTGTCAATGGCGTGCATCAGGCCCAAATTGCCCTCTTCTATCAGGTCCGCCATGGGCACCCCACGGCCGACATAACCCTTGGCAATACTTACCACCAAGCGCAAGTTGTGCTCGATCATGCTTTGGCGGGCGCAAAAATCGCCGGCACGGGCACGGGTGGCGACATCAAACTCTTCCTGCGCAGTAAACAACTCGGTTCGGCGCACGCCGCGCAAGTAAACCGCCAGCGCATCGGAGGGCTCATCGGCCGCAGGCGCTATTAATTCAATAGCTGCCTGCGCATACTCCTCGGGGGCCAGGGGGCTATCTGGGTCCACAAAATCACCCGCGTCCGGCAGGTTCGCGTCCTTGCCATCCAATCCAGAAAGCGGGAGGGCACCCATGTTTTCAGCGCTCTATTTGGTGGGAAGGTATTTCGCCGGGTCTACAGGCTTGCCCTGTCGGCGCACTTCAAAATGCAGCTTCACCTTGTCGGAGTCGGTGCTGCCCATTTCCGCGATTTTCTGGCCCTTCTTGACCGATTGGTCTTCCTTGACCAACAAAGACTGGTTGTGGGCGTAAGCGGTCAAATAGGTATTGTTGTGCTTCAGAATGATCAACTTGCCGTAGCCACGCAAGCCTTCGCCAGAATAAACCACCCGGCCCTCTGCCGCTGCAAGCACTGGATCGCCCGCAGTCCCGCCCAGGTCCAGGCCCTTATTTTTGACTTCGTCAAAACCAGCCAACACCGGCCCCTTGCTAGGCCAAATCCAACCCAAATCGTCATCACCACCGGAGGCTGAAGCTGCCGGTGCAGCTGCCACAGCCGTCGCTGGCGCGGAGGCTGGCGCAACCGGCGCAGATGCCGCCTTGGCTGGGGTTGGGGCTGCCGCCAGCGGAGCCGACGCCACTGCCGCCGTGGTGACCGGTTTGGTCACCACGGCGGCAGCCACCGGCTCACTGGCCACTGGCGGCACCACACGCAGAACCTGGCCGACTTCAATCTTGTTGGGGTTGTCCAGCACATTCCAGCGCGCAATATCCTTGTGGTGTTGCCCGGCGTCCAATCCGATGCGAATCAGAGTGTCACCGGGTTTAACGGTGTAATAGCCCGGTTTACCCGCATTTTCAAACCCCGGAGGCTGTTTAACCGCCTGCGTGCGTGCATCCATGATCACCACGGATTTGGATGCCGACGCACCACGGTCTTCGACAGGTGCCCGGTTCAGCGCCGTGGACCCACAACCGGATAACAGCACCCCCAATGCAACACAAGCCAACCCAGAACCACCACGCACAAAACCAAACATAAACAACATTCCTTCAAGCAACGCCTGATTTTAGGGGGACAAAGTGCACAGCCTCCAGAATCGTTTGACGGATTCCCTGCGCAGTCTTGTCAATCACAACCAATGCCTGTCCAGCCCCCGAGCCTCCCCCGGTAGCCACGGGTGCGACCAGGCGGCCTCCCACGGCCAGTTGATCCACCCAGGCCTGGGGGACAGCCTCACCACCGGCTGCGGCAATGATCGCGGCGTAGGGCGCACCTTTGGCAAACCCCTGCATGCCATCACCAAACAGCAGGTGCAAGTTGGGCAAACGCAAAAGACGCAAATTTTCACGCGCCTTGTCATGCAGACCCCGTAGCCGCTCGATGCTGTAGACCTCTTCGGCCAGCAGGCTGAGCACCGCAGCCTGGTAACCGCAACCGGTACCAATCTCCAGCACCCGCCCGAGCCGACCAGTACAACCATTGCGCAGCAGTTCGGCCATGCGCGATACCACACCAGGTTTGGAGATAGTCTGTCCCAGTCCGATCGGGAGGCTGGTGTCTTCGTAGGCCTGGTTGGCCAATGCGCTGTCCACAAACCGGTGGCGTTCAATCGCCCCCATGGCGGCCAGTACTTGCGGGTCACGCACCCCCTGCTCGGCCAGTTTTTGCACCATGCGCTTGCGCACCGCGCCGGAATCCATGCCCACCCCCTGCGGCACAGCATGGGGCAGCCCTGAGGTCAGCGCTTTGGGCTTGGCTACTGTTGCAACGGATGGCAGTGCCGCCACAGAGGCGTGTGTTTGCAGGTTGGCGTGCGGCACCCGAGTCCCTCGGGGGTTGGGCCGATTTTTTTCCAAGGTGGCATCCAGCTGCGCCGGAAAGGTCGGGCGCTGCTTCATGTTGAGGCCACTTGCAGGCCGCTTGCCAGACGTGACGCCGTTTGTGCCCAATACCCCAAGCTGTCATGGTCCGTCAAATCTATCTTCAGTGGAGTCATGGAAACATGGCCCTGGGCCGTGGCATGGAAGTCAGTGCCATCCGCATCGTCCTTGACCGGGCCTGCCGCGCCAATCCAGTACATCGTTTCTCCACGCGGGCTACGTTGCTGGATCACTTTTTCCGCAGCGTGGCGCCGACCCAGTCGGCAAAGCTTGACCGTGCCAATGTCCGCATAGGGCAAATTGGGAATATTGACATTCAACAGCCAAGGCGTGGAGGTAATCAAGTGCTGCTGCATCATCGCAAGCACCAAGTCACGCGCCTTGCGTGCAGCGGATTCCAGCTGCACCCAGTCCTTGTCCACCTGCGAAAAGGCGATGGAGGGCACGCCAAACAGATAGCCCTCCATGGCGGCGCCCACCGTGCCGGAATAAATGGTGTCATCCCCCATATTGGCCCCATTATTGATACCAGACACCACCAGATCCGGCCTGTAGTCCAGCAAACCCGACAGCGCAATATGCACACAATCGGCCGGGGTGCCATTCACATAACGAAAGCCGTTGCTGACACGGGTGACATACAGCGGCGAATGCAGGGTCAGCGCGTTCGATTTGGCGCTGTTGTTTTGCTCGGGGGCGATGACTTCCACCTCAGCCACCTCCTTGAGTGCCTCGTACAGCGCCACAATGCCAGGAGCCAGATAACCGTCGTCGTTGGAAATTAGAATTTTCATAATCTGTCAGAGTTCCAGGGCATTGTAGAGGTCGGGTCAAAAGCCAGGTCGCGCGAGAGACATTTTTTGCCAAGCGGCCGTCCTATGATGCGACCACATTTTTTGGAGACTTCCCATGCATGCCTGGCTTTGTGAAAACCCGACCGGCGTTGACGCTTTGAACTGGAAAGAATTGCCGACACCCCAACCCAAGGCCGGTGAAGTGCTGCTGGAGATCAAGGCAGCCAGCCTGAACTTCCCCGACATCCTGATTGTGCAAAACAAGTACCAGATGAAGCCTGCATTGCCTTTTGTGCCAGGCTCCGAGTACGCGGGCGTTATACAGGCGGTCGGTGAAGGCGTCGCCCATCTCAAGGTCGGCCAAGCGGTGGCGTGTTTAAGTGGCACAGGAGGCTTTGGAACCCACACGCTGGCACCGGCAGCCCTGTGCATGCCGCTCCCCCCAGGCTTTCCCTTTGTGGATGCCGCAGCATTCATCATGATCTACGCAACCTCGTACCACGCGCTGGTGGACCGCGCGCAACTCAAGGCTGGGGAAACCGTGCTGGTATTGGGCGCTGCGGGCGGTGTCGGTACGTCGGCCATCCAGATCGCCAAGGCCATGGGAGCCAAGGTGATTGCCGCGGCCTCCACCCAAGAAAAATGCGATTTGTGCCAGTCGATTGGAGCGGACGCCACCATCAACTATTCGACTGAAAATTTGCGCGAAGCCATCAAAGTTTTGACCGATGGCAAAGGCCCGGACGTGATTTACGACCCCGTGGGTGGTGATTTTGCCGAGCAGGCCTTCCGGTCCATTGCCTGGCGCGGTCGCTACCTGGTGGTGGGTTTTGCCTCCGGCCCCATCCCCGCCCTGCCCTTCAATCTGGCGCTGCTCAAGGGCGCGTCGATTGTGGGCGTATTCTGGGGTGACTTTGCCAAGCGCGAACCCAAGGCCAACAGCGCCATGATGATGGAATTGGCCCAGTGGTATGGACAAGGCAAAATCAAACCCGTGATCGACCGCACCATGCCTATGGCCGAACTCAAAGCGGCTTACGCCCACATGGGTTCACGCGGAGTCAAAGGCAAACTGGTGATGGTGAACTAAGGACACATAGCAGGGCCGCAATACTTCCGCGAAGCACGGCCCTGCGGATACTACGTTTTACCTTGGGAAAGATTGCGTTCAGACCTCGACACGGTCGAGGGGGATTGAGCTTGAAGCTGTGCGCTCCAAGTCAACACGCAGACAAGAACGCTTCATTTGATATTTGGTTGCGCGAGTAGGATTTGAACCTACGACCTTTGGGTTATGAGCCCAACGAGCTACCAGGCTGCTCCATCGCGCGTCAAGGGTGTGGACTATAACATCAACTGCGATGCTTGCTGGTAAGTCCTTTGAAAATTTGAAAATAGCCATGCATCATCAGCGGCGACATGAAAAACAGCAAGTTTAAAAAGCCCAGCGCCACGACTGAAAAGCATTACACGGTGCGCCCGTTGGAGCTGCTTCGCATGCACCATGAAAAGATTGAGGCTTGGATTTTGGAGCAGGCGGGGATTGTGTTTGACGCCAAGGCAGCGCCGGGTGCTTTGCGCATGGTGGCTGGTTGATTTGCAAAGCGTAACGCTACAAGATACAATCAAATATGATTAAATCATTCGGACATAAGGGGCTACAAGCGTTCTTTGAGCGTGGCACAAAAGCAGGCATCCGGCCTGACCATGCCTCCAAGCTAGGCCGTTTGCTGGCGCGTTTGGATGTGGCTGCCTGTGACCGGGATATGAACGTTCCGGGCTGGGGCTTGCATCCTTTGTCAGACGATTTGAAGGGCTATTGGGCCGTATCGGTCAATGGCAATTGGCGAATGACTTTCACCTTTGAGGGCACAGACGCTGTGCTGGTTGATTACATGGATTACCACTAGGAGTGACGCGATGACCCGTATGCATACCCCCCCACATCCCGGTTTGACGCTGCGTGATGACGTGCTGCCTGCATTGGGGCTGGGGGTGACCCAGGCCGCTGAACAGCTAGGAGTATCGCGTGTCGCGTTGTCACGCATGCTGAATGGCCGCGCTGCTATTTCGCCTGATATGGCCCTGCGTATCGAGGCATGGCTAGGCGTGGAGCGTGGAGGTGATGCACGCGTGTGGCTGGCAGAACAAAGCGCCTATGACGTGTGGCTGGCACAGCTTCGATTCAAAGCCAAACCGATGCATGTTCAACGCGCACCAACAATGGCTGCGTGAACGCACCATGCCACATTGAGTGTGAACACCCAAATCGATGGACCAATAATCACGTTTGGTGATGGAAGTTTTGCAAGACTTTCAAGCGAAACAGCGTCGGTATTGATACAGATGCTGTTTTGCTTTGAAGAGCCGATTGTCAGCGCCGTGCTGTAGTGTGAAATTGCAGGCTAGCGCGCAGATATGGCCTCGACTCGCTGGCGCATCGTGCTGGATCAGCCATCGCCTGCGGCTCGGCCTGGCCGCCTTGTGCATGGCAGTTGTGGCACTCGCCCGCTACGCCCACCCGCTTCGCTTTTACATAACGCCGCATTGCTCTCAGTGCCCGCCAGTCGCTGCACCAAAGCTCAGCTTGGTGCCGATCACCGCTTCGCGCCCTGTTGCGCTGGGCGGTGTTCATGCACGCCCTGTACAGCGCGGGCCACCACTGGTACCTGTGGGTGTTTCACGCCCGCTCGGTGGTGCATTACGTCTTGCATCCATC
>Ga0209343_10001683_pt1 | contig 29515 bp, 30 predicted proteins | sample RifCSPlowO2_02_FD_184026 | JGI IMG/M metagenome (GOLD analysis project Ga0209343, IMG submission 184026) | Groundwater microbial communities from Rifle, Colorado - Rifle CSP2_plank lowO2_0.2 (SPAdes) (version 2) | ecosystem: Environmental > Aquatic > Deep subsurface > Groundwater | place... | reverse complement strand
CCAGTCCTAAGGAGCGAACGGCCTTCCCGGTGAAACGTAAAACTTACTTAACCTCCTATACAGGATTTCATTAAATTCGATCATACAAGGAGCGCAATTTATTGCGCGAATGTTGCACCATAATAATCGCGCAATAAATTGCGCTCCTACAGAAGAGATGGGGCTTAACGGGTTATCCGGGATCAGTGCAAATGATGGCGTCCCGTCTTCTGGTGTTCCGACGCCTGGCAGGCGCGGCGATATGCCAGCAGGGTTTTCTGGGCATTGCCCAGCACGCTGTCAGGCGGATAATCGCCCGCATCGTCCGCAATGCCTGCGGGTACGCCGGTGAGCAGTTCGATGCCTGCACTCACATGCTCCGCAGTGTAAATGTGGAACAGGCCCTTTTCGACAGCTTCGACGACATTGCGCTCCAGCATCAGGTGGCGGCGGTTGCGGTGCGGGATCAGCACGCCCTGGCTGCCGTTCAGCCCGGCCTTTTCGCAGACGCGGAAGTAGCCCTCGATCTTCTCGTTGATCCCGCCCACCGGCAATATCTCGCCGTGCTGATTGACCGCGCCGGTCACGGCGATACCCTGCTTGAGAGGGATATCCGACAGGGACGAGAGCAATGCATAAAGTTCGGCGCAGGATGCGGAGTCCCCCTCGACGCCGTTGTATTCCTGCTCGAACACAACCGATGCGTTGAGCGCGAGCGGGGCGATATGGGCGAACAGCGCGGACAGGTAGTTTTGCAGGATCAGCACGCCCTTGTCGTGGATCGGCCCGGACATTTCCACCTCGCGCTCGATATTCAGCAGGCCGTCCTCGCCGGCAAAGGTGCGCGCCGTGACGCGCACCGGAGAGCCGAAACGGTAATCCCCCAGGTCCACCTGGGTCAGGCCGTTGAGCTGGCCGACTTTCCCGCCATGCACGTCGATTAATAAATCACCTTCGGCGATGGCTTCCTGCAGGCGCTGGTCGGGGTAATCGTGGCGTTTGGTGCGCGCGGCAATCGCAGCCTCGACATCCTGTGCTTTAACAATGGGTGCTTTAACAATGGGTGCGTCAACAATCGGCGAATCGACCAGGCGCCCTGCACGGGTGCGGCACAGCGCCGCGCTTTCCATCACCAGCGCTTCGACGCTGGCGAAGATCGCGCTCTGGCGCGATTGGTCGTCCACCTCGCGATGCCCATCCTCCAGCATGCGCGCCACAGCGGCGGCGGAAAAATGCGGCAGCCCCAGATCGCGGCAGGCGTGGGCGACGAAAATGGCCGAAGCGCGGCGGGTCTCGGCGCTGGTCGTAAAACTTTCGGCAAAATCCACCTTGACCCGGAAGCGGCGCGCGAACTCCGGGTCTTCTTCCTGAAACTCGTAATACTGCTCGCGCGAACCGATCATGACGATCTTGACATCGACATCCACCGCCTCGGGTTCGAGCGAGACAGCCGCAATCGGCGCGAAGGCAGTGCCCGGTTCTTCGATCTGCAATCTGCCGCTGCGCAGAAAACGCCGCAGTTTTTCCCAAACCAGGCCATCGGCCAGCAGGTCGCGCAGATGCAGCATCAGGAAACCGCCGTGCGCCCTGTGCAGGCTGCCGACGCGGATGCGGGAAAAATCGGTCACCAGCACATCGTTCTCGGTCTGATATTCGATGCTGCCGAACAGCGAGCGGAATAAGGGATTGTCCTCGACGATCACCGGCGCGCCGCTCAGGCCATCATTGTCCACAACCAGGTTGACCCGGTAGCGCGACAACACTGTGGTCAATGCCTCCCGCCGAATCTCATCGTCGGTATCGGAAACCTTGAACAGCTCCAGATTGTCGAGTATGTCGTGCACGACCTGATCCAGATAGGCGACGAGCTTCACGGAGTCCTTGATCTGCTTCTTCAACCCGAGGCGGATTTCCTGCAATTCGTGATCCAGCAGCGGCTTTACCACCTGGCGCCGCAATGCCGCCAAGGCTTCGTTCATCACCCGTTCCATCGGCCGGGTTTTCTCAAAATAACGGCTGATCTCGGCGCGCAGATCCTGCTCATCCCGCTCGATCTCGGCGCGGCGCTCCTTCGGCAAGGCGAGCACTTCATCCTCGGTATATGCGCGTCCTTTTTTACCCAGCAGCGTGAAAAGCATGCGCCCCGACTCGCGGCGCATCGTGAAATTACGGGCTTCGGCAAAGGCCTCAAGTTCGGTGAAGGCTTTGGCTTCTTCTTCCTTGTAGGATTTTTCGATGCGTTCGCTCTCGACCTTGAAATCCTGACCGTCTAGACGGCGGGGTATTTCCGTCTGCAGGGACTTCGTCATCTGCGCCAGGAATTGGCGCAGCAGCCGCCCCTGTCCGGCCGGCAAGCGCAGCGCACGCGGTCTTTCCGGAGTATCGAAGTTGTGCAGATAACACAAATCGGGCGGCACCGCCTTGTTCGCGGCGGTCGCCTGCATCGCCTTGCGCAGCAGCGAAGAACGCCCGCTGCCGACCTCGCCCAGCACGAACAGGTTGTAATCCTGCTGATCCATCCCGAGACCAAAGCGTGCGGCCATTTCCGCGCGCTCCTGGCCGATCCACGGCAGCGCATGCCCCAGCAATTCGGAAGTGTCGGCGAACCCGAGCGAATCGGGGTCGATCGTGAGGCGGAGCTCGGCAGGGGTCAGGTTTGCGATCGGCATTTATTGATATCCATTACAGAGTTAAAACCAGCAACTGTCATTGCGAGGAGCGAAGCGACGTGGCAATCAAGTGTTTTAATTTAAAAAAGGCTACTGGATTGCCACGCTTCGCTCGCAATGACGATTTATTTTACGCTTTCTTGGCGTACATCCTTTGCCCCTGCTTCAACAAGGGCCGCCATCGCCTCCGTATCCGGATGACCACAACTCTGAAGTCCTTCGATCACGCCGGCCCGGTTCTGCGCAGGCTGATTCTGGCTCACTTTCCATTTGCCGGATAGCCGGGCAATGACGATTTCAATCCCGACGACAGACTCGATCAGCTTCCCGGTGAACTCATGCGGCGCATCCGCTACTGCCCAAGGTTTTGGAAAATTCGCTTCATGGCAATCGGTGAGCGCTTCGAGATGGGCACGCACCCATGCCGCATCGTCAAAAACGCGCAATGCGCCGTGGGCATGGACGACCGCGTAATTCCAGGTGGGCGCGACCTTGCCGGTTTCCTGCTTCGTCGCGTACCAGGACGGCGTGATGTAGGCATCGGGGCCGTGGAATATCGCCAGCACTTCAGCCTCTTTTGCGAAATCGTGCCACAGCGGATTGGAGCGCGCCACGTGGCCGCGCAGCGTGCCGAACGGCGCAGGTGTATCCGACAGGTGCAGCGGAATGTGGTTTGCATCGAGCCCGCCGGAAGTCAGCGTGACCAGAGTCGCCAGCGGACGCGCGCGCATCATCCCGTGCATGGCCTCGACTCGCGGCTGTTCGAAATGCCTGGGGATGTACATGATTGTGCATTATAAGGCCGTTCGTATTAAATGGCCGTTCGCCCTGATGTATAGAAGGGTGAACATCCTCAAGCAAGTCAAAGTCGCGGGGTGCGGCCCCGCACGCCGATTACTTTCTTTATGCGGCTAAAGAAAGTAATCAAAGAAACGCCGCCCCGGTTTGCCGCCCCTGCGGGGTACCCTCGATCAGCCACAAACAAGCGGGGCTGCGCAACTCGCACGATCCGCTACGCGGCCACGTGTTCAAACAGTGCTCGCCCAACCCCACCGCTCGTTTGTGGCTGATTGAGGCGGCGCTCAGGGGATGAAAAGCAAAAACCGAAAATCGGGTGGGCAACAAGTTGCCCACAGCGTGTTGGACTGCCGCTGAAGGTGGTTACTAATCAGGCAGTTTTCGATCTAATTTCGTTAGCTCGTTGCTTCAAGAAATCAGAGATAAATTTTTGCTTTTCTTGTTGCGATGCCATTGGATTTTGTAAAAAGTAATCAAAAGCAATTGGCGTTATACGAACTATAGTGTTAGCTAATATCTGCGTGCGTACGGGTTCATCAAACATTTCAGTTAGTCTCCATATGATTTCTTCTTCGGCAGAAGAAAAGGGCTTTTTCTCCCCAGTACCATTTTTCAACATCTCCGACAATTTATCTCTAGTTATTACTCTACTAGATATCAATATTTCTATTAGTCGAAGGTAGTGTTCCTGAATTTTGTCAGAGACGTTTGAAGAACTTTGTATGAGACTTGCTAATCTACATATGACGTCAATGGTGTTAATTGCGCCTTCCGAAATCTCTTTCTCAGTATGTAGGGCATCAGCATGCTTTTTCATTTTATCTGCTAGATTGGCTAACTCCGTTTCTAGTTTCTTTTGTTCGATTTCATGTAATTCTTTTCGAGCAATCAATGAATCTTTTAGGGTAGCTCGAATTTCCTTGTCAATCTCACCTAATTCTTTGTTACGTTCATGAAGACCTTTTGCCCACTTCATCATCCAAACAGATATGGCAAGAAAGCCTACAACTGACAGGCTAGTTTGAAACGCATTGATTAGTGTTGAAATATCCATAACAGAATGGTGGAATCGCTATTAAATGGTGACTATTGGCACACAACCGCCAATCGAGCCTTGTAATAGCCTACCTGAAAGATGCACTTGGCGCTTTGCATTCTGAATGGGTGGGCATCCCGTGCGCACCCGGCAGTCAAAAAAATGTCGGGCAACTTGTTGCCCACCCGATTTTCGGTTTTTGCTTTTCATCCCCTGTGCGCCGCCTCGATCAGCCGCAAGGAAGCGGAGGTTTAGGCGAGCACTGTTCGAGTCCCGCAGTGGGGCGCGGGGTGTGCGCCCCGCCAGGTCGAGTTGCGCAGCCCCGCTTGCTTGCGGCTGATCGAGGGAACCCCGAAGGGGCGGCAAATCGGGGTCGCCTTTTCTTTGGCTACTTTATTTTGGCGAAGCAAAAGAAAGTAGCTTGCTGCCGGGCAACCCCCGGCGAAGTTGTCCTTGCTTTAAAATATGAAGTTATTTCGCGTAACGCGAAATTAATTTACTTCTTCGCCCCCATCTTCAACGCCCGCAACCTGCCTTGTTCCAGCTCTGCCGCATCCGGCTCGACCAGCCAGCCGTGCAGATTGTCCAGCACCAGGTCGGTCAGCGCGTGCATCCAGTCGTTGCGGTCGTTGAGGCAGGGGATGTAGTGGTATTCGCCGCCGCCGGCGTGCTGGAATTCCTGCTTGCCTTCCAGCGCGATTTCTTCCAGCGTCTCCAGGCAGTCGGCGACGAAGCCGGGGCAGACCACGTCGATGCGTTTGAGCTTTTGTCTACCGAGTTCCTTCAATGTGGCGGCGGTGTAGGGCTTGAGCCATTCCGCTTGGCCGAGGCGTGACTGGAAGGTGACGGTGTATTGTTCGGGCTTCAGGCCGAGTTGTTGCGCCAGCAGGTATGCGGTCTTCTGGCATTCGCAGTGGTAGGGGTCGCCCTTGTCCAGCATTTTTTTCGGCAGGCCGTGAAAACTCATCAGCAGTTTTTCCGGCCTGCCGTGCTTCATCCAGTAATCGTTGATGCTGTTCGCCAGCGCCTTGATGTAGCCGGGATGGTCGTGGAAATTCCGGATGGTGCGCAGTGCGGGGATGTTGCGCATTTGCTGCAACTCGTCGAACACGATGTCGCAGACAGTTGCGGTGGTGCTGGCGGCATATTGCGGATACATCGGCACGACCAAAATACGCTGGCAGCTCAGTCCCTTGAACTTGTGCAGTACGGCGGGTATCGAGGGATTGCCGTAGCGCATCGCGTAAGCCACCTCGAACGGCGCCCTGGTGCGCTGGCTGAGGTAACCGCGCAGCAACGAGGTTTGTTTTTCGGTGTAAACGCGCAGCGGCGAGCCTTCCTTCAGCCAGATGCTGGCATATTTCGCGGCTGATTTCTTCGGGCGGATGTTGAGGATGATGCCGTTGAGTATCAGCCACCAGATCGCGCGCGGCATTTCCACGACGCGCGGGTCGCTGAGGAATTCCTTCAGGTAAGTACGCACGGCTTTGGGAGTGGGCGCATCCGGTGTGCCGAGGTTGACCAGCAGGATGCCGGTTTTGACGGGGGTGCCGTGGGTGTAGGCGGGTTCAGCCAAATAGTTCATGTTCATCCATAAAAAACAGTTGTCCGCAGATTACGCAGATTCACGCAGATGAGTTTCGATTTAATCTAAGTAATCGGTGTAATCTGCGGATAGGTTTTTAGTATCAATGCTGCGACAGCGCATTGCCCAGCAGCCTGGCGGTGATATCCACAATCGGAATCACCCGCTCGTAATTCATGCGCTTCGGGCCGACCACGGCGAGGGTGCCGACCACTTTGCCGTTGGCGGAATAGGGCGCGGTGATGACGCTGCATTCGTCCAGCGAGGCAAGCCCGGATTCGCCGCCGATAAAGATGTGGATGCCATGCCCCCTGCGGCTGGCATCGAGCAGTTGCAGCAGTTCGGTTTTTTTCTCGAACAGGTTGAACAGCCTGCGCAGGCGGTTCATGTCGGTTGACAGTTCTTCCACATGCAGCAGGTTGTGTTCGCCGCTGATGACGTAATCTTCGGCTTGTTTTGCCTGTGCGGCATCGCCCGCCGCAAGCGCCGCGGCCATCAGCGCGCTCATGTCCTGATGCAGTTGCTGCAATTCGCCGCGCAGCCGGTCGCGGATTTGCGAGAAGCTGCAACCGATGTAATGCTGGCTGAGGAAGTTGCCCGCCTCGGTGAGTTGCGACTGGGTGTAGTCGCGCTCCAGCAGCAGCACGCGGTTTTCCACTTCGCCGTCGGGCATCACGATGATCAGCAGCACGCGTTTTTCGCCGAGGCGCAGGAATTCGATCTGGCGCACGGTGATCGCGTTGCGTTTGGCCGTGGCGACCACGCCGGCGAAGTGCGTCAGATCGGAGAGCATGTTGGATGCCTGTGCGATCAGCCGCGACGGATTGTCCGGCTGCAACTGCTGTTCCATCTGTTGTACTCGCGCGCTGTCCAGCGGCTTGGTCACCAGCATGGTATCGACGAACAGCCGGTATGCCAGACCGGTGGGGACACGCCCGGCCGAGGTGTGCGGGCTGCTGACCAGCCCGATATCTTCCAGGTCGGCCATCACGTTGCGGATGGTCGCCGGGCTGACTTCCAGGCCGGAATACTGAAGCAGCGCGCGCGAGCCGACCGGCTGGCCGTCGCTGATGTAGCGTTCCACCAGGGTCTTGAGCAGGATTTGTGCGCGTTCGTTGAGCATAGGGCGGATTCTACCATCGCGAATGCGATGTCCATCATGGAACTTGGCAATGGAACCTGGCAACGGAAAATTGCCTTCGTAGTATAGAATAAGGCCAATGAGGTTTGGCAGGCCTTTATGCTGTTGAACCTCGAGCCTGAACCCGCGATGGAGGCCGCTGTGAAGAAACTGAAACACGAGAACGAATTGTTTAAGGCAGCATTACTCGCCGGCGTGAAGTATGCGGAGGGACGCGGCGTGGTCGAGTTTGAACCGGCTGATTCGGCGAGCGAGAAGCTCCTGTACATCTACAGGCTGCTTGTCCATGATAAAGTCATTCAGCCATTGCCCGAGGATCAGGTCGCTGAAAAAACCTTGAGGCATAAACTCGCGATCTGGTATTCAAAACAGCTGCCGAAGGATCATCCGCTTTTAAAATAACACCGGCCAGCATCAACATCTGCCCGGTCTTTTTTGGCAGCATATACATCTTTGAAACTGCTTATTTGCAGCAAGTTTGGTTCACGTTAACGACCATTGAGGAGAAGGCAATGAAAAAAATTACCATGCTGTTCCTGTTGGGGCTGGCTCTTGGCTCGCAGGCGCTTTATGCGGCTGAAAAGGGTGATGCCACGATGAGTTTCTGGCAAAAGCTCAGGGTCAAGATCGAATCGATGACTCCCCAGAAGAAAACGAGCGTAACCACTGCATCCGGGGGTGTCCGGGGTGCGCCGGCCGCAACCGAGGATATATACTGGAAAAATGAGGCAACCGGGCAAACCATAGTCTCCGACGAACTGGAAGCCTTCAAAAAAGCGATGGAACTGGCCGATTCTGACGACAAGGCGCAGGCCCGGGCCGCTTTTTCAGAATTCATCAGGAAATATCCGGAAAGCTCGTTGCGCAAGGATGCAGACCAGGCTTTGGCGCTGCTTGCCAAAGCAGGCGTTCCGGCCAAGTAGCTTGGCAGGGGGCACGTTTTTGTGCCCACCCTGCCTGCTTCGAGTCAGCGCGGCTCGATTTGCGACAGATACCGCGCCACCGACAGCCACGCCCCGAGCCAGCCGAGATACAGCGAGAACAACAGCAGCGACAGGCTGTCGCCGGGCGACAGCGGTTGCAAGACGAACTGGCTGGCATAGAGCTCGGATAGCGCCTTGATCTGGTGGTTGAGCAGCAGCAGGCTCAGCGAGATGATGAGCCAGGCCATGATGCCGCCGAGCAATCCCTGTGCCGCACCGAAATACAGGAACGGGCGGCGGATGAAGCCGTTGGTCGCGCCGATCAGTTTGGATACTTCGATCTCGTCGCGGCGGGTGAGGATTTGCAGGCGGATGGTGTTGAAGGTGATGGCAACGAGTGCGAGGCTGAGCAGGCTGGCGAGTATCAGCACCGCGGTCCGGCCGAATTTGAGCAGCGCTTCGAGCTTGTAGGCCCAGGCTGAATCGAGTTGCGCCAGTTCCACTTTGGGAAACTTCGCCAGCTCGCTGCGCAGCGCATCCAGCGCTTTTGCTTCGCCGGGTTTCGGATAAACGACAAATGCATCCGGCAACGGATTGTGGTCCAGGCCGCCGATCACGTCGGCAAGCCCGGAGCTTTGCTTGAGTTGTTCCAGGGCCTGGTTGCGCGCGACAAATTCGACGCGGGCGATGGCGGAGTGTTGCGTGAGCTGGTTGCGCAAAGCATCAACGTCACCCGTTTTTGCATTCATCGACAGGAACAGGCTGATCTGAGGCGTGTCGGAGATCTGCGCGACCAGGCCCTGTGCGTTATTCAGCACCACATACATGCCGGTCGGCAGGCTGAGTGCGATGCCGATAACCAGAACATTCAGAAAGGCTGCCAGCGGTGAGGAGAACATGCGGCGCAAAACGTCGATGCTTTGAGCGAGCGCGTGTCTCATGCCTGTGAGCCTCCTGATGCTTCGCGGTTCGCTGCCTCGGAAGGCTCTGCGCCGCGTACGCCGGGGGAAGCAGTCTGCAGCTCCCCGTCTCTCAGTTCCAGGGTGCGCACCTTGGTGTCCCGCAGCACGCTGGAATCGTGGGTGGAAATCAGCAGGGTGACGCCGACCTGATGGAATGATTTGAATATCGCCATGATCTCCTGCGCGTAGGCGGCATCCAGGTTGCCGGTCGGTTCGTCGGCCAGCAGGATGGTCGGGCGGTTGACGATGGCGCGGGCGATGCACAGACGTTGCTGTTCGCCGCCGGACAGCGCGATGGGGTTGGATTTTTCGCGCCTGAGCAGGCCTACCTTGTCGAGTGCGGCGCGCACCCGTTTATGGCTTTCGCGGTAATCGAAACCGCAGATTTGCAGCGGCAGCATGACGTTGTCGAATACGTTCCGGTCGAACAGCAGCTTGTGGTCCTGAAAGATGATGCCGAGGTTGCGGCGCAGATAAGGCAGCGCGCGGCCTTTCAGCACGCCGACATTCTGGTTGTTGACCAGCACGCTGCCGAGATTGGGACGTTCGATCGCGGCGATGAGTTTGAGCAAGGTGCTCTTCCCCGCGCCCGAGTGCCCGGTCAGGAACACCATCTCGCCCTTGGCGATTTCAAACGAGACGTTCTTCAGCGCATGGTTGCCAGCCGGATAGCGCTTGTGGACCTGGTTGAATTTGATCATTTCAGATGCAAAACCGTGTCCACGAAAAACACGAAAGACACGAAAATAAAGATAGGGAAACGCTGAATAAGTCCGTTCGCCCTGAGCCCGTCGAAGGGTTGGTGCGCTGATACGTTGGTTGCTTGTAATTCTCTGTTCATGGTTCGACAGGCTCACCACGAACGGATGACTTCTTCGGCGTTTTCATAGTATAAATTTCGTGTTTTTCGTGGACAAAGGTTGCCTCACTCTTCCAGTCCCAGCAAAGCCGCGACGAAATCTTCCGCGACGAACGGCTGCAGATCATCCATGCCTTCACCCACGCCGATAAAGCGCACCGGGATCGGGTGCGCCCTGAAATGATAAGAATGGGCAATCGCCGCGATCACGCCGCCCTTGGCCGTGCCGTCCAGCTTGGTCAGGATCAACCCGGTCACGCCGAGCGCCTGATCGAAGGCTTTGACCTGGCTCAGCGCGTTCTGTCCGGTGTTGGCATCCAGCACCAGCAACACTTCGTGCGGCGCTGCTGGCGATGTTGGTGTTTCGGGCAATGCCTTGGCGATGACGCGCTTCACCTTCTTGATTTCTTCCATCAGGTGCGCCTGGGTGGTCAGCCGTCCAGCGGTGTCGGCCAGCACCACGTCGATGTTGCGCGCCTGCGCGGCTTGCACGGCATCGTAAATCACCGCGGCTGCATCCCCGCCTTGCTGCGCGATCACCGTCACGCTGTTGCGCGCGCCCCAGGCCATCAGCTGTTCGCGCGCTGCGGCGCGAAAGGTGTCGCCGGCCGCGAGCATTACCGACAATCCCTGATCCTGCAGGTACTTCGCCAGCTTGCCGATGGAGGTGGTCTTGCCCGCGCCATTCACGCCTACCATCATGATGACAAAGGGTTTGCGGGTCTTGACTTGATCTAGGGCAAGCAGCGGCTGCGCCAGCGGTTTGAGCATCTTGAGCAGACTATGCGCGAGCGCCTCCCTGAGTTGCGCGGCTTCGGCCAGATGCTGTTCCCTGACCTGGCGGCGCAGGTCGGCGAGCAGCGCGTTGGTCGCATCCATGCCGACATCGGCGGTGATCAGGATGGTTTCCAGCTCCTCGTAGAGGTCGTCGTCGATTTTCCCGCCGCGCCCGAACAGGTCGGTAATCTGGCCGCCGGTGCGCGCCAGGCCGGACTTCAGGCGCGCTATCCAGCCGCTGCCGGACTTTTCATCGGCAGTCTTGGGTGAATTTTTTTTCAGGAAACTGAACATTGAGATGATCGTAGTCGGGAGGTGTGAAAATGTCGCATAATGCGCGTGCATTTTATGCCGTTTACACCTTACAGGGCTAGAGACATGAGGACTTATTTACTTTGCATCGCCTTGTTATTGGGATGGCCGCAGGCCGCCGCACAAGCGAAAGTGTTTGAACACACGCTGAAAAACGGATTGAAGGTCATCGTCAAGGAAGATCACCGCGCGCCGGTGGTAGTGCAGCAGATCTGGTACAAAGCGGGCAGCATGGACGAAGAATCCGGCGTGACCGGCATCGCGCATGTGCTGGAGCACATGATGTTCAAGGGCACGAAAACCGTTCCGGCGGGAGAGTTTTCCAACCGCATCGCGGCAGCGGGCGGGCGCGAAAACGCCTTTACCAGCTACGATTACACCGCCTATTTTCAGCGTCTGCACAAGTCGAAATTGCCGCTGGCAATGCGGCTGGAAGCGGACCGGATGCATAACCTGAACCTCACCGCCGACGAGTTTGCCAGGGAGGTGAACGTGGTCATGGAGGAGCGCCGCACGCGCACCGACGATGAGCCGCGCGCGCTGATGCATGAAAAAATGATGGCGACGATCTATCAGGAGCATCCCTACCGGCATCCGGTGATCGGCTGGATGAGCGATCTGGAAGCGCTGAAGGTCGGCGACGCCAAGAAGTGGTATGGCCGCTGGTACGCGCCGAACAATGCCACGCTGGTCATCGCGGGCGATGTGAAAGCCAAAGAGGTGTTCGCGCTGGCGCAGCGCTATTACGGCCCGATACCCAGGCGTGTCCAGCCGGTGCGCAGGGAATTTACCGAGCCGCAACAGGCCGGCGTTAAACGCCTGGTGGTCAAAGCGCCCGCCGAGTTGCCGCATCTGATGATGGGCTACCACGCGCCCAAGTTACGGAACCCGGAGCAGGAATGGAAGCCCTACGCGCTGGAAATTCTGATCGGGGTGCTGGACGGCAGCGATGCGGCGCGCCTCAACAAACATCTGGTGCGCGAGCAGCAGATCGCCAGTGGCGCCGGCGCGGGTTACGAATCGGCCATGCGCGGTCCGGGCCTGTTCACTCTTGCAGCCACGCCCAGCAAGGGAAAAACGGTGGCCGATGTCGAAGCCGCGCTGCGCCAGGAAATCGCGCTGCTGGTGAAGGAGGGAGTGAGCGAGGAAGAATTGAAACGCGTCAAGGCGCAAGTGATGGCGGGCGAAGTGTACAAGCTTGACTCGGTGTTCTATCAGGCGATGCAGATCGGGCAGATGGAGAGCATCGGCCTCGGCCATCAGGCGATTCCGGTGATGCTGGAAAAACTCAAGGCAGTGACAGCTGAGCAGGTGCGGCAAGTCGCGGAAGAGTTTTTGCAGGATGACAACCTGACCGTTGCGGTGCTCGACCCGCAGCCGCTTTCAGGCACGCCGGAATCCAAAAGCAAAGGAATGAATCATGTTCGCTAATAATCTATCAGGCGCGGGATCCCCTCCCCCTTGCAGGGGGAGGGCTGGGGAGGGGGTAGAAACTTGGCTTCCCTGCTGCTCTACCCCCATCCTAACCTTCCCCCTGCAAGGGGGAAGGAACGGGTATCGTCATAAATTTTTGCGGTATTTTCAATTACTGGTTGCTGCCCTGTGCTTTTCGAGCACTTTCGCTGTTGCCACGCCAGCCATCCAGCACTGGCAAAGCGCCAGCGGTGCACGGGTGCTGTTCGTTGAAGATCACGACATCCCGATGCTGGATGTGGCGGTAAGCCTGCCGGCGGGCAGCAGCTTCGATGCTGCGGACAAATCCGGCGTGGCGGGCCTGACCCATCACCTGCTGGATCTGGGTGCGGAAGGGTTGAGCGAGGACGACATTTCGCGCGGCATGGCGGATATCGGCGCGCAATTGGGCGGCAGCTTCGACCCGGATCGCGCCAGTATTTCATTGCGCACGCTGAGCAGCGCGGAGGAACGCGACAAGGCGCTGGACATCATGGCGCGGGTGTTGCAGCGCCCGCTGTTTCCCGAAGCGATTTTGAACCGCGAAAAAGCGCGGGTGATCGCCGCCCTGAAAGAAGCCGAGACCAAGCCGGACAGTATTGCCGACAAGGCCTTCCAGAAGGCGGTGTACGGCACGCATCCTTATGCGCTGCCGGTCTCGGGTGAAGTCGCCAGCGTTGAAAAAATTACCGTGCAAGACCTCTCCGATTTCTATCGCTCGCATTACCAGGCCAGCGGCGCAGTGGTGGCCATCATGGGCGACGTATCGCGCGCAGAAGCCGAGGCCATCGCGGGGCAACTCACCGGAAAGCTGCCTGTTGGCGCTGCGGCGGCGGCAGCGCTACCCAATGTCGAGACGCGGATTGCGGCGAGCGAGCAGCGCATCAGCCATCCCGCCACCCAAAGCCACATTCTGGTCGGCGCGCCCGGCATGGCGCGCAACGATCCGGATTATTTTCCGTTGTATGTCGGCAACCATATTCTGGGCGGAGGGGGTTTTACATCGCGCCTGATGAACGAGGTGCGCGAAAAACGCGGCCTGGTTTACAGCGTGTACAGCTATTTCCTGCCGTTGAAACAGCCGGGCGCGTTCCAGATAGGCCTGCAGACCAGGAAGGAGCAGGCCGATGAAGCGCTGCAGCTGGTGCGCAACATACTGGCGGATTTCATCGCCAAGGGCCCGACCGAAAAGGAATTGCTGGCCGCGAAGCAGAATATCATCGGCGGCTTTCCGTTGCGCATCGACGGCAACCGCAAGATACTCGATTACCTGAGCGCCATCGGCTTTTACGATCTGCCGCTGACTTATCTGGACGACTTCACGCGCAAGGTTGAGCAGGTGAATGTGGCGCAAGTCCGCGCGGCGTTTGCGCGCCGCATCGACCCTCAGGCGATGGCGACAGTGATCGTGGGCGCGCCGGAAGGGGTTGCGAAGTAACAATCCATGGCAAATGTTACGCATGAATAATATAGAAAAATACTGACCACGAAATTCACGAAAGACACGAAAAACACTGTACAGAGAGAGTGAAAATTAATAAGACGTGCAGTGTTGGAAGCGTATCGGGAGCGACAGGGAAAAATGTGACATGCACTTTTTCGTGCTTTTCGTGTCTTTCGTGGACAGCACGCAACATCAACTATTAAGATGAACAAGCTCAGGATCATCGGCGGCGACATGCGCAGCCGCGTCATCAGCTTCCCCGACGTGCCAGGCCTTCGCCCATCGCCGGACCGGGTGCGCGAGACGCTGTTCAACTGGCTGGGGCAAACTCTGTACGGGCGCACCTGCCTGGATTTGTTTGCCGGCAGCGGCGCGCTGGGGTTTGAAGCCGCTTCGCGCGGGGCGGAGCGGGTGGAGATGGTCGAGATCAACAGCACGGCCTGTCGCGCCTTGCAGGACAATATTAATAAATTGGGCTGCGCAAATGTTTTCGTCCACGCCCAGGATGGGCTAGAATTCGCCTCCCGCGATAACCGGCGGTATGACGTGATTTTTCTGGATCCGCCGTTCCAGAGCGATTATCTGCCCAGGCTGCTGGAGATTTTGCCGCAACGCCTGAGCGAGCACGGCCTGGTGTATGTTGAATCCGGCGCAGCGATAGACGTGCCTTCGCCATGGCGGGTGGTTAAGTCCGGCAAGGCGGGGCAAGTGCATTACCAATTACTGCAAATAGCACAAATCCAATTTGCGGGATAAAGCGCAAGGAGCCGCGCAGCGAATGACGAGAAAACGAAGTTTCAGTGCAGGCTCACCTGCGAAGCAGGTTATGCCGGAACTACATATCGGATGGATAGACGAGGAAAGAGCGAGCACGCGACACCGCGATTTGCCCGCCAATTGGATTTAACATGATCAAGGTAGTTTATCCGGGTACATTCGATCCGATCACGCGCGGCCATGAGGACGTGGTGCGCCGCGCTGCCGGACTGTTCGACGAGGTCATCGTGGCGGTGGCGGAAAGCCGCACGAAAACCCTGTTCACGCTGGATGAACGCGTGGATATGGCGCATGAGGCGTTCGCGAACTTTGCCAATGTGCGCGTGGAAGGGTTCAACTGTCTGTTGATGAGCTTCGTGCAAGCGCATGATGCGCGCGTGGTATTGCGCGGGCTGCGCGCAGTGTCGGATTTTGAATATGAGTTCCAGCTGGCGGGCATGAACCGCAATCTGTTTCCTGAAGTCGAGACGATGTTTCTGACCCCGGCGGAACAATATACTTTCATTTCGGCCACCATCGTGCGCGAAATTGCCCGCTTCGGCGGGGATGTCAGCAAGTTCGTGTCGCCCTACGTGATGGAAAGATTGCAGCAAAAAATTTTATTGGACAAATAATCCAATTGTCCAATAAACTTGAACGTTGGAAAAATAAAACAATTACAGAGGAGAAGTAGCATGGCACTGATTATTACCGACGAATGTATCAACTGCGACGTGTGCGAGCCGGAATGCCCGAACAGCGCAATTTCGCAGGGCGATGCGATTTACGTCATTGACCCGAACAAATGCACCGAGTGCGTGGGCCATTACGATACGCCGCAATGCGTGGATGTATGCCCGGTGGATTGCATCATCCAAGACCCGGCGCACACGGAAAGCAAGGAACAACTGCAAGCCAAGTATGACAAGCTGATGGCGGCGAAATAGCCACGTCCAGATATGCGTGAGCGGGCTGCCTGTCCTGAGCTTTTCGAAGTGACCCGCTCCGCATCCTTTCAGCGTTTTATCCAGATATCCTTGATTGCCTTCGCATCGCGGCTTGCGCCGAGTGCGGGCAAATCGTAGAAGTCCAGCAGGGTGCGCAGCACGCTGTAATGGTCGATGCGCTGGTCGCTGCTTCCCGTTCTCACCATCGGTCCCGCCAGTATCGTCACGATGTGATTGCCTTCCTGGTAATCGTCCTCGTCCCAGGTCAGTATCAATAAGCTGTTGTGCTTCATCGCCCAATCGACATAAGGCCCGATGTGCCTTTTCAGCCATTCATCCCCCGCCTCAAAATCTCCGTCGTGCATGTCGTTGTCCTGATCGGGGATCACGAATGACACCGTCGGGAGCCTGGAAAAATCACTGGGAAAATCGGCAAAGCTCCGGTTCAGTGCGGCGGGCAAACGCGTCCCCTGCCAGTTCGCCACCGGGTTGTGCTTGCGCTGGTACGCGCCGGATGAGCAACTGAGGTCGCCCGCCGCGGGCAGCGACTCGGAAAAGCTGCCGAAGCTCAAACCCGCAGCCAGCAAGGACGAAGCGAGATTGTCGTTGTCGAAAGTGTGCGGACAGGAATTGCGGGTGACACCCTGCGTGGAGCCGGAAAACAACGCCAGATAGTTCGGCTGGCTCGGATGGGTGACTCCGTAGGACTGTGTGAACAAAGCACCGCGTCTCGCCAGCGCGTGGATGTATGAATTGCTGTTGCGCATGTTCATCATTTGCGAATAACCGCGGTTTTCCTCGATCACCACGACTACATGATCTGGGCGAGGCAACTGCCCGGCATGGGCGACAGGCGCGAGAATTACAGCGAGCAGGGTGGTGGCGAGTAAGCGGCGCATGGCGGTTTTCATGGAATTTCTATGTGCCGTTCGCCCTGAACCTGTCGAAGGATGCCTGTGGTTCGATGGGCTCACCACAAAAGGTCTGCGAGAGTGATTGATCAAAACGATTACTTCTCCGCGTCCTCGATTTTCTGCTTTGCTTCCTCGGTTTCCTTTTGTACGGCCTGGTCCACGCCCTTGGCTTTTTCCAGCGCCTCGCGCTGCGGCGCGGCTATCTTCGGTGTGGGTGGTTTGTCGCAGGCGGAGAACAGCAGGGTTACGGCGAGCAGGATGTATTTCATGGTTCCTCCGGTCAAGTAGTTGTTGGTTGAAGGTGGTCTAAACTCAATGGCGTGTCTATGGCACCCGGACATGGCTAAAAATACTCCGGATGTTGAGCCGCCAGAGTTTTTTCGAACTGGTTCACTGCCGCAAAGCTGCCAAATTGAGGTGCAAAGCGACGGCCTATATCCCAGCAACGCCAAGCGCGGAAAGTGTCATACTGAATAAAATACAGATCACCCAAATCCTTGTAAACACCAGCCAAGAGCAAATTGTTCTGTAAAACTTCCATGAAGAGTCTTTTGGATGCGTCAAACTCGCCCAGTCGTATACGGTCATTTGCCTCGAATATCTTCAACACATAGGACTTCTTTGGCGCTTGTGAACGAAGTCCTACAAGCGTATTGACGGCTTCCAAAAACTGCTCCTTCGTTTTTGCGGCAAGAGAGGTCATAAGCTTTTGAACCGACGGATCGCCACGAAGCATAGTTAATTGTTCGGCTGAAAAAGGCGGCATCTTTTGCCCTGTCATCAGCGTCCATTCGAGCAGTTCAAGCATGGCGTCTAGCCCCTTGCCGCTATGAAACGCATTTGTAACACTTTCCTGGTTGAGCGGTTTGGCCCTTTCAATTTCTTCTGGATTCAAGCTGGCTGCCTGATCCAGAACATCGTCTAAATTACCTGGTACTCCAGCTGCTCTGCGCATTGCATTAGGACTTAAGTCGATTGTGTTTGAATCAACCTGGCGTAGCGCCGTGATAGAAATTGAACGGCTGCTAGTCCATCCAGTCTCGGTAAATGTAAAAATCAGCCTGTCAGGAATAACGTTACCAGTAGCAAGTTTGCCCAAGACTGTCGGATGCCCGCCCAAGTTGTAGCGAAGAAACTTGGCAAATCGTTCCGCGTCAGCGCCAATAACCTTATAGCCCTTCCTGCTCCAGCGTGCGAATTGGCGATCGTTGCTGGAGAATACCAAGTCATCCTGTTTGATTGCTTCATCGATCTTGGCGGGGGAGGGCGACTGGATGGAAAGAAGGTGCTCATTGTCGACTGTGGACATCGAGACCGAGGTGATTTTCGCCGCAGCTAGCGCGCTGCGCTGTTTCTCGCGGTTTTGAAACTCAATTGTGCGGAAGCCAACGGTATCGTAAAGCGAATATTCGATGGAAGTGCTGGAAGCATTATCAAGCACGATCCGTCGGCGCGTTTTGAAATCGTAAATTGTTGTTGCTTGGACAGACTTAACAGATATGAATCCATCTGCCAAAGTTACTTCCAAAGATTCTTTCGAGTCGGGCGGTATTTGGGAGGCCGCCTTGCTTGGTGTATTGTGCGTTTCAATGCTGACCAGCAGATTGACTGCCCCAAAGACAGGCTGGCTGACGGTGCTTGAAACTGCAAACAGCAGACTGCCGACCAAATACGCGACGGGCGGGAATTTCATGAGCGGCATTCCTGGAGAATTTCGTTTGGTTATGTTGGCAGTATGTCGCGACTGGGTCAATGCTATTTAGAGGCGCCAAGCCCACGTAGGGCGCAATCGGTATTGCGCCGAATGAAGACATCCGGTGCAATGCGCTTCGCTTATTGACACCCTACATTACGTTTTGCGCAGATTAAGTGCAACTCTAGCTATAAGCTACTTCTGGCAAGCAGCGCAATAAAAACTGGAACGCTGTCCCTGTCTGATTTTTTTGATAAGCGAACCACAACGACGGCACGGTTCGCCGCCGCGCCCGTATACCCAGTAGTGCTGCTGGAAGTAGCCGGGCTGGCCCGAGGTGTCGACGAAGTCGCGCAGCGTGCTGCCGCCGAGCTGGATAGCTTCGGTCAGCGTCGCGCGGATTTCTTCGACCAGTTTTGCGCAGCGCGGAAGGCTGAGTTTTCCGGCGGCGAGTTGCGGCCTGATGCCGGCGCGGAACAGGGCTTCGTTGGCGTAGATGTTGCCGACGCCGACCACGATGCGGTTGTTCATGATGCATTGCTTGATGCTGATGCTGCGACCTCGCGTGGCCTGGTAGAGATAGCGGGCATTGAAGCCAATTAATCTGTTGGCTGAGATATTCCCTCCCCCTTGCAGGGGGAGGGGGAGGGTTAGGGTGGGGGTAGACGCTTGGCTTCCCCGCTGTTCTACCCCCATCCTACCCTTCCCCCTGCAAGGGGGAAGGAACTGGTGTGGCGCTGATTGAAAATCCGAATCGAAGTCATCTCCCAATGGTTCCGGCCCGAGGCTGGCAAGCAGCGGGTGAGTATGCACATCGCCGCTATGCCACAGCACCGCACCGAAGCGGCGCGGGTCGCGCAGGCGCAGCAGCGTGCCGTTGCTTAAAATCAAATCGAAGTGGTCGTGCTTTTCCGGGGGCGTGTTGGCGGGGAGGATGCGCAGGCTGCCGGACATGCCGAGGTGCAGGATCAGCGTGCCGTGATCGAATTCAACCAGCAGATATTTTGCGCGGCGCTTGAGCGAGAGGATGGTCTTGCCGCGCAACAGTCTTGGCAGATGTTTCGGGATCGGCCAGCGCAGTTGGGAATTGCGGATGACGACATCGGCGACGGTCAGGCCGGTGAGGTGGGTGGCGAGGCCGCGCCGGGTGATTTCTACTTCGGGGAGTTCGGGCATGTGATTACCTCGGATATTTTGCGGCCCTTTCCTTCAGAACTTGCGGCGGGTGTGACCCGCCCTACTGCTGCTTCGTCATTCGCTGCGCGGCTCTTTGCGCTTCATCCCGATCTTCTGAATTTTCAGAGGTTTTGTCAGGCGGTTACAAGGCCCAGTACCAACATCAGGTTGTGTGATGACCTTTCAGGATTTGCGGCGCTTCCACCAGATATAGCCCCCTGCTCCCGCCAGCATCAGCGGCAAGCCAAGCAGGAAGCCGATGCTGATGACGTTGAGTTGCGTTTTGCTGAGTACTAGGTTGCTGTCCTTTGCGGCGCGCGGTTGCAGGGTGATGAGGTGTTCTTCGCCGGCCAGCCAGTTCACCATGTTCACGCCCAAATCGACGTTGCCGCCGTTGCCGGCGAAGCTGTTGGAGAGGAACGCGCCGTTGCCGACCACGACGATGCGCTGGTCGCGATCGTTGATGCTGCGTTGCAGCGCTGCCGCGATGATGACGGGGCCGGGGGTGTCGTGCTGTTTGTCGAAGCGCGGTGACGCATTGACACCGGTTGCGCTGCGGCTTACCCAGCCGCGTGCGGCGACCTCCACCAGCGCGTGGTGCTGCCAGTCGGGGTTTTCATTCCAGATCAGCGGGCGTGCGGAGGGGAAGGCGGTGATCAAATTGAAATTGCGCGTGATGGGGTGCGGCGGATAAGTGGCGCCCAGCGACCAGGTCTGGGGGGCGTTCATCCCGGCGGCAGCCGGATCGATCACGATGCCGGGCGGCAGCAGCAGGTCAAGCTTCTCGGCCAGACGTTCCAGCCCGTGCAACGGTTCGGCATCGACCAGCCAGAGCAGGTTGCCGCCGCGCTCGACATAGCGAAGCAGCTTGTCCACTTCGCCGGGCATCAGGTCGAGCTGCGGCTGGGTGATGACCACTACGCTGGCATTGAGCGGTACTTCCTGCGCGAGCGCCAGGTTCAGGCTGTTGAGGCGAAAGCCGTTCTGCCTGAGCTTGGCGCCGAACAGCGAACCGAGGTCGTGGTTGGCGATGCCGTCCAGCTTGCGTTCGCCGTGCCCGTCCAGATACATCACGGTCTGGTCGCGGGTGTGCGCCAGGCGCAGCAAAGTGCTGGTGAAAATTTGCTCGTTGATCTGGGTGAGGTGCTCGCTGCGTCCGGCGTATTCGACCACCATTTCGCCGTTGAGCTGGACGCGTGCCGCGCGGGTCTTTTCGGCTTCATTTTCGGGGTTGATGAACACCAGCTTGATGTCGGGTTTGTAGCGCTGGTAGAGCGACAGGAATTCGCGGATTGCCTTGCGGATGTCGCCGAGGCGCGCGTCCTGTTCGGTCGCATACACGGTGATATTGACCGGGCCGCCCAGCTGCTGGAGCACGTTCACGCTGACGGAATCCAGGCTGTTGCTGGCGTTATGCGTGACGTCGCGCTGCACATGGTAACGGGTGGCGAGATAGCCCAGGCCGGACGCGGCACCCAGCAACAGCGCTACCAGCAAAACATTGCGCAATGCCGCATTGCGAAACAAAGGAGAAGTGAATGATTTGCGCAGCATGGCTTATCCGTATCTGCGGTTGTTTTGCAACCGCTGCATGGCCAGCAGCAGGAACATCGCGGTGAACAGCACGAAGTACGAGGCATCGGCGCTGTCCAGCAATCCGGTATTGAAATTCCTGAAGTGATAGAGCGGCGAGAGGAGATGCCATGCGGAGTTTTCCGCCGCCGCGGCGATGTCGGCCAGCCATAAACCGACCAGCACGGCCAGCGCGCCGATGGCGGCGATGACAGGCTGGGCGGTGAGCGCGGAAACATACAGCCCCACTGCGATATAGCTGGCAGTGAGCAGCAGCAGGCCAAGCATGTTGCTTGCCAGCAGGCCGAAATCGAGGCTGGTGCCGAGCGCCAGCGTGCAGAGCATCAGCGGCACACCGGCAGTCAGTACGGCCAGAAAGGCCAGCAGACCGAAAAATTTTCCAAGCACGATGTGGCGGTTAGCAAGCGGCGCGGAAAGCAGCAGCGCCAGCGTCTGGTTGCGCCGCTCCTCGGCAATCAACCGCATCGTGAACATCGGCACCAGCATCATCAGCAACAGCGCAACCAGACTGAACAGCGGAGTTGCGACAGCGGCAGTCACGCCGGGCGCGTTGGCGAGCTGGGCGAGCTGCGGCTGCATATCCAGGAACGTTTGCAGGATTTCCAGAAAGAACCAGGTGAAGATGAATTGCAGTGCGGCAAGCACGAACCAGGTCGAGGGCAAGGCGAACAGGCTGCGCAGTTCGCGCAGGGCGAGCAGGCGGATCATGTGGTTTCTCCTGAGGAAGAGTCGCTGCATGGCAGCGTGGTGCCCACCGGCGTACTCCTTGCGGGTGCTGTGGTCGCCATGTCGGCGGCAGTGATCTTGACAAACACCTCTTCAAGCGTGGCCTGCAACGGCGTAAGTTGTTCGAGTTGCCAGCCGTGCCGCTCCGCCAGTGTAACCAGCGTGCCGCCGGGATTGGCATCCGGTGTGTGCAGCACGCGGAACTGCGTGGCCGAGAGTTGCTCGACACTGCTGACGCCGTCGATGGCCTCCAGTTCGCCCGGTGGCGGCGGGTTGCGCAGGCTGATGATGAAGCCGGAGACGCTCCCGTGCTGTTGCATGTGCTCGCTGGTGTCGCTGTAGATCAGCCGGCCCTGTTGCATGATGTCAACGCGGTCGCACACGCTTTCCACCTCGCTGAGCAAATGCGTGGAAAGAATCACGCTGTGAGCATCGCCCAATTCTCGGATCAGGCTGCGTATCTCGCGGATCTGCGTGGGATCGAGGCCGATCGTGGGTTCGTCCAGCACGATCACGGCCGGCCGGTGAATGATGGCCTGTGCAATTCCGATGCGCTGCTGATAGCCTTTCGACAGGGTGCCGATGATCTTGTCGCCGGCCCCTTCAAGGCCGCAGCGTTGCCTGGTTTGCGCAAGCGCTTCGGCAGCTGCCGCGGGCTTCATGCCGCGCAGACGGGCAGCGAAAGTCAGGTAGTTGTTCACGCTGAGTTCGCGGTACAACGGCGGGTTTTCCGGCAGATAACCGATGTGCGCTTTCGCCAGCGCGGGATGGCGCAACAGATCGATGCCGCAGATATCGATGCCGCTGCCGTTTTTTTCGGCGCTGTCCGGCAGCAAGCAGCCGGCCAGCATTTGCAGCGTGGTACTCTTGCCCGCGCCATTGTGCCCGAGCAGGCCCAGTACCTCGCCGCGCCTCAATTCCAGCGACACATTGTGAACGACTTGCCGGTTGCCGAAGCTGCGCGTCAGGTTGCGCGCGGAAAGCGTTATGTCGCCGGTAGATTGACTGGCAGAGGGAGTTGCGTTGGGCAAAGTTGAGTGGCCGTCGTGGTTGTGGATTCGGCTAAATATAACCTATTATGTGCGCCCATATCAAAAGCAGCACCTTTATGAACGAGTTCAAATACATCATTTTCGGCAGTCTGCTGCTCACGGCGTGCGCGCAGACTCCGATTCAGCCGGTGGCAGAGAAACCCGTCGAGCCGCCTGTGCAACAGGCGGAATCCCCGGCAGTATTGCCTTCGGCGGCGTTGCCCAACGTCGAGTTGAGCGATGAGCTGCTTTATCAGTTCTTGCTGTCCGAAATTGCCAGCCAGCGCGGGAATGCCGCGCTCGCTGCCGAGAGCAGTGCGGATCTGGCCAGGAAGACGCGGGACCCGCGCCTTGCGATGCGTGCCGCGCAACTGGCGCTGCAATCGGGCCAGTCGGACAGGGCCATCGAGGCCATCAGGATATGGCAGGAGAGTGATCCGGACTCGCCGGTGGCGATGAGCGCCCTGTCTGAAGTACTGTTGCGCAGTGGCAGGCTGGACGAAGCCCGCCAGGAATTTGTCAACATGCTGCAGGCAAAAAATGCCAATGCCGGGCAAATCTTCTTTCAGATTTTTCAAATGCTGTCTTCCTATCAGGATAAGCCCGCGGCGTTGAAGTTGCTGCGCGACCTTGCGCAACTGTACCCCAATGTGGCCGAAGCGCATTTGGGAGTGGCGCAATTGGCGCTGGCATCCGGCGACGAGGTGCTCGCGCTGAACGAAATTAGACAGGCGCGCGCCTTGCGTGGCGAGTGGGACATGGCGGTGTCACTGGAGGCGCATTTGTTAAAGAAAAATGCCCCGCAGCAAGGCCTGGACGTGTTGCGCGCTTACTTGTCGAAATATCCCACCGCGAGCGAAATCCGTCTGCAATATGCACGCGCATTGCTGGAGCAAAAACAATACAAGCTATCGCGTGACGAATTCCGGCGTCTGGCGGAAGAGGCTCCCGACAACCCGGAAATGGCATTTGCGATTGCGTTGATTTCCTTGCAGATGGGCGACTTGCAGGGCGCGGAGACACAGCTCAAGCAGGCATTGAGCAAAGGGAAAAAAGAGCAGGATACGGTGCAGTATTACCTCGGCCAGTTAAGCGAAGCAAAGAAAAACGACGACGAAGCGATTGAACACTATCGTGAAGTAAGGGGTGGCGAACATCAGTTTGCCTCGCAAATTCGTATCATTTACCTGCTGAACAAGCGTGGTCAATTCGCCGAGGCGCGCCGGCAGTTGCATCTGACGCAGGCTGTTGACAATCAGCAGCGCGTACAACTGGTGTTGATCGAGGCGCAAATATTGCGCGGGGCGAACCAGTACGCCGAGGCTTACCAATTGTTGCAGCAGAACCTGGAAAAGCTGCCAAATCACCCCGATCTGCTTTATGAAACCGGGATGGCGGCGGACTTGAATGGCGAGCACGAGGTATTCGAGAAGTTGATGCGCAAGCTGATCCAGATCAAACCCGATCATGCGCACGCTTACAATGCCCTGGGCTACAGCCTGCTGGAACGCAGGGAACGCATCCCGGAAGCGATGGAACTGGTGGAAAAGGCTCTGCAACTCGCCCCGGATGATCCGGCGATCATGGATAGCGTGGGTTGGGGCCATTACCGCAGCGGCAATTTTGACGAGAGCGTGAAGCTGCTGCGGCGCGCGTATGCCGCCAATCCCGATCCCGAAATCGCCGCGCATCTGGGCGAAGTGTTGTGGCAACGCGGCGACAAAGAGGAGGCCAAAAAGATCTGGCGGGACAGTCTCAAGGCCAATCAGGGGAATGCTCAACTTCAGGCAGTGATGAAGCGGTTCATGCCTTGAGGTTCCATTGATACGTTTGCTCCCGATTCTTGTTGCCACGTTGCTGGGCGGCTGCGCCTTGCTCCAGCCCGCGCCCCACATGGTCGCGCGACCCGCTCAATCTGAACTGGCCCCGTTTGCGCTGAACGGGCGCATCTCGGTCAATCATCAGGGAAACCGCCATTCCGCAGGCCTGCGCTGGACGCACCGTCCGCAAGCGGATGAAGTCCTGCTGCTTGCACCGCTTGGACAGACCGCCGCACGGATATATAGCGATGCCCGGCATACGACGCTGGATGATGGCGATAAACATTACCGGGACGGAAGCGCAGAGTCGCTGATGCAGCAAGTGCTGGGATGGTATTTGCCGTTGAAGGGCCTGCACCATTGGGTGCTGGGTTTGACGGAAGCGGGAAGCCCGGCGCAAATCGAGCGCGATGGCAATGGTCAGATCACTGTGCTGTATCAGGATGGCTGGGAAGTGCGCTACCTGGGCTACGACGGCGACAGGCCGGACAGCCTGCCGAAGCGCTTGCGGTTAACCCATGAAGATTTGCAGGTGCAATTGCTGATCGACGAGTGGGAGTGGAATCCGCAATGAGAGCTTCCAGATGAAACTGACCTGCCCCGCCCCGGCCAAACTCAACCTGTTCCTGCATGTTGTCGGGCGCAGGCCGGACGGCTACCACCTGCTGCAAACCCTGTTCCGCTTCATCGACCTGCATGACACGCTGCATTTCAGCCTGCGCGAGGACGGCGCGGTGCGGCGCACCAATGCAGTCGAGGGCGTCGCGGAGGAGCAGGATCTATGCGTGCGCGCCGCCCGCCTGCTGCAAGGCGAGACCGGATGCGCACTGGGGGTCGACATCGCGGTTGAAAAGCGCATCCCGATGGGCGGCGGCCTGGGCGGCGGCAGTTCGGATGCGGCGACCACGCTGATCGCGCTGAACCGTTTGTGGTCGCTGGGTCTGTCGCGCCCGCGTTTGATGGAACTCGGCCTGCGCCTGGGGGCGGATGTGCCGGTGTTCATCTTCGGCGAAAATGCGTTTGCCGAGGGCGTCGGCGAGAAGCTCCAGGCTTATCCTTTGGCGGATGCATGGTATGTGGTGCTGTTTCCGCCGGTTCACGTGCCGACCGCAGAGATTTTTGCGCATCCGGAATTGACACGGGATACGGTTTCCATCACAATGCGCGCCCTCGCAAAGTGGCAACTGCGACACGTTACTGGTAGAACTACTAGCCATTCGACTAGGCGAGCCAACGACGCCCGCCAAGTCGCTGGTTATGACGAAGTCAGCCGCTTGCGGGAGCAGTTGCCAGGCCGCTCCTCCCGCACCGAGGGGCTCCGCCCCACCGTGTCGGAGCGGCCATTCGAACAGCAACTTCGCAACGATCTGCAATCTGTGGTGTGTGGGCTCTACCCGGAAGTCGGGCGTTATATAACTTGGCTGGGTAACTTCGGGAAAGCGATGATGACCGGGTCTGGCGCATGCGTGTTTGCCGAGTTTGCCAGCCGCAGCCAGGCTGAAGCAGTGTTGCGGCAGCTGCCGCACGGGATGCGCGGTGTAGTCGCGCAAGGTTTAGCAAGGCATCCGTTGCATGATTGGGTGCTTGATTGACGTGGGGGCGATTCATGAATCGCCCGTACAGATGGGGAGTCGCCAAGTGGTAAGGCACCGGATTTTGATTCCGGCATTCGTAGGTTCGATCCCTACCTCCCCAGCCAATACGTGGTTTCGGCGCAGACTAATGTGCGCGAAGCAAACGGCCGGAACCATGATGTAGTTCCTGGTTTTTTTGATTTTTTTAGGGGATGCGCGTGTCATTTGACAGCTTGATGGTGTTCACCGGAAATGCCAATCCTAAGCTCGCCACGGCTGTCGCGCAGCGCCTCCAGATACATCTCGGTCGCGCCAAAGTTGGCCGTTTTTCTGACGGCGAAGTGATGGTGGAGCTCCTTGAGAACGTGCGCGGCAAGGATGTGTTCGTGCTGCAATCCACCTGCGCGCCGACCAATGACAATCTGATGGAAGTGCTGGTGATGGTGGATGCGCTGAAGCGCGCTTCTGCCGGGCGTATCACTGCCGCGATGCCGTATTTCGGCTATGCGCGCCAGGATCGCCGGCTGCGCTCGGCGCGTGTCGCGATTACCGCCAAACTGGTGGCCGATATGCTCTCCAGCGCCGGTGTGGACCGCCTGTTGACGATGGACTTGCACTCCGACCAGATTCAGGGGTTTTTCGATATTCCGGTGGACAACATTTACGCCAGCCCGATTCTGTTGTCCGATGTATGGAAGAACAACTACCCGAACCTGATCGTGGTATCGCCGGATGTGGGCGGCGTGGTGCGTGCCCGCGCCCTGGCGAAGCAACTGGAAGCGGACCTGGCGATTATCGACAAGCGCCGCCCCAAACCGGGCGTGGCGAAGGTAATGAATATCATCGGCGACGTGGCTGGGCGCACCTGCCTGATCATGGACGATATGGTGGATACCGCCAACACGCTGTGCGAAGCCGCCAGTGCGCTTAAGGAAAAAGGGGCCACGCGCGTGCTGGCCTACTGTACCCATCCGGTGCTGTCCGGTCAGGCGATTGAGCGCATCGAGAATTCCGCGATGGATGAATTGGTCGTCACCGATACCATCCCGTTGGGCGAAGCCGCGCGCAACTGCAAGCGCATCCGCCAACTGAGTACGGCGGAATTGCTGGCGGAAACAATACGCCGCATCAATAGTGAAGAGTCGGTGAGCTCGCTGTTCACCGAATAAAAGGGGTAGGGTGGCGGCCATGACACGGCGTTGCGAAGCATCCGGGGCGGGAATGGCCGCCTCACACCCGCTCCCGCAATCGGCTGGCTTCGCCAGTAACGTGTCGCGGGATGTGGCACGGTTTCATCGTGCCCACGCGGTTTGGTGCAGCGTGGGCAGAATACCTGCCCACCCTGCGAATAAGTTTTAGCGGTAGCCATGTCGGTTGCCGCAAATGTTGAATCGTCTGGTCGCGGACGATTCTGTTTATTGGAGAAGTGAAATGACAATCGAAATCAATGCAGCAACCAGAATGACGCAAGGTACGGGTGCGAGCCGCCGTCTGCGTAACGCCGGCCGCGTGCCAGGTGTTGTGTATGGCGCAGGCGACGTGAGCATGATCGACATCGATCACAACGAACTGTATTACAAGCTGCGTTCGGAAGCGTTCCACGCCTCCATCCTGACGCTGAATCTGGACGGCAAGAAAGAATCCGTACTGTTGCGCGATTTCGTGATGCATCCGTTCCGCCAGCAAGTGCAGCACATCGACTTCCAGCGCGTGGATGAAAAGAAAAAAATGCACATCAAGGTGCCGTTGCACTTCCTGAATGCGGACATCGCGCCGGGCGTGAAGGTTGGTGGCGGCAAGATCAGCCACGTAATGACCGATCTGGATATTACCTGTTTGCCCAAGGATCTGCCGGCCTTCATCGAAGTGGACTTGGCGCATCTGGCACTTGGCCATTCCATCCACGTGGCCGACCTGAAGTTGCCCAAGGGCGTAGAGGCTGCCGCGCACGGTACACATGCCGCCGAAGCGGTGGTGGCCACAGTGCAAGTTCCTCGCGGCATGATCGAATCAGAGGTGGCTGCCGAGGCCGAAGCTGCGGCAGCGGCATCGGCGGCATCGGCTCCTGCACCTGCTGCTGGAGCTGCTAAAACGGGTGCGGCTGCCCCTGCCGCTCCTGCCGCCAAAAAAGCCAAGTAAATCGACCGGCTGCATAAACCCGCCATGCAGAAAGCCATGGCGGGTTTTTTTATTCAGGCGCTATGAACGGCATGACGGCGATACGTTTGATTGTTGGTCTGGGCAATCCCGGACGCGAATACGAAACCACCCGGCATAATGTTGGCTTCCGGTGGGTGGATGAGCTCGCGCGCCTGCAAAATCTGGGCTTCAAGAGCGAGGCCAGGTTTCACGGCCTGACTGCGCGCGGCCAGTTGCATGGTCATGAAGTATTGCTGCTCAAGCCGCAGACTTTCATGAATGTCAGCGGGCGATCCGTCGGCGCACTGGTGCAGTTCTACAAGGTCGCTCCGGCAGAAATGCTGGTGGTGCATGACGAGCTCGATTTGCCGCCGGGCGTGGCGCGCCTGAAACTGGGCGGCGGACACGGCGGGCATAACGGGTTGAAAGACATCATCGCGCATCTCGGCACCAGGGATTTCTGGCGGCTGCGTATCGGCATCGGCCATCCCGGCGAGGGTGCCGATGTGGCCGGCTACGTGTTGAATGGCCCGCGCCGCGAAGAGCGCGAGCTGATCGACGGGGCCATGCAAAAAGCGCAGGATGTAGCGCATCTGGTCATCGAGGGAAAAACCGAAGCGGCGATGTTGAAGCTGCATAGTAGTTAGAGGATCGAGGAGCGAGGATGGAGGATCGAGTTAAAAGCGGTGCGCTGGTTTTACTCAATCCTCGATCCTCAATCCGCAATCCTGATTTTTGAAGAGGAATAACAATGAGTTTGAAATGCGGTATCGTCGGGCTGCCCAATGTCGGCAAATCCACCCTGTTCAATGCGCTGACCAAGGCGGGCATCGCGGCGGAGAACTACCCGTTCTGCACCATCGAGCCGAATGTCGTTTCGAATTAGACACTTACCGCATTTTCAATCCATTTTTGGACAAAACCAGTACAAAAACTTAGCTACTTCGGCTGAAATTCCTGCCGTCGAACAGTCTACCGCAGTGTACAGTTGAATTGAACATCTTTTTTCACTGACATCAAAAATTATGGCCGGACTAATACGCATGAGCGGTGTAGTGCAACCGTGTGAGCCAGAAGTTGCAACGCTTACTGTGCTACGTGCACATGACTGTCAAACAGCGCCCAATACTTTCCACTAATCAGCGTCCAATTTTTTCCACTTTGTCAGCCTTTTGAGCCCGACTTTTTCGATGCTTGAACCGGTAGGAA